>Ga0182040_10000517_pt1 | contig 17532 bp, 8 predicted proteins | sample flu12Cox44000176_FD_125973 | JGI IMG/M metagenome (GOLD analysis project Ga0182040, IMG submission 125973) | Lab enrichment of tropical soil microbial communities from Luquillo Experimental Forest, Puerto Rico - flux8day.12C.oxic.44.000.176 | ecosystem: Environmental > Terrestrial > Soil >... | reverse complement strand
GTACGCGTGAAGCACGGAGTGAACCGCAAAGGGAAGACGCTGCACTTCTACCTGAATTACTCGAGCGAGCCTCAGAGGTTCGCCTATGAGTACGGCGCGGGGTCCGAAATTTTCCAGCAAATCGCGGTGTCCCACGGCCAAAGCATTACTCTGAAACCCTGGGATGTGGCCATCATCGAAGAAAAATAACAACAAGCGCTGGTGTCGGTGCTCGATCCCGAAGCTCGCGCTTATCGGGCTTCGCGCAAGCGATCCCGAGGCTCATGATTTTGCTGACCGGCAAAATGCGTCCCGCAACCAGAAAAATCGGGAGTAAAATCTCTCCGTTATTCGGCTGGCGTTAGAACGATGCTGCGAAACGCCACGCGTCCTTTTTCGCTGCCCTGAAGATAGATCGGCCCCGGCAGCCCTTCATAGCTGTCGAGAGCGCCGCCGGTGATGCCCGGGATTTCTTTGTTGTCGATGATGGTGTGCCCATTTTGCACTTCGGTGACCATCCGTCCGACCAGCGTGATGTCAAAGGTCTGCCATTCCCCCGGCCTTCGTGGCTGCTCCGGCGTCGGAGCCAGAAAACCGTAGACTCCACCCGTGTGATGGCTAGGCGGCTCCTCGATCGAGTCGGTTTCGATTTGCACTTCGTAGCGGCCCCGCAAATAGACGCCGCTATTGGAATTCTCTCCGCAATTGAATTCGACGTGCAGCTTGAAGTCTCCGAATTTGGAATTGTTGATCAACTCTGGGCCATTACCCGGTGAGATCAACTCTCCATTCTCCACTTTCCATACTTTTTCCGGGCTTGGCTCGCTCATATGCCATCCCGTGAGGTCCTTTCCGTCGAACAACTGGATGGGCGTTCCCCATTTTGGTGCGTTCGTGCGCGTCAAAGGCGGCGCTGGCTCGCCGGTCCACTGCCACGTATTGCCGTCCGAGCCATTCACCGTGCCCGACAAGATCTTGCCCGTCAAAGTTCCCTCGAAAACCATGTCAGCCTTCGCGCCCTCTTCTTCCTTCGGCGAAACAAACTTGAGGCGCCCGTCTGAAAGCTCGGCTTTCGGAAGCGGCCGCGCGTTTCCCCAGCGCCCCACGAATTCCGCGACCGGCCTTCCATTCTCTTGACGCAATTCGAGCCACGAAGGATATTCGCGATCGGGAGCCTTTAGCGTCAGATCCCATCGTCCAAGAAATGCTTTTACCGATTCGCCCGCCCTTGGAGAATGAGCTTTCTGGAGTGTCTGCCCGCGAGCGTATGCCCAGGCCCATGCGGACAACGCCGCAAGTGTTATAGCGAAAACAACGAGTCGCGGTTTCATCGCCAAAGCTCCTTTTCTTCGCACTCTTTCCGCGTGACCAAGATTCTACCGCCGCCGGCTGCGCGGATTCACCGGCGCCGTCGTTTCGCGCGTAATCAGCTCCGGCGGGACGGCAAACGCTTCCGGGTAATCCTTGCATCCCTGCAAGCGCTCGAGCAGAATCCGCGCCGCCGTCTCACCCATGTGGCGCAACGGCTGTCGAATCGTCGTAAGCCTCGGATTGTGATACGCCGCCGCCTGAATATCGTCAAATCCAATTACCGAAACGTCTTCCGGCACGCGCAGGTTCGCGTCACGCAGCGCGCGAATTGCTCCAATCGCAGCGATATCGTTGAACGATACAACCGCCGTGAACCGCCGACGCTTTTCGAGCAGCTCCTGGACAACTGGATAGCCAAGCTCCGGCGAAGTCAGGTCGCGCTCCAGCTGAATCGTGAGATCCGAGCGAATTTCCAGCCTAAGTTCACGCGCGACGCTGACGATACTTTTCCAGCGATCGTCCGAGTCGGAGCTGAACGGCTGCCCGCGCATGAACGCGATTTGCCGGTGCCCGAGCAGGTACAAATGCCGCAACAACAACTCGGCGGCTCTCATGTGATCCAGCACCACGTTTGTCACGCCCGGAATTTTTCTGTGACCCGCCACCGCCACTACTGGCACCGGCAGGGCATGCGCAAGCGCCGTGTCGATGGTAATCAGCCCTTCCGCCCCGCGGCCCAAAAGCAATCGCGGATACTCCTCGATCATGTCCGGCTTGTGCCGGTGATGCGCCGTGAGATAGAAGTAGCCCTCGCGCATCAAGTGGTCCCCGATGCCGCTCATCACCATGGTGTGGTAGCCGTCGCTCAACTCCGGTGCCAGCACGCCCACGGTGAACGTGCGCTGTTTGCGCAGCGAACGCGCGAGCAAACTCGGCTGATAATTGAATTTGCGCGCCGCTGCGCGCACACGTTCACGCGTCTCGGCAGGAATCGAGCGCCCCGGAACATTGTTCAGCACTACGGACACCGTTGCCGGGCACAAACCTAGGTAGTCCGCGAGAACCTTCAGGCTGACGGGTTTCTCTCCGCCTTTTTCGTTTGGCGTGCGGCCGGCCAAGACCGAGCCTGCCTGCACCCTGTCCGGTTTTCGGGAACTGTTCTTCAGGGGTTGCATGACCATAGCCTAAACAATGAATGACAGCTTGAACAAACCGCGCCCACGGCGGATTTGCGGCTTTCCCGCACACTTCGTGCGCCAAGCCGTTGTCCTGGTCCGCCGAAAGGCGCAAGACAATCGTTTGTCTAAACCTTATTCAAAAACTTTCTGCTTGACAACCGGTTCTTTGCTGATGCCAAATGTTTTCCAAAGTTTGGGGGCTTTGGGAGCACGCGCTAAACAAGCTTGTCTTGAGTCGCCTGGCAGACCGTGAGCAACCCTCGATTTGGTAATTGGTCCGGCTACCGCTGGCGCTCCGGTCCGGTCGACTCGTCGCCTCTCACTCGGTCCCTTTGGTGCGCTGTGAACGTCGAGGAGGTCAGAACGCTCTGAGTGTGAAATAGCCTTCGGTGCGGCTATGCAGGAGGCAAGAAATGAGTTTTGTGCGTTTTGGAACCGTCCCGTTCCGCGATTTTGCTTTCACCCGCTCTCTCGCCTTAGCCCGCTACTGCGCGTTCGCGTTGTGCCTTCTCGCCACGGCCGCGATCGCGCTCCCCCAATCCGACCGCGGCGATATTGCTGGCACCGTGCTCGATTCCTCCGGAGCTGCCGTCGCCAACGCCAAAATCACAGCTACCGGCGCGGAAACCGGTACGGTCTACACAACTACATCGACTGCGACGGGTGCCTACCGCATCCCCGACATGCAGGTTGGGGCTTACAACGTTTCTATAACTTCCGCTGGCTTCAAGACCGCTGAAAAGACCAGCGTTGTGGTGCAGATCAATACGATTACTTCGTTAGATTTCACACTGCAGCCTGGAGCCGTGACGGAGACGCTGACGGTTGTTGCTAGCGAGCCGACTCTAAACACGGAGACCTCCGAGATCGGCACCGTCGTCAGTACCAGGCAGATCATCGATTTACCACTCGCCGTGAATGCCAGCGGCCAAAGCCATCTTCGCTCCCCGGAGGCCTTCGTTTTCATTACCCCTGGAACTGTTGGGCCGGGAACCGCTGATAGCGGCAGCGGCACTTTCCAGGCCAAGCTTGGCGGCGGGCAGAACTTCGGCAATGAAGTGATTCTGGATGGCGGGAGTACGGCGCGGGCAGACAGTGGTTCCGCGTTTGACCAGACGGCACCGTCCGTGGAAGCGCTGCAGGAGTTCAAGGTCACCACATCGACCGTGCCTGCTGAGTTTGGCCGCACGACTGGTGGCGTCGAGAGCTTCACGACAAAGTCTGGCACGAATAAGTTTCACGGGACCGCTTACGACATTTTTCGAAATGAGGATTTGAACGCTAAAGAATGGTTTCAAAACCTCAATAACCAACCAAAAGACGTCGATAAGAAGAACGACTATGGAGGTTCCTTCGGCGGACCGGTCTGGATTCCCAAAGTCTACAACGGCCGGGACAAAACCTTTTTCTTCTTTTCCTGGGAACAGTATCGGCAAAAACAAGGTTCCACTAATCTGAGCACCGTTCCTACGGACTCCGAGAAGCAGGGCGATTTTTCGCCCTTCTTAACTAGTACACAGGTCGGGACAAATCCTTGTGACAACAACAACCCCATTTTTCAAGGTGAGATTTTCGACCCATCCACGACTCAAACAGTCGGTAGCGTACAGTGCCGCAAGCCTTTCGCCGGAAACAAGATTAGTGGGCCCTTTAGCACCGTCGCTCAGAACATAATGAAATTCATACCAGAACCAAACGTTACCCCGTCCGCGGGAAACGATAATGGCCTGATCAACAACTTCTCTTTTACGACAGTCAACCCGATCTTGGACACAACCTGGACGGTGCGTATCGACCACAGTTTTTCTGAGAAAGACAAGCTCTTTTTCTCCTTCAGCAAACGCGATCAAGAATCGATTAACGGCTCACCAAATCTTCCGCCTCCCGTCGACAGCGGATCTTTTCATCATCCTTTCGTCTCGGATTATTATCGAGTAGGTTGGGATCATTTCCTCAGTTCCACTATCCTGAATCACCTGAACGTAGGCCTCAACCGGATCTATAACAACAACGTGAATAGCTCCGCGAACGGCACAGACTGGCCAGCCACGCTTGGCATCAGCGGGGCGCATGGCCCGATCTTCCCTCAAATCAGCTTTACAAGTGGCGGGTTACAAAGCTTGACCACCTACGGAAACGCGCAATTCGACGCCAATTACGTCAACAGTTTGATCCTGGCTGACAGTGTCTCCTGGACGCACGGACGCCACTCCCTGCGTTTAGGAGTGGATTGGCGCGCCTACCAATACTCGGTAATTGACGCGTCGCACGAATCGCCGGGCCTTGGATTTGATTTTGCGCAGACCGCGGTGCTGCAAACAATCAGCGGCGCTAGCCTCACCGGAAATCCCTTCGCAAGCTTTTTGGTCGGGGCAGCGCAGAACTGGTCCCTGGCTGTCCGCTCCAGGCAGCCGCGCTTCGACTCCCGGTACGGTGCGGGCTATGTCCAGGACGACTTTAAAGTTCTCCGCAATTTAATGCTGAATCTTGGCTTCCGCTACGACGTGGAGACGCCCCGCCGTGAAGCGAGCGGCGCGCAATCTGTCATCAGCTTGACGACTCCGAATCCAGGTGCCGTTGGGCCCAATGGTCCTCTGCTTGGCGCCTTGATCTTTGGTGGCGGCGGGTCGGGACACTGTTATTGCAGCGCTTCGGGGGCTACCACGTATTACAAAGACTTTTCGCCGCGGATCGGCTTCTCTTATGCACCCGAGAATCTCTTCGGGCATCTAGGTCGGATGGTGCTCCGCGGCGGCTATGCCATTTATTATGGTCCGCTAGACTATGGGGATTTCGGTCAGGCTCTCACCGATGGGTATACGGCGTCGCCGAGCGCCAACTCTAACTTTGCCCCAGCAATTCTGTTGGACAGCGGAATTCCCAGCTATCCTGCCCCTCCCAACCTCGATCCCGCACAGTCTAACGGAGGGTTCGGTTTTGGGTTTGGTGGCCCCACTTACGTGGCACCCAGTTACGGACGTCCCGGTATGATCCAGAATTGGAGCTTTGAGGCTGAGAGACAACTCGCGCCGGACCTGATTGTCAATATCGGATATGTCGGAATGCACGCCACTCGTCTGCGTTCCTCGCTTGCCTGGATCAACAATCTGAATCCGAAGTTCTTCTCGTTGGGAACTGCTCTAAGCGCTGATATCAATAGTTCGACTGCCACAAACCTAGGAATCACTGCACCTTTTACCGGCTTCTCGGGCAGCATTGGCCAGGCCCTACGGCCTTTTCCCCAGTACACGCTGATTGACTCGGATTGCTGTTTGGAGAATCTTGGTCAGTCCACGTACCATGCCCTGCTAGCCAAGGTTGAGCGACGCTTCCACAACGGACTCAACTTGTTAGCATCCTATACTTTCTCAAAGACCATCACGAATGCAGATAGCGCCCTGCCCACCTTTGCGCAATTCTCAGGAGGTGGCCTTGTACAAGACTCCTACAACCTCAAAGGTGAAAAGAGCATCAGCTATCAAGACATTCCCCACATGTTCGTCCTGAGCTACATCTACGAGCTACCAGTGGGAAAGGGCAAGAAATTCCTGAACAAGGGCGGGATCACGGACAGGGTTCTAGGCGGGTGGCAAATTGGCGGCGTACAACGCTACCAGAGTGGTCAGCCCCTGAGCTTCGGCTGCAACGGAGGCCAGTTCTTCGAGTTCATACCCGGATACAATGGCTGCATTCGACTGAACCGCGTTTCTGGTCAACCTCTTCTCAGTCCGAATGCTTCGTCCTTTAATGCTCCCGCAGCGTCGAACAGCAACAATACCGGATGTACCGAAAACGCGGACGGCACGTTCTCGCCGCCCGCGAGCGGGCAAAGTTATTTCAATTGTGCTGCCTTCTTCGATCCGAACGGCCAAAATCTCCTGACTCAGCGCGGTTACGTCTTCGGAAATATGCCGCGCATCACTGGTGAAGTCCGAAGTCAGAGGTATGTGAATGAAGACTTTTCGATCATTAAGAGAACGAGCCTTGCCGAAGCGCACAGCCTCTTGCTGAAGGCGGAACTCATCAACGCGTTTAACCGGCACGTTTTCAACCGCCCGGACACTGGCCCTACTGACGGCACTTTCGGCGCAGTTTCTGGAACGGTAGATGGCTCCAGAAAAATCCAGCTGACTCTGCGCTACCAATTCTGAAGCGGATTCGTTTCGGCGGGGTTTCAATCCTGCCAGCGTCAATTTGATTCTGGTAGGGTTTTGCCTCTCGGGCGTACTTTTTGGCGGATTTCGGGTCCGGGTATAAAATCTAAAACTGCAAATGAGAGGGCCTTTCTTATCGTCAGCTGATTGTGCGAAGAAACGATTTCGCAAACGGTTTCCCCAATTCATAGGGAAGAATCTTTTCTCTTTTATCGCACTGCTAGTGGCTTCCAGCGTGACTTGCGGTCAAGGGGTTTCTTATCAGGAGAAATTCCGGTGGGCTACCGAAGCGATGCGGGCAGGAAACTTGGAGGAAGCCGGCGATCAATTTGCTTCGATAACCAAAGAAACTCCGAGTTTTGCCGAGGCTCATCTCAATCTGGCTCTGGTTCGCGAGGAGCAGGGAAGGAATGAGGAGGCCGTTGCCAGCCTTCAAAAGGCTCTCGGTTTGAAGCCTCGCCTTCGCGGCGCGAATCTTTTCTTGGCGATTGCGCACTACCGGCTGAACCATTTTGACAAGGCCATTGCTGCCGTGCAAAAGGAGACCGCTTTTTATCCGACTGACGCCAATGCCTGGATGTGGCTTGGCGTCGTCCAGCTTGCATCGGAAAATCCCGAAGAAGCTGCTGCGGCACTCGACAAGGCTGCGAAACTTGCGCCGGACAACGTGGACATCCTCTACCACCGAGGACGGGCGCATCTGCTCGTTTCCAAAAACAACTACGAGAAAATGTTCCAGATCGATCCTAAGTCCTGGCAGGTGCACCAAGTCTTGGCCCAGGCGGACGCGGAAGCCGATCGCCACGACGACGCGATCGCCGAGTACCAAGCTGCTATTCAGCTTGCCCCGAAGCAGCCTGGACTCCACGAGCAGTTGGGGACGGAATATCTAAAGGCAAACAAACTGGACCCAGCCGTGGAAGCGCTACAGCAGGAGCTCGAAATCGACCCGAACAACGTGCTGGCCCGCTACAAGCTTGGTTTGATTGAAGTTGAGCGTGGCGAAGGCGCCAAGAGCAAGGAGTTGATTGAAGGAGCGGTTCGCCAAAACCCCGGGCTAAAGGACTCTGCCTATTATCTCGGACGCGCGGAGATGGAACTCGGCGACAACGCCGCAGCCGCGGAAGCCTTCAATCGAGCCATCTCTCGACCCGATACCGACCCGGAGATCGTCCAGCAGAGTTGGTATCAACTCGGCGTTGTTTACCGGCGGCTACACCACATCGAAGACGCTCAAAAAGCTTTTGCTACTTTCCAACGACTAAAGGACGAAGAAACGCAAAGAACTCAAGAGCGCCTCAAGAAAAAGCGAGAAGCTTCCGGCCAGAGTGCGGCACCTTCATCCGCCACTCAGAATCCTCAATAGTCGGAGACTCGCCTCTGGGTTATGCTGGTTGTGCTTTTGCTTGTTCCTCGAATCAACACTTACACTAAAACCTAGGGGGTGGTGGGTTGTTATTGTTAACTAGATTTCCGTTTGCCGCCGGCCTGTCGCTTCTCCTGTTGGCGGTGTCGTCCGAGTCGCTCGCGCAACAGAAAACCGCCTCATCAAGCGAGGGTTCGCGTATCGAGGTTGTTGAGTCCTACGCAGAGCTGCATGAGACTCTCGAGGAGAAGCCGCCGCTGACCTTCGGCCCAGCCCGCACGCCAAACCTCACCATTACTGTGAACGACTCCGTAAGCTACCAGCAAATCGACGGTTTCGGCGCCTCGCTCACCGATTCTTCCGCGTGGCTGCTTTGGAACAAGCTCACCGAGGCTCAGCGAAAAGAGGCCGTCGAGATGCTATTCAGTCCGCGCAAGGGTATCGGCCTGAGCATTGTGCGCCAGCCCATGGGCGCCAGCGATTTTGCCCTCTCTGCTTACAGTTACGACGACCTGCCCTCGGGACAGCCCCTTAGTCCAGGCGATCCCGATCTTCGGCACTTCTCCATCGATCACGATCGCGCCTACATCATCCCGCTTCTCCGCGAAGCCCTCGCCCGGAATCCCAATCTGAAGATCATCGCTTCGCCCTGGAGCCCACCCGGGTGGATGAAGACCTCCGGCTCCATGATCCAGGGCGCCCTTTTGCCGTCGGCGTATTCGGCGCTCGCGAAATACTTCGTCCGGTTCGTCGGGGAATATGAGGCAGCTGGCGTCCCGATCTACGCCATTACTATGCAGAATGAACCGAAGTACATTCCGAACGACTATCCCGGGATGAATATGACCGGGCGCGAGCAAGCAGAATTTGTCGCAAATTATCTTGGGCCCGCGTTTCGCGACGAACATCTGAAGACGAAAATCATGGTCTTCGACCACAATTGGGACTTAATCAATTATCCGATCGAGGTGCTAAGCGATGCGAGAGCCGCTGCCTTTGCGGCCGGAACCGCGACCCATTGTTACGGCGGAAACGTCACCGCGCAAAACGAATTGCACGAGCGCTTTCCTGACAAGGACATCTGGCTCACCGAATGCTCCGGCGGCGATTGGCAAAAGGGAGATCTTCTCGAGCAACAAGTCCATCTGGTGATTGGCGCGATGCGGAATTGGGCCAGGAGTGTGGTGCTCTGGAACCTCGCCCTCGATCAGAATCACCAGCCGTTTCTCGGAGGTTGCACCAACTGCCGTGGCATCATCACCGTGAATCACGCTTCCGAGCCTTCACAAATCGTGCCGACGGTGGATTACACAGCCTTGGCCCATGCAAGCAAATTTGTCGCGCCAGGGGCGTACCGCATCGAATCCAACACCTTCGACCAAGGCAGCCTCGAGGACGTGGCGTTTCGCAATCCCGATGGCTCGCTCGTCTTGTTGGTGTTGAACAGCGGCGGCTCCATCGCTACATTCAACATCGCGTGGGCAGGGAAGTACGCGAGCTACAAGCTACCCGGCGGCGCCGTCGCTACATTCCGCTGGCACTCCCAGTTGAAAGCTCATTGAGCCTTTGCGCAGACGTTTATGCGCCAGCGGAAAAAGGCTTGTTTAACTTTCATTGCGGATCGCGCACCGTCTCGGGAGCTCCCAGGATCACGGCTTGGTCGCGCTCGAGGGAGCTTCGCCGGAGATCTTGCGAGCGTGCCAGGGCCTTCTGCGCAAGCTCGGTTCGACCGAGCTTGTGGTAAGCCAAATACAGCTGATAATGGACGTTCCCGTAATGATCGAAAGGCGCGGCCTTTTCGAGCTTTGGAATAGAATTGGCAAATTGTCCCAGGCGGACGTACGCCGTCCCCAGTAACTCGCTTGCCTCCGCCGAATCGGGTTGCAACAGCAAGGCGCGCTGCAAATAGGGCACGGCCTTTTGGTTATCCCGGTTCTGCACGTACAGGCGCCCCAAAAGATAGAGCGCGTGGGTGCGGGAAGGATCGAGCGCCAGGGCTCGCTCCAACTCGCTCTGCGCATCACCGTCGGAGTGATTGTCGAGATAAAGTTGCCCAAGGGCTTCGTGAAGCTCCGGCTCATTCGGTTGCAACTCGAGAGCCGCCTGAAACTCTTTGATGGCTCCCTCGAAATCCTGGTGAAGGGCGCGGCCCTCGGCACGCAGCTGGTGGGTACGCCAGGAGTTGGGAAAAGATTCCTCCAGTTGGGCGTAGGCCGCCGCCCCCAGCGCCTGGTAGGTGCGCGCCAACCAGTAACTGGCCTCGGCATTTTCACTGGTGACGCCTTCGACTTGCCCGAGCGCGTCGGCCGCCCCTTCATATTGTTGCAACGTAAAGTGCGTTTTTCCCAGCAGCAAGCGGTCCGAAGCGGTCAGATGCTTTCTTGCTTCGAGCGAAGCGACGCAGCGAGAATAGCGATGGGTTTTGCAGGGGTCTTCTGTCCCGGAAGATCCCGCCGGGCGATCCGGTGCTCGTTGCCAAGCCGAGAAGTCGGCCTCGAAGGATTTCCATTCGCTGTCTGACCGGGCGTTTTCACTCGCGGCAGCGTAAAGAGCCGCCAACAGAAAGTGCTTTGCTGCGCTTTCCGGTTCGTTCTCGACGAGCGACGTAGATTCTTTTGCCGATTCCGGAGTGAGTTCGATCGAAGGAAAGCCACGCTCGAGTGCCAAGAATTCGGGAGAGATCTCCCAAACTTTTGCCAGGGATGCAAGCGCCCCCGTAGTTTGATGCTTGACGAGTTGAAGATTCGCCAAGCCTATCCACGCCAGTTCATTCGATGAATCGAGCTGAAGCTCCAGGCGGAAGTCTTTTTCGGCTTCCTCGGGTTCCCCCGCATGCAGGTAGGTTTGCCCCAGCGAAGTATGCAAGCCTGACTGACGCGGATCGGCGCTGAGCGCCTTCTGGTACTCCTTTAGCGCATCCTCCCAGCGATTGCGCTGAAACAAAAGGTCACCGAGGAAACGATGACCCCAGGCCGACTCCTTATACAAACGGGCACCGCGAAACGCGAGACGAGCGGAGAGATCGAGATATTCGTGGCCGAGATGGAACCAAGCTTCGCCTTTGTCGGAATTCGAGGCCGCGAGCTGGCGGAACTCTTCGGCGGCGCTGCGAAAGTCCTCCTGGGCGAGATAAGACGAAGCCAAGGCCTGACGGGCGTCACGATTCGAAGGATCGAGCTTCAGAGCCCGCTCGAGGAAAGGAATGGCTTTTTCTGGCGAGCCGAGTTTAAGGTAATCCATTCCCAGGATAACCGTTGGGCCAAGCAAGTTCGGCCTTTCATGCAGCGCCTTCGCCAGATGGCGCACGGCCAAGTCATATTCGAACAGGCTCTGGTACGCGAGGCCCAGGTTGACCTCAGCTTCGACTAAGCTTGGATCGAGAGCCAGGACCTTCTTGAATTCTTCCGCGGCGCGAACGAAGTCTCCCCGCCGGAGCGCGTCTTGGCCGGTGCGAAAAGAGAGTTCGACCTGGGCTTCGGACGTTTGAGAGGTGGCTCGTCTAGCGGTTAGCGACCCGACGACAAGGGCGACAAGAAGGATCAAAGCGCACGATTTCATTCGAACATTTTGACGCCAACCGGGCATCAGGTCAGCAACATTCGTAAAGCGCACGAACCGAGACGCAAGGAACCGGGCGGGAGGGGAGAGAAAAAGATATCTTGAGAAAAAAGTCCGCGCCGGGCGGTGAGACATCGCCCGGCGCGGAGCTTAAGTAGTTTAGAACGTGAACCTCAACCCGAACTGGATGAGGCGTGGAAGGTTGTACTGGCTGCTTACACGTCCAAAGTTTGAATCGCCAAAGCCGCTGTCCGGCGGATTGAACTGCGGATGATTGAAGCCGTTGAAGAACTCGGCGCGAAACTCGGCGCCAAACCTTTCGTCAGGACCAAACTTGGTGTTCTTGAAGAAGGCAAAATCAAAGTTCTTCACACCGTCGGTTCGAATGTTAGGTTCGGTACGCGAATCGTTGCCGTAGCTGTAGTCGGTGGGTTTCGTGAATACAGTAGTGTCAAACCAGTCGGCCAGACGCTGACCCACAGAGCCGGAAGTTTGATGCGACAACGCGGTTCTGTCCGGCCGGGCGCAACCCGCGTTGGGAATGTTGGAGTTGCTGAGGGGGCCGGGGCACCCGCCGATGATAATTGGGAAGCCACGCTGAAAGGTGATGATGGTGTCGATCCCCCATCCGCTGACGAGTTTGTTGGCGACACCGTTCAGGTTGCTTCCAAACTTCTTGCCCCGTCCAAAGGGCATGTCCAGGACGGCGGAGAGGACCAGGCGCTGCGGAACATCGAACGCATCGAGGCTGCGCAAGCTCCTGAGGTTGTTTGCATTGGAGTCGTTCCAACTCACCGGAGAGGCTTCCAACCAGTTGATTTCCGAGTTGGTGTTGTCGATGAGTTTGGAGACGGTGTAGGCGGCAAGAATTTGCGCGCCGGCTGTGAAGCGTTTCTGGACTTTCAGCTGCATCGAGTGGTAAATGGAATCGCGGTTGTCAGGCTCGGCCATCGCTACGCCGTCGAACTGCGGGAATGGCAGGAGCAACTGGCCTTGCTTTACCGTATTCTGAGTGCCCATACTGCCGGATTGGAGCGGCCCCGTACAGCCCGTGCAATTCCCAGCGAACGGGTTACTGACGATCGTCGTAAGCTTGGTGATCGCAGCGCCCGCCGACGGGTTATTGGCGCAAAAGGGAATACCGTGTGCCGGATCTGCCGGCGCACACACTGCACCGGTGGGCAGAAACTGATCCGGCATCTGGTTAAGGTTTTGGTCGTGCATCGGCAAGTGGGTGCCCTTCGACCCGGCGTAAGCGATGTCAAACAGCGTGTTGCCCGGGAGCTGGCGCTGGATGTCGAAGTTCCACTGCTGCACGTAAGGAGCGGGATTGTTGGGCAGCGCCGCTTCGTTGCCATTCCCCTGCACATCAATCCTGGCTTGATCCCTCCCGAAGGGTGGAATGATTCCAAGCGGTTCGGGATTGAACAGCGGATTCAGCGGGGTAACCCCGTCCGACTTCGCTGTGGTCCATGGCGTGCTGAAAGAGTTGATGAACAGGTTATGGGGCGCATCATTCCACCGGACGTCCACCGGCAGATAGAACATTCCATAGCCGGTACGGATGACCGTGTTCTTATCAAATTGATAGGAAAGTCCAAGGCGCGGCTCGGCATGGTTCCAGGAACCAAAGGCGCTGCGCCCGGAGTGCCGCGAAGAGGACACAAGGTCATAGCCACCCTTTAGACTGGCAAACGTTTGTCCCGTGGCGGGGTTGACTGTACTCGCCAAAGCAGGATCGATGGTCAGAAGTGGGCTGGCCTCGGTGGTGTTGAGAGCCACGATGCGATTGAACCGCTCCGTCCAGTCCCCTTGCAGGTCAACGCGAAGTCCCGCATTGAGGGTGATCTTCTTTGTCAGTTGGAACGTGTCGCCCACGTAGAACGCCTTGTAAAGGTTTTGGTCGGCTGTTCTTGCCGGCTCAACGAAGCTGCCGCTATCACCATACCCGAGCAAGAAGGAAGCAAACCCATTTCCGGTTGAACCGGCGTTATTGGTTCCAGGTGTGATCCCGTTGTTGGGGTTTGCGGACGTCATTTTAGCGTTGAATTGCAAGAGGCCGGCAGGGTTGTTGCTTTGGTAGTAGTTGTTCCGGAGCATGCGGAATTCAAACCCAGCCTTCAAATTGTGCTTGCCCATGATGTGAGACACCATGGGATTAATGCTCAAAGTATCGTCCCAGGCGCCGATACCGCTGCCGGTTCCCTGGGCGCACCATCCGCCGCCCCAATGATCGTCCCCTGAGTTGTTCGAGACGCACACTTGCGGGATGTGTGTGTAGGTCATCTGCGGAGTTAACGCCTTCCAGTTCGTCCCAAACTTCGACAAGTCGATGCCTTGGCTCAGCGGCGTGCGCAGGTAGACGTAACGCGTGTAGCCAATGTGCACGTCCAGAATCGTCGTCGGTGAAAACGAGTAGGTATCACCCAGCGAAACCTGGTGGGCCCTGGTGTCTTCGGTGCAGCGGTCGGTGCAGATTTGGCTAAACGGAGCGTCGGGAAGCGACAAGATGTGGTTGTGCGTGTAACGCCCGAAAATTCTCTGCTTGGTGCTCAGGTTATAGTCAATGCGCTCGTTGAACTGGTCCACGTTGCCGCCGGTGCTGTAAGCTGTCGCAAAATTGCCGTTAGGGTTGTTCGTCTGATTCGGCATCGGGAAGTAAGATAGGAGCGCTTGGGCCGTCTGGTCGATGCGGCCCCCCGGAATCTTGTTCCCGGTGAAGGCCGTTCTGCAAACCGCGTTGCCCGAGGTGCAGTTTGCGCTCGTAGTTGGGTCGTAAATGGTAAGCGCTGAGGTCAAGTTACTTGAGCCCGTTCCTGAAAAGTCTCCGCCGCGTTCCGCCGCGGTGGGAACCCAAGTCTGAAAGATACTTCCCTTACGCTGGCGAAAGCCGTCATAACTTGAGAAGAAAAACAGCTTGTCCTTAAAGATCGGGCCTCCGACGTTCGCGCCGAACTGGTTTTGCGTAAAGGGAGGACGCGTAATGCCGCTGCTATTGGCGAAGAAGTCGTTGGCATTCAGAACTTTGTTGCGAATGAATTCAAACGCCGAGCCATGGAAAACGTTGGTGCCCGATTTCGTAGAGAGATTGATGACACCGCCCGCAAATCGACCATACTCGGGGCCGAGATTGTTGGTCTGGACTTTGAATTCCTCGATGGAATCTTGACTCGGGATCACCGTAACAACATTCAAGTACGCTCCGTTGGTAGGCGCGCCGTCGATCAAGATCTGGCTTTGGCCGGACATTCCGCCGCCAACCTGAAAATCTCCCAGAGCAAAGGGATTGGCGCCGACCGGATTGCTCGTCGAAGAATTTCCCGCCGAGGGCTGGCCTTGTGGGACCACGCCCGGCACCAGCGAAACCAGTGCCAAGGGGTTACGGCCGTTCAAGGGCAGCTCCGTGACGTTTCGCTGCTCTACCACTTGCCCCAGCGAGTTGGTTTCCGGCTGGAGCAAAGGCGCTTCGGCACTCACTTCGACGGTTTCGGTCTGCGCTCCGACTTGCAGAGTGATATCCACTTTCAAGCCGCTTTCAATCTCCACCAGAATGGGCTGGCGAACGACCTTCTTAAAACCGCTCTTTTCTGCCTCTACCTTGTACTTGCCGGGCAAAATGTTCACGAAGGTGTAGTTTCCGGAAGAATCCGTCTGTATGTTGTGCTTCTCGTTGGTGTCTAAATTGGTGAGTGTGACGGTAGCGTCGGCAATGGCAGCGCCGCTGCTATCGGTCACAGTTCCCGCAATGGTGCCATAGACGTTCTGGGTGGACCCTCGCGGGGCTGAGAACGCCAAGACGAAGATTCCAACTAAAAAGGCAACCCCAAGCTTTCTGAAATGCATTTTCCCTCCCGCTAAGACCATCTCAAAGTCAATACGCTCGCGCTGCCGATGCACCAATCGGCAGCAAATAGCTTTCATTACGCGTTGCAGAAGAAAATCTGACCCCTTTTGCGAACTCTTTTAGCTTTGTGTAAAGCAAAAGTCAAGCACAATTTCGATATTCTAAGTGCGGGGATCGGCGAGAGATGAGGAGGGTTATATACACTTGGTGTTAAGGCGATTTCGGGCTCAGGGTCTGAAGCTCCGCCGAGGCACTGCAAGTTGCTGGCTAGCCCAGCTAGGCTTTGGCCCACCCGCGGTTGGCTACAGGTCCGACCCCCTCCCTGATGGTGACAAGGCGGTTGGCGGGGATTTGCTTGAAAGTTTCGTGCAGGCCGCTGGGCCAATGCACTTGTACGTCGGCGGAAGGGGCGCTGCCCAAACCGAAGTGCAAGCGTGGTTCGTTGCAGGAGAAAAAGCTGGATTGGCTCATGACGGCTTGGGCCTGAATCTTGTCTCCATAATGGACTACGACGCGGGCACCAATGGCGCTGCGATTGGACTTGGTGCCTTCTAATTTCACTTTTAGCCAGTTGGCTCTCCCGCTGAGGTCGTTGCGCAATAGAGAGGGAGGCTCGTTGAGGTTGATGATGAGGATATCCATGTCGCCGTCATTATCGAAATCGCCGAAGGCACATCCGCGGCTGCAATGGAGCGCGGCTACACCCGGACCGGCCTCCTGGAGAAGCTCTTCGAAAACGCCTTTGCCCAGGTTTCTGAAGACAGCTCGAGGTGTTTTGAAAGGGTATTGGGCAAGCGTCTTCTCGACTTGGGGATAGACATGGCCGGTGACCATGAAGAGGTCTGGGAGGCCGTCGTTGTCGAGGTCGACGATGCCAGCTCCCCAGCACACGTAACGGGTTTCCACACCGAGACGCGAGGAACCCGTGGCATCCTCAAAGTTCCCCTTCCCGTCGTTGTGATATAGGATGTTAGCGTCGTCCGCAAAATGTGTTTTGAAGATGTCAAGATGCCCGTCTAGATCGTAATCGCCGACCCCCACCCCCATACCCGCCTGCTCCATGCCATCGTCGCTCAGCGCCACGCCGCGTATGACTCCTTCTTCGCGGAAAGTTCCGTCGTGATTGTTCATAAACAAGAGACTGGGAGTGGAGTCGCAGGCGACGTAAATGTCTTGCCATCCGTCTTCATCAAAATCCGCCGCAACTACGGTCATGCCATAAGTGGGCGTGGCTCGTGAGATGCCAGCTTGTTGCGTTACATCGGTGAATGTCCCGTCGCCATTGTTTCGATAGAGAGAATGCTTACCGGTCGCTAAACCCCGAGGGCCGCATTCCACCGGGATTCCTTTCCACCGGCAGTTGGGGTTATCGCCGGGAGCGGCGGCATTTTCAAACGAAAACCGAACGTAATTGGAAACGAACAGATCCAGGTGTCCGTCGCGGTTGTAGTCCACGAAGCTGCAGCCGGCTCCAAATCTTGGTTGATCGTTCCAAAGGCCGGCCGCCTTGGTCACATCGGTGAACGTTCCGTCGCCGTTATTGCGGTACAGGCAGTTCTGTCCAAAATTGGTGCAAAATATGTCGTCAAAGCCGTCGTTGTTATAGTCTCCGATCGAGACTCCACATGCCCATCCGAGCCAGTGCAAACCCGCTTTCTCCGTGACATCGGTGAATGTCCCGTCCCGGTTATTCTTGTACAGCCGGTTCGTTGTGCCCTGGGGAGCGCCCGCAAGACGCGTGCCGGTGAGAACAAACAAATCCATCCACCCATCATTGTCATAATCAATGAAGGCGCACCCGCATCCGGTGGACTCCACGATGTACTTTTTGCTTTGTTCAGCGCCATAGATCACCGGCGCATCGAGTCCCGCGGCGGCGGCCACGTCCACGAAGTGGGCGTTAAAAGGGCGCCCGGAAGGCGCGGGTCTTGCCAGGGGCTTGGCGGTATGCGTCGAAACGCCCTGTCCCAGCAGGCGGGTGGGATCGAGCCATAGCGCGCCGCCCACCCCGACTCGGAAAAAACTACGACGGTTGAAGTTCATGGGCCGTTCCTGGAAACATGGACATTTATCGCAATTGCCCAAGACGTCCTCCGAACAGTGCTGAGGACGGTTCGCGTGCCGGGATCGCACCGGCAGGGG
>Ga0182040_10000512_pt1 | contig 17644 bp, 11 predicted proteins | sample flu12Cox44000176_FD_125973 | JGI IMG/M metagenome (GOLD analysis project Ga0182040, IMG submission 125973) | Lab enrichment of tropical soil microbial communities from Luquillo Experimental Forest, Puerto Rico - flux8day.12C.oxic.44.000.176 | ecosystem: Environmental > Terrestrial > Soil >... | reverse complement strand
TCTTTCACGTTCGAGCCGCAGCCCGCTGCATTAATGATCACTGCGTCGACCTGCGCCTTTTCAAACACGTCAATGGTTTGGCGCGCTAACCGCAGGGCTTGCCCTTCTTCGCCCACGTGCACCGGAAGAGCCCCACAGCAGGGCTGTGCTGCTGGAACCAAAACCTGGCATCCCTCCGCGGCCAGCACGCGCGCCGTTGCCGCGTTGACGTGTGGGAAAAAAACGCGCTGCACGCAGCCCAGTAGCAACCCGACGCGGCACCGGGGTTTTCCCTGCGCCGGGATCAACTCGGGAAGGGTTTTCTGAGGGGGTATCTGGGGTAGCAGGGCCTCCATGGTCCGCCACCGTTCCGGAAGCAGTTTCAAGATACCCAGGCGGCGCACCAGCGCCTGCAGCCCGGACTTTTGGTACAGACCCAACGGCAGCAGCAGAGCACGCAGTCGATTCGGATGCGTGAAGGTGCTCAGGAGGAAGCGCCGAAACCGCTTCTCCGCAGCTGGTCGTGCGTAACGGCGTTCGATTTGCGCCCGTGTGGCTTCGATCAGTTTCGCATAGTCTACGCCGGAAGGACACGCCGTCATGCAAGCCATGCATCCCAGGCAGGCATCGAAATGGCTCACCCACGTTTCATCGATGAGCGCGGCGCCTTCGGCCGTCATCTTCATCAGGTAGATACGACCGCGCGGTGAATCCATTTCCTCTCTCCACAGCACGTAGGTGGGACACGCGGGAAGGCAGAAGCCGCAGTGGACGCATTGATCGATCAATTCGCGCGACGGCGGATGATGCGCGTCGTATCCACTTGCGTCCGCTGAAAGGATATTCTGTCGCTGCGTCACTAGATCCCCCCGATGAATCGACCCGGGTTTAGCGTGCCGTGCGGATCAAACTGTTGCTTCACCTTCAACATCAGAGGAAGTGCATCGCCACCGCTGCCCCATGCGTCCATCGCGGGCATTGCGTCAACGCTACGCAGCAGAGTCAGCGAACCTCCTGCGCGTTCGAGTTCGATGCGAAGGGTGTGCAGCACCCGGTGGATGGCAGGCGGGCTCGAGCCCTCCAGCCGCAACCAACCCAGGCCCGTTCCCTGCACGACGGCGCTCCACCGGAGGCCTGCGGAATCCGCAAGGCGGCGAAGACGGCCGCATATCTCGGAGACCGATGCCGGCAGGGTGCTCAATTTTGCGATCGCTGCGGGGCCTGCCCACAGCTGCTGCCGCGCCTGCCACACCGCGTTGCCGGAAGGGATTTCGGCGGCCGGAGCCACGAGCTTCCGCACCACCTCCGCCTGAGCAGTGAGCCCTGCATCGGTGCCTTCAAAGCGAACGTCTACCTCAGGCGCGGTCGCTGCGTCAAAACGGGCCTGTAAGCCGGTATGCGCCAGTCTGGAATCCTGCACCGCCAGCGCCAGACGGTTGGCATCGGCCAGATCGCGCGCCACAAATGTGAACGAGTGTTCTTTGCGCGGCAAGGGATGCAGCCGGAAGACGGCGCGCGTAATGACCCCCAGTGTGCCGAGCGCTCCCGTAACCAGTTTCGGCAAATCGTACCCCGCGACGTTTTTTACCACTTTGCCGCCGCTCGAAGCCAGCGTACCATCGGACAGCGCAATGGTCACGCCGATGACCAGGTCACGAAGCGCGCCAAAGCGAATACGTAGCGTGCCGCTGTCGTTTGTCGAAAGCATTCCGGCGACAGTGGCCCGCTCCGGCCACAGCGGATCCACGGCGATGTGCTGGCCGTGCTGGGCCAGCGTGTTCTGCAAATTCTGGATCGTGCAACCGGCCTCCACGCTCACCGTCAGATCGGCCCACGCGTGTTCGATTATCCGGTTCAGCCGCGCCGTTGAGAGAATCAGGTCGGCCCGCACCGGTCGGTTGCCCCAGCCGATCTTGGTGCCACCGCCGCGTGGTACAACGCAGAGCCCGGCGGCTTCTGCACAGCGTAAGGCCGCAGCCAGCTCGGTATCATTACTTGGCTCGAGGACCATCTGCGGCTGAACTCCGGCGACGCTGTCGCCCCCCACCGCGGAGCGAAGATGCTCCGCGCCGGCGATGTTCCGCAGATCATCCCAGATTTCCCCGATGCTTGTCGCTGCTGTTGGACCTGAGGGTGGCGCAGCCATCTTAGAAGCGTTCGGCAATTCCGGCGGTTTCCAGGGGATGAGGTCGATACTCTCCTGGGCTTTCACCGCATAGCCGCGGCCGGGGGAAAACCTTGGTAGGATTGGAAAGCTGTTCCGGGTCAAAGGCACAACGCACGCGCTGCATCGTTTCCAGATCTGGCTCAGCATACATCTTCGACATCATCATTTTCTTCTCTTCACCCACGCCGTGCTCGCCTGTAATGGAACCGCCAGCCTCGATACACAATTCGAGGATACGGTTGGCCAGAACCTCCGCCGCGTGCTCCTGCCCTTCGACCCGGCGGTCATAAAGCACCAACGGATGCAGGTTGCCGTCGCCGGCATGAAACACATTGGCGACTCTGATTTTCGCCTCCGCGCCTAGCCGCTCGATTTCGCTCATGATGCGGGGCAGCGCCGTGCGGGGAATCACGCCATCCTGCACGATGTAGTTTGGTGAAATGCGGCCCACCGCCGCAAATGCCGCCTTACGGCCCTTCCATATCAGGGTGCGCTCTGCCTCCGTCTGCGCCACACGAATTTCTCCGGCACCACACTTCCGACAGATTTCGTCCACATGGCGCATCAAAGCTTCGACCTCGGCCATTGGGCCGTCGAGTTCAACCAGCAACAACCCGCCGCAGTCGGGATAGTCCGCGTGCACAGCGGCTTCAGCGGCTTGGATGGCCAAGTGGTCCATCATTTCAATCGCTGCGGGCAACATTCCTGCGGCGATGATCCCGCTTACGGCAGCGCCAGCCTCGCTCGTTGAACCAAAAGCCGCGAGCAACGTCTGGACGCATTCGGGCCGCTTGACGATTCGCAGGATGATCTTGGTGGCGATGCCCAGGGTACCCTCAGAACCAACGAAGACGCCCGGCAGGTCATAGCCTGGCGTGTCGAGTGTTTTGCCGCCCAGATGCGCCAGGGTGCCGTCCGGCAGCACTACCTCGAGTCCAAGCACGTGCGTTGTAGTAAATCCGTATTTGAGGCAGTGCGCCCCGCCGGCGTTTTCCGCCACATTTCCGCCAATGCTGCAGACAGACTGCGATGACGGATCGGGCGCGTAGAAAAAGCCGTGCGGCGCGACTCGCTCCGTTACCTCCAGGTTGGCCACGCCGGGCTCCACCACGACCCGAGCGTTGGCCAGATCCACTTCGAGGATACGGTTCATGCGAGCCAGACTAATTACGACACCGTTCTGGACCGGCAGTGCACCCCCGCTCAATCCGGTACCCGACCCGCGCGCCACAAACGGAATGTGTTCGCGATGGCACAGACGGACGATCCTCTGGACCTGTTCAGTGGAACGGGGAAGCAGTACCGCCTGGGGAACGACGCGGAAATTCGTAAGCCCGTCACACTCGTAGGTCTTCAATTCTTCCTGCGATGTAATCAGGCCGCGCTCCCCGGCGACGGCGCGGAACTCCTGAAGGATGCGGGCGTCCACGAGTATTCGGTTTGACCCGCTGATTTGCGGGGAGCGGGCCTCCTGGGAAACAGGATATTACCTTAGGGCGCAAACGTCAAACCGTTGCTTATAGGTGAGTTGAGTCCCCTCAGTTTCGCCCGGGTGCTACTCGATGTCAGACCGAGAGGGCTTGCTGGGCCGCAAATGTTGAATATTGAGACTTGACCCGGTCGCCCATTTGTAGGTTTTGACAACGTGGTAACTCGTTCGGATATTTTCGACGGTGAGCGACTTGGATCTCAATAATTAACTCGATGGCTGGCCACATGAACCGGGTCAGGTGAAGGCTCGAAAAATTGTGGGGCGCGACGGCCGCGAAAAAGTCCAGCTCAGAATCGATCTCGGATTAATTCAAATGGAATTGCATGGGCGTCCCGACGGACAACGCCCCAATGGATTTGAATCTCTCTTGCAATATCACCAGGGGAAAGCCGGCAGCCAATCTCCCGCCCAAAGCTATTTTCTTACAGAAGCGGACGTCATGGCTTTGCAGCAGGAGGGGGTTCAATATTATCACCGCTACTTGAGCTTGTTTCAGCTTCGAGACTTTCACAACGTCATTCGGGATACAGAACGGAATCTAGAGATGTTTGACTTCGTTAGTGAACATTGTTCTGACGAAGACTCGAAGTGGAGTTTGGAACAGTTCAGGCCTTACGTCATCATGATGAATACTCGGGCCAAGGCGTCATTGGAGCTACAGGAAGGCAAAACCGCTGCTGCAGTAAAGCAGATTGAAGCCGGCAAAGAGAAGATCGAGGCTTTTTATCGGGCAATCGGTCAGCCAGAATGGATTGAGTCCAGCAATGAACTAGCATTTCTTTCGGAGTGGCTCAAGGAAGTGCGCGATGCCCAACCATTGACGCCGTTGGAGATGATGGAACGGGACTTGCAGCGGGCAATTGCCGACGAAGCGTACGAACGTGCCGCCGAATTGCGAGACGCTATTCGTTCCTTACGCATTTCAAAGAAATCACCGGGTCAATAGCTCGGAGTTCACGAGGAGCTGCGGCTCTGTCCCAGGGTACCGTCCCGCGACGGCGGGACTGCACCCTGGGCTAAGGTTTGGTAGGCCTTCGGCGCGCTCTTCAAGGTGTTGCCTTCCTGAAGATGCCATCACCCGGTCGCCTTGGCGATGCGGCCGTTTCTTGGTCCGCTGGATGCAGAATTACAGATTTGTAATTGTTTTTTCTCAAACGTCGCTGCGTTGGCTCTGTCTCTAGAATCCTGAAAAATCGGTTGCAGCAGACTCGAGTTTCTTCCATATCCGCGCATTTATGATTGGGTGGTTTTGAATGATTCTACAGTCTTCGGTTTCGACGCAGGCGCGGCGATTGGGCATAGTATGAAAATTTTTACCTTCAGCTTAATTTTATTCGCCTCTCTGGGCGTATTGGGTCTCACCACCGAAATCAAACCTCAAACGCCTCTGACCTGGCCCGAATTGCAGAGGAAGGCTGCAAGATTTGGAATCGTTTTAACGCTTCCAAAATTTGAAAATTCGTCTGAGGAGATCGCGCAATCGACGGATGCCGCGATTGCGAAAGCGAACGCAGCGTTGGGCGCGATCGGCGGATTAGATCCGAAGAAGGTAACCTTCCGCAATACGGTTCGAGCCCTGGACGACCTTCAGTCTGATATTTCGCAGGTGATTAACCGGATCGGGTTGCTAAGTCAGGTGCATCCGGAGCCACGGGTACGTGATGCTGCGATAGACGCGACACAAAAATTCAACGACTGGGGAGTATCCGTCGACTATCGAAAGGATGTATACAAGGCCGTCAAATCGTTCGCTGCCACAAACCCAAAATTGCAGGGCGAAGACAAACGCCTTTTCGAGGACCAGATGCGATCCTACAAAAGGGCCGGTCTGGACTTGCCGGAGGATAAGCAAAAAGAAGTAGAGAATTTGCGGAAAGAACTAGGAAAGACCGAGACGCTGTTTCAGATCAACCTGAACAATGCTGCGGCGCCGGTGAAGCTCAGTCGCGCAGAGTTCGATGGGGTGCCTGAGAGCCTGTTAGGTAAGTCTCGGAGTGGAGAGGATGAATACTCGGTCGATGCGAACGTAACTTTTCAATTTCTCCTTGTGATGGAGAATGCAGCGAACGAAGAGACGCGTAAGAAAGTCTACCTCGCGCGCGACAATCGGGCTCGTGAGAAGAATCTCGCGAACCTGAAGAAGATGATCCAACTGCGCAGCGAAATCGCGCGGACTTTGGGTTACGGTTCCTGGGCGGATTACGAGACTGAAGTTCGAATGGCAAAGAATGGAGCGACGGCGCTGGCCTTTCTTGAAAGATTAAAGACTGGCCTGGAGCCGAGGTTCCGAGCGGAGCTCGATGAATTCAAGCGGATAAAGGCGGCGAGCAAGGGGAGTACCACTCCGGAGGTAAACATTTGGGATTGGTGGTATTGCGCAGAAAAACTCAGGCAGGAGAAATACCAGGTCGATGCCGAGGCTCTCCGTGTCTATTTTCCTTATGAAAAAGTGCTGCAGGGCATGTTTAATATCTACGAGCGCATTTTTGGCATTCAGATCCAGGAAGTTAATCCTCCGTCAAAATATTCACCGGACTTGAGGTTATATGCAGTGATCGACAAAAATTCCGGTGCACCTCTCGGGATGTTTTACATGGACATGTTTCCCAGGGCCGGAAAATACAATCATTTTGCAAATTTTTCGATTATCGATGGTAAACGTCTTGAAGATGGAAGGTATCAACGGCCGACCACCAGCCTGATTTGTAATTTCCCTCCGCCTGCGAAGGATGGCCCGTCGCTGATGACACATGACGACGTCACAACTATTTTCCATGAATTTGGGCATGCGATGCATGCGATCCTTACGCAAGCGAAGTATGTGCGATTTGCCGGCACAAATGTTCCTCAAGACTTTGTCGAAGCGCCCTCTCAAATGCTTGAGTATTTCACGTGGGACAAAAAGGTATTAGACAGCTTCGCCGCGGACTATCGCGACCCGAGCAAAAAGATCCCTCCCGAGATTTTGACTCAGCTGCGGGCTGCGGATCTGGCGACAAAGGGTTGTTTTTACAGGCGACAGCTCTCCTTTGCAATTCTAGATCTTACCCTTCATTCTGGATTGACGGCGGATCAACTTAACGATTTGAATGCGTTTAGTAACAAGATACTAGGCGAGGTATTTTTACCGCCCGATCCGGGAACCGCAACGGTAGCGTCGTTCGGCCATATTACAAACTACAGTGCCGGTTATTACGGATACGCATGGGCGGATGCGATCGCGTCGGACATGGCCTCAGTTTTTCAGCGGGCTCCGGACGGATTTCTCGACACGAAAATTGGCCGCAAGCTGCGCGATGAGATCTATGCGCAAGGGAACTCACGCGACGTGAGTATCTCGATTGAAGGATTCCTTGGGAGAAAACAGTCGATTGAGCCCTTCCTTAAACACGTGGGCATAGAATGAATAGCGAGGGCGCACCTCAGACTGGCAAGATTATAAGGTCATTAAGGTCGCGCCAGGAGCAGCGTCGACTGGGTCAAGCGGTGAAAACGGTGATCGGGTTGATCGCCGTGTTATTTGCCGGATTCCTGGTTTGGAAGTTTGTCAGAGGCGCTGCGGCTGACAGGTCCTCATACAGCCTCACGCTGCGAGAGGCGAATAGCAATAAAATCCTGTTGATGACAGTGGGATCCGAACCGCGCACACTCGATCCTCAGGAAGCGCAGGGAGTTACGGAACATCACATCATCATGGCAATGATTGAGGGATTGGTGGCCCCCAGTATTAACGATCAAGCTACCGCGGTGCCCGGAATGGCGGACCGTTGGGAACACAACGACGATTATTCGGTTTGGACGTTTCATATTGGTGAAGACCGAAAATGGTCGAACGGCGATCCCGTAACGGCAGAGGATTTTGTTTTCTCCTATAAACGGATGCTGACTGCATCGTTCGGGGCACAGTACGCTGAAAACCTTTATATCCTTAAAGGGGCGGAGGAATATTATAAAGGAAAAACCCGTAATTTCGATGACGTTGGTGTGAAGGCGATCGACGAGCATAATTTGCGGATCGAACTGGTAGGTCCGACTCCCTACCTGCTTTCGCTTGTGCAACATGATTCGTGGCTGCCGGTTAATGCAAAGGCGATCTTAAAGTTCGGGCATATCGATACCCGTGATACTAAGTGGACGCATCCTGGAAACTATGTCGCCAACGGGCCCTTCATCATGAAGACCTGGCGGCCAAACGATGTGATCGAGGTGATTCGCAATCCACTCTATTGGGACGCAGCGAACGTGAAACTGAACGGAATTAATTTCTATTCGATTGAGAATGCGAATACGGCAGGCAGGGCGTTTCAGGCAGGACAATTGCATAAAACTGATCAAGTTTCTTTGGATAAGGTTCCTTATTATCGTCGTGTGCATCCGGAGTTGATTCGTATCGATCCCTCCGAGGGAGTTTATTTTTATCGCATCAATATTTCGCGAAAAGGATTGGATAACCCCAAAGTACGCCTGGCTCTAAACCTTGCGATTGACCGCGACGGGATCGTCAAAAATATTCTGAGGGAGGATCAGAAACCGGCTACCGGATTCACGCCTCCGGGAATGGGGGACTACACGCCACTCAAGAAGATTACCTATGACCCGGAGCGGGCGCGCCAGTTGTTAGCCGAGGCTGGTTATCCGAAAGGGAAGGGGTTTCCGAAGTTCACGCTTCATTTCAACACGAGCGAATCGCATCGTGCAATTGCGGAAGCGATTCAGCAGATGTGGAAGGAGGAATTGGGTATCGACGTGACTCTCGAAAATCAGGAGTGGAAAGTTTATCTCGATACGCAGAACAGCATGAACTATGACATTTCGCGTTCTGGATGGATCGGTGATTTCATCGATCCTGTCACCTTTCTGAGCATGTGGACCACCGGTAACGGAAACAACAACACACACTGGGCTAACTCAAAGTATGATGCATTGATCGAGCAAGCGGCACGAACTGGCGATCCAAAAGCACGCCTTGATATTTTGCATCAGGCCGAGGAACTTTTCCTCAGCGAGGTGCCGGTCGTACTTATTTACTGGTACACAAACACCTATCTGTTGCGACCTGCGGTGCAGAATTGGTATCCGCTTGTTTTGGGAAATCACAATTATAAATATATCAATCTCAAGGACGAGTTGGAGAGAGCGAAATGATCAAGATCATTGTAGGTCGTTTGCTTCAATTGATCCCGGTGCTCTGGATCATTTTGACGCTGACCTTTTTTATGATCAAGGTTGTTCCCGGGGGGCCGTTCAGCGCGGAACGCCAGGCCACGCCCGAGGTCATTGCTCAACTGAATGCGTACTACGGTTTGGATAAACCGGTCTGGCGGCAGTACCTGGGGTATCTTTCGAAGGTGGTCAGGTTTGATTTTGGCCCGTCCTATACCTATCAAAGCGAATCTGTAAATGAGATCATAGGCAGAGCATTCCCGATATCTTTGCAAATTGGCACCCTGGCTTTTTGCATTGCATTAGTTATCGGCGTTACGGCCGGTGTTATTGCCGCGGTCAACAAGAACAAATTGCTGGACTATCTGCCAATGTCAATTTCGATGCTCGGGATCTGTTTACCGACGTTTGTGCTTGGGCCAATTCTCGCCCTGGTATTTGGGCTGGTTTTGAAGTTGGCGCCGGTCAGCGGCTGGTATGGCTTGAACTACGTGCCGTTGCATCCGGCAGTCATGCCTGCGATAACGCTCGGCTTTTTCTATGCTGCCTATATCGCCCGCTTAACGCGAGGCGGGATGCTCGACATACTAAATCAGGATTTTATTCGGACCGCCCGCGCGAAGGGAGTGCCTGAGCATGAAATTATTTTCAGGCATGCACTGCGTGGAGGGTTGCTGCCAGTCGTAGCCTTCCTCGGTCCCTGTTTTGCCGGTCTTATCAGCGGTTCTTTTGTTGTCGAGAAAGTATTTAATGTGCCGGGCCTCGGCCAGGAATTCATCAAGTCCGTGTTTAACCGGGATTACCCGCTGATCCTTGGCACGGTCGTATTTTTTGGGGCGCTGATTGTCATCTTTAATCTTGTGTCAGACGTCGTGCAGTTGCTGCTCGATCCCAGATCGCGAAAGTAGAGATCGCGAAAGTAAAAAGAAGAAACACTGGTATGGCAGTCGCTCCCTTTGCCGCTCCGGTTCCGGTCCAAGCTGAATCATTGGAACGCGGGTCTTCGCTCTGGAGAGATGGGTGGCTTCGCCTGCAGCAGAACCGAATTGCGCTGTTTGGGCTGTGGACCTTCATGCTGATTGGGATTTTGTGCCTGGGCGGGCCGTTTTTCACCGGCTATTCTTACGAGTCTACGGAAATAAGCTTGAGGGCCAGCGCGCCGCTGGAGCGCATCGTTTTAAAAACAGAGTTCCGGAAAGTTGGAGAACCAAGGGAAAGTTATTTGGCACTTTCGAGTCTGGAAGATGAATTTCTTGGGCAGAGCCCGGCGGAACGCCGGGCAATCATAGAAAGGGTTGAGAACGGCAACGAATTTCGCGAGGGGAACGCAGCTTATCGGCTTTCGAATCAGCGCCACGTATTCGGAACGGACCCGCTCGGCCGGGATCTGCTCACGCGAGTATTGATTGGCGGACGGATCTCGCTGGCGGTTGGGTTTGCGGCAACACTGGTTTCTATCGTGATCGGAGTGGTTTGGGGCGCGGTGGCGGGATTTGCCGGAGGCAAGGTGGATACCGTCATGATGCGGTTTGCGGACATCCTGTACGCTCTGCCTTTTACGGTCATTGTGATTTTACTGATGGTCATCTTTGGACGCAATTTCGTCCTGCTGTTCGTGGCGATCGGTGCGGTCGAGTGGTTAAACATGTCGCGTATTGTGCGCGGCCAGATCATCGCGCTGAAAAATCAGGAGTTTATTGAGGCTGCGATATCGCTTGGTTTGCCTACGCATCGGATTATCTTTCGGCACCTCATTCCTAATGTAATGGGGTCGATTATCATTTACACCACACTTACGGTTCCCAATGTCATGCTGCTGGAGGCTGTGCTGAGCTTTCTGGGCTTGGGCGTCCAACCGCCGCTCAGTTCCTGGGGTGTATTAATTGATGAGGGATCGCGGACAATGGAGACCTCACTCTGGTTGCTGTTTTTCCCGGCAGTGTTCTTCACTCTGACGCTATTCTCCCTGAACTTTCTGGGAGACGGTCTTCGCGATGCGCTCGATCCCAAATCGAGCAAAGATTAAGCTATACAATCCTTGAAAAGCAGAAAGAGCTTCACTCATCTACATCCGATTTTAGCGAGGCCGCTGAACCCCGCTGCCTTGCGGTCAGCGCAATCAAGCCGCCGGATACCTCTTGCCGGTCTGAGGCGAGGCCTCGCTAGTGTATGGCGATACTCGAAATAGAGGATCTCCGAACTTACTTTTACACGCGGGCCGGCGTCGTGCGCGCAGTCGATGGTGTCTCGTTTTCTTTGTCGCAGGGTGAGACGATGGGCATCGTCGGTGAGTCTGGTTCGGGCAAATCCGTTACCTGCTACTCAATTCTGGGTCTGATCCCGCGACCTCCGGGAAAGATAGTTTCTGGAGTTGCTCGCTTCGATGGAATTGATCTCCTGAGCTGCTCGAATCGCCAATTGCGCGCAATTCGAGGCAAGAGAATTTCGATGATCTTTCAAGATCCGATGACTTCGCTCAATCCGTACATGCGGATTTCGGATCAATTGGTCGAACCTCTTGTTGTTCACGAAGGGATGAGCAGGTCAGGGGCTTTGACCAGGGCTGTCGAGAGTTTGGAGGAACTCGGGATTCAGGATGCGTCCAGTCGAATCGATTTTTATCCGCATCAATTTTCGGGAGGAATGAGGCAACGCATCATGATTGCGATGGCGCTCATCAGCCGGCCCGAAATACTCATCGCTGATGAACCGACAACGGCCCTTGACGTGACTGTGCAAGCCCAGATACTGGAATTGATCAAACAACGTCAAAGGGAGTTGGGAACAGCGGTGATTTTCATAACGCATGATCTGGGTGTTATTGCTTCCTTTTGCAAATATGTGAAAGTAATGTACGCGGGCCGCATTGTTGAATCAGCGCCGACGGATGAGTTGTTCGCGCGCCCGATGCATCCATACAGCGCATCTCTTCAGCAATCTATCCCGGCCCTTCATCAGAAAGGACAGCCTCTTTATACGATCCCCGGTATGCCACCGGATCTTACCCTCGAGATTGAGGGGTGTCCCTTTGCTCCACGATGCGGTCAAGCGACGGCTATCTGCAGGGAGCAAAGAGTCGCTCTCAAAGAGATCACTTCTGGTCACGGAACGGCCTGTATCCGTTTTCAGAGGGGCGAATTAGAATCCTTGGACGGGGTCATGCCTCAACCTTCAACATTCGCCGTACAAAAATCCAGAGGCCACCCTGAAAGAGACAGCGCATAGCGAAGGTTGAAAGTCGAGACATGACCCAAGACATGACCCCGTCCAAGGCTATGAGTGCGTTTCTTGTCACCCGCGATCTGAAGACTTATTTCCCAATTTATCAAGGCGCCATTTTTCGGAAGCAAATTGGCGCTGTCAAGGCGGTGGACGGTATCGATCTGCAACTGCGCAAGGGGGAAATCCTGGGTTTGGTTGGAGAGTCGGGCTGCGGGAAGTCAACTCTTGCTCGCACGATCATGCAGCTTATCCCGAACACCGAAGGAACAGTACTCCTCGAGGGACGAGATCTTTCAAATCTTCCCAAAAACAGCGTGCGCGCCGAGCGGGTGAATTTTCAGATGATTTTTCAGGACCCTTACGCTTCGCTCAATCCTCGCATGACCGTCTTTGATGCCCTTGGCGAAGCAATTCAGACCAGGCGCAAACTTCCGAAAAGAATGTTGCTGGAAAAGGTGGCTCTGTTGATGCATACCGTTGGGCTGCCTGCAAACCAGATGCGTCGTTATCCCCACGAATTTTCTGGGGGCCAACGTCAACGTATTGCGATAGCGCGGGCTCTTGCCCCTGAGCCCAAGTTGATCATTGCCGATGAACCGGTATCTGCACTTGATGTCTCGATTCAATCTCAAATTCTGAATCTCATCGCGAATCTTCGCCAACGGATGGAATTGACGATGATTTTTATCTCACACGATATCTCGGTGGTTAAATATATCTCTGACCGGATCGCCGTGATGTACCTGGGGCGTCTGGTGGAAATTGGTCGGGCAAATGACGTCGTTGAAAGACCAATGCATCCTTATACGAGGGCTCTCGTATCTGCCGTGCCCGTTCCAGATCCGGAAAGAGAGCGCAGACGGCAGCGGATCCTGTTGCAAGGGGATCCTCCTTCGCCGATGGATCCTCCCCCCGGTTGCCCTTTCCATCCTCGTTGTCCGTTTGCAATTGCTGCTTGCAAGGTCTCAAGACCCGAACTTGAAGAAAAGGAGCATGGCCGCTTCGCGGCGTGTATCCGTATCGGAGAGATCTAATTAGCCTGCATTCAGCACAAATCCTTACCCGATTCGACGCAACTGCATGGTTACAGCAAAGGATTTGTGATTAATGCAGGCTAGCTGTCACGGGAATAGCGTTCCGCGAAACAGATTGGTAGGGCCGGATCTCCGAGCCGGCCGTTATTACGAAACGGACTAATATTAATAGACGAATATCAGCGAAAATGGCCCTGTTCGACGGTTCGCTCGGAGATCGGACCCTACCGATGGCCCCTCACAGCGCAATCTTGCTTCGGCAAAAAAATGATCTGGTTAATCGAGGATGAGGGCGAGTTCGAGGACGATTCTAAAGAGTGCTGTGGCTTCTCACGTGAGGGCAAGCTCGGACCTGGCCTTTTCCGAATGGCCGGAAAGGAGCGTCCCAGTCAGGCCGACGATGGCCGCAGTCGAAAGCCAGAGCGCGGGAGCCGCCTTATTTTTCGTGACCTCAATCAGATAGGTGGAGACCGCCGGGGTAAAGCCGCCAAAAATTGCAGTGGCGAGGCTATAGGCAAGCGAAAAGCCGGCTGTGCGTACTTCCGCCGGCATGATCTCGGTCAGAAACGGCACCATTGCACCGTTGTAAATACCGAACAAAAAGGAGAACCATAACAGGACCATTAGCAGCTTTGGCAAATTAGGTTCCGCGACCAGCCATGACATTGCCGGATAGGCGGTCAGCAAGGTCAAGGCAGGAATTAAAAGAAGGGGAGGACGGCGCCCCGTCCGATCCGAAATCCAACCACCGATCGGCAACCAAAGGAAATTGGATAAGCCGACGCAGAGCGTCACCAGGAGACTTTGCTGTTGACTCAGATGCAGAGCTTGACTCGCAAAGGTCGGCGTGTACGCGGTGATTAGGTAGAAAGTCGTGGTAGTCATCACCACCAGCATCATTCCAATCAGGACAAGCTGCCAATTAGCAGCGAGAATGCGGATCGCCTCGCTGGCTTTTCGCGGATGATGCCGCATTTTGCGAAAAGCTTCGGTCTCCTCGAGCGAACGGCGTAGCCAGAGGATAATTGGAATAATCAGGCAGCCGATAACAAGAGGAATTCGCCAACCCCATGCCGCCAAGTTTTCGGGCGTAATGACTGCGCCAATTGCGACGCCGAGCAGCGCAGTGAAAACAACGGCAAGTTGCTGACTCGCGGACTGCCATGAGCAGTAAAAGCCGCGGTTTCCGGCAGTAGCGATCTCGGCAAGATAAACGGAGACGCCGCCAAGCTCGACACCAGCCGATAGACCTTGCAGCAGGCGTCCGATCACGACGATCAGCGGAGCCAGAATTCCGATTGCTGCGTAGCTTGGCGTTAGCGCGATGGTGAGTGTGCCGATTGCCATCAGTCCCAGAGTAACAATCAATCCGTCGCGTCGACCCTTGCGATCGATGTAAGCCCCCAGCACAATCGCGCCGAGAGGGCGCATAAGGAAGCCGGCGCCAAAGGTAACAAGGGAGAGCATCAGCGAAGCGAATTCACTATGGGAGGGGAAGAACGCCTTGCCGATATAAACGGCATAGTATCCGTAAACGATGAAATCATACATCTCGAGAAAGTTGCCGCTCGCAACCCGGATTACAGCGTTAATCTTGTTCCAGCGTTCTTTGGAGGTTAACATTGAGACTCAGGAGTTTTTTCGCAGGACTTTGTGCAAAGTCTCAAGCAACTGGATGACATCAAAAGGCTTTTTGATAAAGGCTTCGCTCCCGATTTTCATCAGGGCCTCATCTGCGATAGCGGTGGAGGCTCCGGTGGTAACGACGATCCTTAGACGAGGGTTGAGCCTTTGCAAAACTGAGATCGCTTCCAGTCCGCCCATACCAGGCATGTGGATATCGGTGAGAACCAGGCTGATATCGCCTCCTTTTTCGAGATAGCGGGCGATGGCTTCTGTTCCTCGGCTGGCCAAGAGCGTGCGATATCCGTTAGACTCCAGAATCTGGCTTGTCACAAAACGCACAGCTTCTTCATCGTCGACGATCAAAATCAATTCACCCTTTCCCTTTGGAGGGGCAAGCAATGGTCCGCCCTCGACAGGCAAGGGACGAATCACGTCGCATTCTGCGGGGAAGTAAGCTCGAAATTGGGTGCCCTGTCCCACTTTGCTTTGAAACTCGATGTGTCCCTTGTGACTTTTCAATATTCCCATGACGGTCGACAAACCCAAGCCGGTGCCTTTATCGATCTCCTTGGTTGTGAAAAACGGATCGAAGATTTTGTCGGCGATTCGCGGAGAAATGCCGACGCCCGTGTCCGAGACGGTGAACAGCACATGCGGACCTTTTTTCAGTCCCGGCAGCTGGTTTGCGCCCGCTTCATCAAGCAGAATGTTTTCCGCCTTTATGGTCAGGATTCCTCCGTCTGGCATCGCGTCGCGCGCATTAACGGCTAGATTGAGGAGGACTTGGTGGAGTTGAGTGGCGTCTCCCATTATCGGCCAGAGATTTTTCTGTTCCTGAATTTTGAAAGCGATCGACTTGGGAAAGGCTTCCCGAATGATTCTGCCGACCTCGGCAATAACATAGCGTCCCTGGACGAGCACACGTTTCCCTTCGACTCCTTTCGCAAATCCAACAACTTGTTTTACAATCTCAGCTCCCCGCTGCGCGCTCGCTTCGATCATTGCAAGAATGAAAGGGTTTTCCGGGGTGTCGGGGTTGCGGCGCAGCATCTGAGCGCCCATCAGGATCGGGGAAAGGATGTTGTTCAGGTCGTGAGCAATGCCTCCGGCAAGTTGACCGATGCTTTCCAAGCGCTGGTTGCGCAGGAACAGCGTCTCCATGTGTTTCTTTTCACTGATGTCCGAATCAATGACGAGAATTGCGCGCGGCTTGCCTGAGTCATCAGATAACAATGTCCACCGGCTGGCGACGATCATTTCATTGCCGCCCTTTCTGATTTTTCGTGCCTCTCCGGACCATTCTTTCTTTCGGAACAGGATTTTCTTTGCCTCCTCGAACGCAGTTGGCTCTTCGTAGGTCATTTTCACGAAATCGCAGCCTAAAGCCTCTTCGGGAGTCCATCCGTAGAGACGGCGGGCGCCGTCATTCCAGAATCGCACTTTTTCGTCCAGGTCGCGCACGACGATAGCGTCGCTGGCGAGCTCAAGAAGGTTTGCCTGCTCTTGCATCTTCAATTCGGCGCGCTTTCGTTCGGTGATATCGAGATGGACGCCGACGACGCGGCCCTTTTGTTCTCCGTCAGCGCGAACGACGCATTGGCTGATCTGGACGTAGCGCATCGCATTATCGGGTTTCACGATGCGGATCTCGATGGAGTTGTGCCGGTTCTCAGTGACCGCCCGCTTCAGAGATTCCTGTAATTTCGCCACGTCCTCAGGGTGAACAGCTTCCAGCCACCTTTTCAGGGGTACGGTCAGGCTCTTCGCAAGGCCATAGATCGCAAACATTCTTTCGTCCCAGTAAAGTTGATCGGTCTTCAAGTCCCATTCCCAAATTCCTATTGATGCGGCTGTCGTGGCCTGGGCAAGCCGTTCGCTGTACAGTTTCAATTGCTCCTGATCCCGGCGCCGTTTAGCCATATCGCGACGCACCGTGATGATTGCAAGAAGGACAACCAGCGTGGAAAAACCTCCTCCCATTGCTGCAATGGAATTAGTTCGCTTCGTGGCCTCTCGAGCAGTAGCCGTCCGTGCCTGAAGCAGTACATCTTCCGCCCGGTTCATTTCGGCGAGAGTAGAGCTAAGATCTGCTAAAAGAACGCGAAGCTCGGGTTCCCGGCTCAGAGGTGAAGCCTCGCTCCCGTCTCCGCCGCCCGCAGCTGCGAGTTCGGCAACCGGCGCCCAAATCGACAAGCATCTTTCGACCAGGGTAGTAACCTTTAGAATGCTCCCTTGTTCCTCCGAATCCTGAGCAGTTAATTCCGTAAGCTTTTGTACAGAGGGCCGAATCTGGTCGATTCCGGCACGAAATTGCTGCAGATACTGGCGATCGGCTGTCAGCAAATAGCCCCGGCGCCGGTTTTCGGATTCAACAACTGCGTTTAACAGATCGGCGATGGATTGACGTAAAGCATGCGTGTGAGACACCCACAAGTCAGCGGTTCTCATTTCGCGCGCGCTTTGATAAGTGACGAACCCGAGGATAAAAATTCCCGCCAGCGCAGCGGCCGAACCTGCGAAAATTTTTGCTTCGATGCTGAGTTTCATTGACCCGAAAGCTTCCGTTCCACGCTGCTCCTCCGCAAGTGGTTACCTCTCCCGCATTATACAACGAAACTCATTCGTCGGATATAAGTTCGCGACAGGGTGATTCAACAATCGGGGTCTGTCTCATCGTTCCCTTTCAACGACGAGGGCGACGCCTTTTTTGTTCTGCATTAACGGTCCGACGTTCCACAAAAGAAAGCCGCCGGAAGATCTCGGTTTCGTCGCCGCTTCGATAGCCAATTGAGAGGCGATCTCTGTGGAGGGCCAACCATACGAACCGCCAAGGTGATCCAGCGCAATGCTCGGGTAGATCGGTATTTCGTGCGGATTAACTTGCGGACTGCGCCACCATCGGAGCAGCGCCGAAAAACTCTGAGCGCTTTTGTCCCGCCAGTAGAGCTGTGGTGAAAGATA
>Ga0182040_10000498_pt1 | contig 17827 bp, 17 predicted proteins | sample flu12Cox44000176_FD_125973 | JGI IMG/M metagenome (GOLD analysis project Ga0182040, IMG submission 125973) | Lab enrichment of tropical soil microbial communities from Luquillo Experimental Forest, Puerto Rico - flux8day.12C.oxic.44.000.176 | ecosystem: Environmental > Terrestrial > Soil >... | reverse complement strand
CTCTTGATCGGGCTCGCGGTCGTCGCGGTCATCGTCGCGCTGGCGACCCTCGGGCTCGACATCGGTCCGCTGCTCGCCGGGCTCGGCGTACTCGGCATCGCCGTCGGCTTTGGTGCGCAAAGCCTAGTGCGCGACGTGATCTCGGGCATCTTCTTCTTGATGGAGGACGCGTTCCGGGTCGGCGAATACATCGATACCGGCCGGCTGCGCGGCACCGTCGAAGGGATGTCGTTGCGCTCGGTGCGGCTGCGCCACCAGAACGGCCAGGTGCACACGATCCCGTTCGGGCAGGTCCAGTCGGTCACCAATTACAGCCGCGACTGGTCGGTGGTGAAATTCAACCTTCATCTCGAGCCGCTCGCCGACATCGAGACGGTGCGCAAGACCATCAAGCGCGTCGGCGAGGAGCTTCTCGACGACCCGGAGATCGGCCCGGAATTCATGCAACCGCTGAAGATGCAGGGGGTCGTCGATGTGCTGCAGACGGCGCTCGTCGTCCGCTGCAAATTTACCGCCACGCCGTCGCGGCCGACCTATCTGCAGCGCCAGGCGCTGCGCCGGCTGATCGACGCCTTCAGCGCCGCCGAAATCCATTTCGCCGCGCCGAATGTGACGGTGCAGCTCGCCAGCGCCTCCGCCGCGGCCTAGCCTCGACTGACGATGGAGCGCAGGAGCGGGTACAGCGAACGGCGGTGCTCGATCGGGGTGGGCGCATCGGGCGGCGGCGTCATGCCGACGCGGTCGTGCCAGTAGGTCGGCAGACCGAGTTTATGCGTGCCGGACAGATCGTAGGCCGAGCCGGCGACAAACAGGCATCGGCTCGGCACAACGCCGAGTTCGTCGAGCGCCATCTGATACGGCCGCGGATGGGGCTTGTAGTAGCCGGCGCGTTCTGCGGTTACGACCGCCTCGAACTCGACGCCGGTGCAGGCAACGGCGGTCGCCCCAAGTTTCTCGGAGCAATTCGTAACGATCCCCAGCGCGACGCCGTCGCCGTGCAGCGCGCGCAGCACTTTGCGGACCTCCGGCCAGGGTTTCAGTTCCCCATAGCGGGCCACCAGCTGCGCCGCGAGGCTCGGCGACAGACCGGTTTCGGCCGCCGCCTCCGCGACGAGCAGCTCATACGGCCGGTAAGCACCAGTCTCGTAAGTGCGCCGTTGGTAAGCCGCCCGCCATCTGCGGCCCTCTTCCGTGCTGCCCGCAACATTGTCCCACAGCGTCCACGAGTCGAGCAGCGCCGTCAGCAGGTCGAAGAGGACAGCGTCAAAGCGTCGTTCAGTGCTCGCCGACATTGGCGAAATAGAGTTTGGGGTCGGCGGCGCGGATATGGGCTTCGGGGAGGCCCAATTCGCGGCGCACGATGTTGGCGCCTTCGACGAGGGAAACGCATTTGTAATAGGCGATGCGGCGGGAGAGACCCTCGCGGCCAAAGCCGCAATCGGTGGTGATCACCAGCTGCTCCTTCGGGATGTATTCGAGAGCCTTTCTGATCAGCGCGGCAACGTGCTCGGCGGGCTCGACCGTGGTGATGCAGTGGTTGACGACGCCGATGCCGATCTTCTTGTTGGTGTTGTACTTGGCGAAGAGCGGCAGGTCCCTGCCGTCGCTCGACGCGCATTCGAAGGTGACGACGTCGGCGTCGAGCTGCAGCAGGTGGGGCAGGGCGCGCTCATAGCTCGGCACCTCCCAATAGACGCGCTGCTGGTTGGGATTGCCCCAGCAGGTGTGCACCCAGATCTCGGCATCGACCCCGGCTAGCTGGCGGTTGAACGCTTGCGTCTGGAATTCGAGATCGGCGTCGGTGCAGTCGGGCCGGGTGGTCAGCCCGTGATGGCGCGGCTCCTCGACCTGGATCACCGCACACCCGGCGGCGGCAAGCTCGCGCAATTCGGCATTCATGATGTCGCAGAGATCGAGGATCATCTCCTTGTCACTGGCGTAGTATTGGTTCCACAGCATGCTCGCCAGTGCCGGCGCGCAGATCGCGCCGAACTTGACCGGGCGGTCGCTCAAACGCTGGGCGATCTGCCACAGCGCGCCGTATTCCAGCGGACCGCGGCTGAGCTTTTCGGTGACGATCGCCGGCTGGTAGGCCTCCTGCACCTCCCACAGAATCTTGCCCGGCCGAATGTCGTGGCGCGCCATCCAGCCCTGCGAGGTGCTGCGGTGGCCGTGAATGCCGCCCAGGCGCTCGATCGGATAGAAGAACCACGACTTGCCGCCGACGACGAGGTCGAAACGGCTGTCGCCGTCGGTGACGATGTCGAGCCCGGCGGCCTCCTGCGCATTGATGATCGCCGCGACCGCGTCGAGGTATTGCTCGCGAAACAACGAGTCGCCGAGCGCCGATTTGAACGACCGGCCGTCAAGGCTGCGGTCGAACCACAACGGCCGCGGATACGACCCGGTGATCGCGGTCGGCAGCATCATGTCGCGCGTCGTCTTCAGCATCGCTCCGCATTCCTCTTATCTGATGGTCTCTTGAATGCCCGGGTATAATGATGGACCAAATTCGCGGGAGGTAACAAATGAAGGATTTCGCGGGCAGGATCGCGATCGTCACCGGCGGCGGCTCGGGAATGGGACGGGAGCTCGTCCGCCAGTTGGCCGCCGAGGCATGCAATGTCGCGATGTGCGATGTCTCCGAGCAAGGGATGGCGGAAACCCGGCGGCTGTGCGAGGCGGCGGGGCTGCCGCAAGGTTTGCGCGCCACGACGCATCTCGCCGAGGTGTCCGACGCAGCGCAGGTCGAGCGATTTCGCGACGAGGTCGCCGAGCGTCTCGGCACCGATAAGATTCATCTCCTCTTCAACAATGCCGGTATCGGTGGCGGCGGCAGCATGATCGCCCACGGCCGCGAGGAATGGGAGAGGACCTTCAACATCTGTTGGGGCGGCGTTTACAACTGCACCCGCGCCTTCCTGCCGCTGCTGCTCAAGGCGGAGGAGGGCCACATCGTCAATACCAGCAGCGTCAACGGTTTCTGGGCGTCGGTCGGGCCGCGCATTCCGCATACTGCCTATTCGGCGGCAAAGTTCGCGGTCAAAGGCTTCACCGAGGCGCTGATCACCGATCTCAAGATCAACGCGCCGCACATCAAATGCTCGGTCGTCATGCCCGGCCATATCGGCACCTCGATCCCGCTGAACTCGCGCAAGATTCAAGGCGGCAATCTTTCCGACGAGATCGACGCGAGGCAGATGGCGCAAGCGCGGGCGCGCATCGCATCGATGGGCCGAGACGTTTCCAGCCTCTCGGATGACGACATCCGGAAAATCGTGGCCGAGCGCGAGCGTCGCTTTCGCGAGGAGGCGCCGACGAGCGCCGCCGAGGCCGCAACGATCATTCTCGACGGGGTCAAAGCCGACAAATGGCGGATTCTGGTCGGCAAAGATGCGCACCAAATCGACGAGCGGGTCCGCCGCTCACCGGAGCAGGCCTACGATCTCGACTTCTTCGAGAGCTTCGCGCGCGAGGCCGGTTGGCGCATCCCATAATCGCTTCGAAGATCAGCGCCGTCGCCCCAGCGCGTCATCCGCGGGCCTGACCCGTGGATCTCAGAGATGGCCGGGTCAAGCCTGGCCATGATGAACACAGGAGGGATTTGCAGCTGATCTGATCCATGCTTAATCGCCGCCGAAAATTGCCTCCGGCAGTAACGCCGAGACGACATAATTCGGCACATCGACGACGTTGGAGATCCGCAGGTCGACGGCGACCGAGCAGATGACGTAAGCCTGCTCGCGGCTGAAGCCGCGCTCCTGCAGCAATTCCATCATGTTGAGGACGGCGTTGCGGCAGGCCAGGGTCAGATTTTCCGCCTCGATCTCCCCCTCGGCATTAATCGGCATGCCCATGACGCCGAGAAAACGCTCGGGCGCAGCAAAGCGGGGATCGATGAAGTAGCTGGTTCGCGAAAATACCGGCGCGGTGAATTTGCGACGGTTGGCGAGGCCCTTGTGCACCTTGAACCGCACGATTGCTGTCGCGCCCATTTCGACGGCAGTCACGCAGACTTCGCCGTCGCCCTGCGCGAAATGGCCGTCGCCGGTCGAGAACAGACCGCCCTCCTTGAAGACGGGGAGGAAGAGCTTCGAGCCTTTGGTCAATTGCTTGACGTCGAAATTGCCGCCGTTCTCGCGCGGCGGCACCGTGCGGAGGCCGGCGAGGCCACAGGGGCCCGTCGGCACCGCTCCGGCAGGATCGGGTGGAAACGCCAAGCCCCCGCGCTCGATGACGCGCTGTTCGCGCACGGTCCATTCCGCAAGCTTCGCCGCGGACGGCGCCACCCCCGAGACCCCCATGAACGGCCCTCCGGGAATGCGCACACCAGGAATCTCGGCCGAAGTCGCCCAGCCGTCGCGGATCTGCCAATGCACGAGGAACGGCTCAGTCATCACATCGCGCAGAAATCCCAGCCCCGGCATGATCGTGCTGAAGGCGACGGGCTCGGCGAGGATGTCGGTGAATTCGATCTCGAGGACATCGCCGGGTGCCGCACCCTTGACGAAGACCGGCCCGGTCAGCGGGTGTATCGCGCCGACATCGAGCGACGGAAAGTCCGCGACCGTCGTGGCCGGCTTGATTTGGCCGTCGAGCGCGTCGCGCGTCTCCAGCGCGACCTCTTCACCCTCGCCGACTTCGACGACCGGTGCGATGTCCGGGTGAAATCGGTTGTGGCCCAGGTGAGGCTCGTGGGCGAGCTTCCTTGCCCGATCGATGCGGATCGAATGCATCAGCGACCTCCGACCAATCCGATCACTTCGTCGGTGCTCCTTACATCGGCGAACACTCTATCCATTGTCCGCAATTCGGCGTCATGCGCCTCGCGGGATACTTCGGCTACGGCATCGTTCACTAGGATCATCCGATAATTGTGTTCTACTCCGCCACGCACCGTCGTGGACACGCAAACGCAGGTTGTCACGCCCGTAACGACACAGGTGGTAACGCCCATATTGCGCAGGATCGTATCGAGCGGCGTGCTTGGCGCGAAGCCGCCAAAGCCTTTCTTGATGACCACATGCTCGTCCTCCCGGGGCTTCAACTCATCGACGATCTGCGCTCCCCAGGTGCTCTCGACCACGAACGTGCGGTTGCCGCTCGAAGGGCCGCGTCCAATGCGCCAATACGGGAATGCCGCATCGGAATAGTCGGCTTTGACGGCGTGCGCCACATAAACCACCGGTCTTCCCGCCGAGCGAAAGGCATCTGCCAGCCTCGCCACCTGGGGGATCGTACCCCTCAGAAATGGCATGTCGATATTCCTTTCCGGATATTCCCGGGCCCTTTGCCCGAGACCGCCATCCGGATGCAGAAAATCGTTCTGCATGTCGACAATGATCAAAGCAGAGCGAGCGATGTCTGCTCCCTTTACCGTTATTTCCATTTTGTCCCTCCCTGTAGTGTGAGATTCGGTTTGGATCACCTCAGTCGAAGGTCAGCACGGTGCGGGCGACTTCGCCGGCCTTCATCGCGCGGAAAGCTTCGTTGATGTCGGCAAGCCGGCCCTTCTTGGTCACCATCGCATCGAGGTCAAGCCGGCCCTGGCGGAAGAATTCGAGGTAGGTCGGGATGTCGTAGCGGAAACGGTTGGAGCCCATGCGCGAGGTCTGCACCTTGCACTCCGGCCGGATCGCCATCCACGGGAACTCGATCATCGCATCGGGCGGCAATACCCCGACGATCGTCGCCGTACCCCGGATCGCGAGCGACTCGATCGCCTGGCGCACGAGGGTGGCGAGGCCCACCGCCTCGAAGGCGTGATCGACCCCGGCGCCGCCGGTCAATTCGCGCACCGCTTTGACCGGGTCCGTTTCGCTCGAGTTGACGAAATGCGTGGCGCCGACGCGCATCGCCATCTGGCGTTTCTGGCCGAACTGATCGATCGCGATGATCTGGCGGGCGCCGCCGATCCGCGCCCCCTGGACGATCGACAGCCCGACGCCGCCGCAACCATAGACCGCCACCGTCTGCCCGGCTTCGAGCCCCGAGCTGCGCAGGGCCGCGCCGACACCGGTCAGCACCCCGCAACCGACCAGCGCGGCTTTGTCGAGCGGCAATTCCGGGTCGATCTTCACCAGCGAGTTCTCGTGCAGCAGCATCTTTTCGGCGTAGCTCGAAATGCCGATGAACTGGCGCAGCGGCTGCCCATTCTGCGACAGGCGAGGGGCCGCGGTATCCGGCCGGGTGACGATGCCGCCGGTGCACAAATTGGGATGGCCCGACAGGCATTGCGGGCAGTTGCCGCAGAAGCCGGAGAGGCACGCGACGACGTGATCGCCGGGTCTTACGGTCGTCACCTCGGCGCCGATCGCCTCGACGACACCGGCGCCCTCATGGCCGAGGACGATCGGCCGGTCGAGCGGGAAACGCCCGAGCCCGTCGACGACATGGAGGTCGCTGTGGCACACGCCGCTGGCGACAGTACGCACCAGCACCTCGCGGCCCCAGGGCTGGTCGATGTCCACCGCCTCTATCGTCAGCGGCTCGTGTACCCTGCGAAATACGGCGGCTTCGATCTCCATCGCCTTTTTCCTCCCAAAACCCGTGCATCACTTCTCGTTTTATCGCTTCTGCGGCCGCTACGGACGCGTTCAACCAGGCCAAAGCGACCGCGAGGCGAGGCGAGCGCCGTCGACGAGCGCGCGCAGTTTGGCCCATACGAGGTCGGCATGGACGCGGCCGCCGAGGCCGCAATCGGTGCCGGCGATGACGTTCTCGCGGCCGGCGATCGCGGCGTAACGCAGAATACGGTCGGCGACGAGCTGTGGGTGCTCGACGAGGTTGGTGGCATGGCTGACGACGCCGGGCATCAGCATCTTGCCCGCCGGCAGTTTCGCGGTCTGCCAGACGCGCCACTCATGCTCGTGCCGCACATTGGCGGCTTCGAAGGAATAGGTCTGCGCCTTCACTTCGAGGATCAGATCGATGATGTGCTCGAGCGGCAGGTCGTGCGTATGCGGTCCGTGCCAGCTGCCCCAGCACAAATGGTAGCGCACTTTTTCTTCGGGGATGCCGGCCAGCGCGTGGTTCACCGCGTCGATGCGCAATCTGGCGAATTGGCGGTATGCCTCGACCGTTGGTTCGGGCTTCAGCATGTCCCACCAGTCCGGCAGGCCGGGATCGTCGATCTGCAATACGAAGCCCGCCGCGACGACGGCCCGGTATTCCTCGCGTAACGCGTCGGCCAGGGCGAACAGGAATTCTTCCTCGCTCTTGTAGTATTCGTTGAAGATGAAGTGGTCGAGCCAGCCGGGCGCGAGCACTGCGACGAAGGCCTCGTCGACATTGGCGCCCGAGCGATCGATTGCCGCCTTGAACGCATCGAGTTGGCGGTTGATCGCCTCCGGCCCCTTCGACTTGATCGGGCCGCGCGCGACGACCCGCACCGTGACCGGCGGCATCGGCCTTTCGCCCGGGACCAGGAACAAGGTTCCGGCCATGTCGCAATCCGCATAGAAATCGGGAAATTCGTCGCGCTCGCGGGTCGAGTGGCGGGTGGTCGGCGCCTCGCCGGGAGTCACCGGGCGCGCCTCGATGCCGCTGAAATGGGCCGTGTAATGGGCGAAGCTGCGGGCCGTCCAGAATTCGCCGTCGCCGATGCAGTCGATGCCGACGTCGACCTGCTTCTTTACCGTTTCCGCGATTGCGGTCGTCACCTGCGCGGCGATGACGGCGGGGTCGGTGATCTCGGCACCGGCGAGCCGCGCCGGCATGTCCTCCCACCCCTTGGGCGGCGGGAGTCGGCCGACATGCGAGGTTCTGATCCGTGACGTGCTGCGTTGCATGCCCTCCTCCCTGACACCGGCCTTCTGATACCATTTTCATCGGCATGCCGCACGCTTCCGACCCGGCACCGGGTCTGTGCCGCATCATATGGACGCGTTCTGCGGGTCAGTGGAGCAGCGTGACGATCGCGCGCTGCGCGGGGCCCCGGTTGCGGCGATGATGTCGAGCCGTGAGCATGATGATGATCTTACAATTGCCGTATTCATATTGCATATTGTTTCCTCGGCTTTGATCAACCATACGAGGGGCAAGTCGTTCCGGATCCGATCGGTAAATACAATCAAAGGGAGAATCTGCTGCAGATTCGCTGCAGATAGCACAAACCGTAAAAATCGACTCTTTTATAGGTTGCGCAAATGGCGCTGTGCAGAGGTGATGTTGGGGTCGGAGATCAGACGCAAAGGCGACGGAGATGGGAACGCTTGCCGCAATGTTTCACGAGGCCCGTACCTTTACGCACTGGCAGCCTCGTCCGGTCCCGCAAGCGATCGTCGAGGCCGCGTTCGAGCTCGCCCGTCTCGGCCCGACGAGCGGCAACTGCCAGCCTTTGCGTCTCGTCCTCGTAGGCAGCCCGGAAGCCAAAGAGCGATTGCTGCCCTGCGTCTCGTCCGGCAACTACGAGAAAGTGCGGACCGCGCCGATTACCGCGATCGTCGCCTATGATCGCGAATTCTTCGAGCTGCTGCCGCGGCTCTATCCGCACACCGACGCGCGCGGATGGTTCACGACCGATGCCGCGCTCGCTGAGGAGACGGCATTCCGCAATTCCTCGCTGCAGGGAGCCTATTTTATTTTGGCGCTGCGCGCCCAAGGGCTTGATTGCGGGCCGATGTCGGGGTTCGACGCCGACAGAGTCGATGCCGCGTTCTTTCCCGACGGCCGATACCGCGCGAATTTTCTATTGAACATCGGCTATGGCGAGCGCGACACGCTGCGGCCGCGGCTGCCGCGTCTGCGCTTCGACGAGGTCGCTCGATGGGAATGAGGCTGTGCTCAGCGGGCGCGGCGCAAAAGCGGTTCTCCGGGCGCGGCAGGTCGAGGTTCTCGCGCAAGGTCTTGCCTTCGTACTCGCGTCGGAAGAGACGGCGCCGCTGCAGCTCGGGCACGACCCGATCGACAAAATCGTCGAGTCCGCCCGGCACATACGGGAACATGACGTTGAACCCGTCACAGGCGCCGCTGTAGAGCCACTCTTCCATCTGATCGGCGATCATCTCGGGAGTGCCGACCAGCGCCGGACCGCCATAGCTGCCGGCGATGCGTGCGAGGTCCCGGACTGTCAAGTCCTCGCGCCGGGCGCGCTCGATGATCCGCTGCCGGCCGCTCTTGCTGGCATTGCTTTCCGGGATCTCCGGCAGCGGACCGTCGAGATCGAACCTCGACGCGTCGTGGCCGAGGGCGATCGACAGCGAGGCGATGCCACTATCAGGATGCACGAGACTGTCGAGCCGCGCCCGCTTTTCGCGCGCCTCCGCGGCGGTCTCGCCGACGACGACGAGGGCGCCGGGCAGGATTTTCAGATGGTCGGGCGAGCGCCCAAGGCTTTCCATCCTGCCTTTGACATCGGCATAGAAAGATTGCGCATCGGCGAGTTTTCCGCCGCTCGCGAAGATCACCTCGGCGGTTTCGGCTGCGATCTGGCGGCCGGCCTCCGAAGCCCCGGCCTGCACGATGACCGGCCAGCCCTGGATCGGCCGGGCGATGTTGAGGGGCCCGCGCACCGAGAAGAACTCACCCTGATGGTCGAGCACGTGCAGTCGCGCGGGATCGAAATAGACGCCGTTCTCGACATCGCGGATGAAGGCGTCGTCGGCCCAGCTGTCCCACAAGCCGGTGACGACATCGAAGAATTCGCGGGCCCGCCGGTAGCGGTCGCCATGCTCCATGTGCTCGGTGAGCCCGAAATTCAGCGCTGCGTCGGGGTTGGAGGTGGTAACCAGGTTCCAGCCGGCACGGCCGCCGCTGATGTGGTCGAGCGACGCGAAGCGCCGGGCGATCAGGTAGGGCGGCTCGAAAGTCGTCGAGGCGGTCGCGATCAGCCCGAGATTTTCAGTCACCATCGCGAGCGCCGGCAGCAAGGTCAGTGGATCGAACGAGGTGACGGTCGCGCTGTGCTTCAACGCGGCCATCGGCATGTTGAGCACGGCCAGATGGTCGGCCATGAAAAAGGCGTCGAACCGGCCGCGCTCGAGGGTCTGCGCAAAGCGGATCAAATGCCTGAGATTGAAATTGGCATCGGGGTAAGCGCCGGGATAACGCCACCAGGCGGTATGAATACTGACCGGGCGCATGAACGCCCCAAGATGCAGGTGGCGTGGTGCCATCATCGCTGCCGCTGTTCCCCGTTTCGATCGATCGAAGCGAAATTGTGAACGGCCACCCAGGCGGCGGCAAGCAAATCGGAGAGCGTCGTCGCTATCGAGCCAAGCTCGCCTTTTCGGTTATATGGCATGACAGGTTTGCTACTGAGACGCTTGCGGACGCGACGGTGCCAAGCTAGTATGCGCCACAGTCAAGCGAATGATGATCTGGAAAAAGTTGCCTGGCCGGGAACATGGCGGCGTGTTTCAGCGTTCATGTCCGGCGGTGTGTCGTCGCCTTAGGGACAGGAAGGGTATGTAACGATATCGCAAACCTGGGGCTCGATCCGGTAAATTGCAGCTGCAGCAAAGGATGACATCATGAAACATCTCCTGACCGGCGTGGCGGTCGTTGCCGCGCTTGCATTCGCCGCCCCCGTTTGGGCGCAACCAGTCAGTCCGTCAGGTGGGAACGCGGTGGGCCTGCCAGGCCCGAACCCCGGCGGACCAGGCCTGACGCCGTACAGCGGAGGTGCGCCTGGGCCGAAGCCATCGGGTTCAAACTACATCCCGCCATCGGCGCCGCCTGCGGCGATGGCGCCCGCGGCTGGGGCGCCGATGTCGGACAGCACCTCGGCGATGCCGCCCAGCCATCGCCATGCCCGCCATGCCTCGCATGGCAAAATGGCGCATCACGGCGGCAAGGCGACGCGATTGACCGGCACCAGTGCCAACCAGCTCAACCAGGAAGAGCTGGCACGCCTGCAGTCCGGCAACGTGTCCATGCCGCCGGCTCCTCCACCGCCGGGCGCTGGTGCCCCTCCGCCGCCAATGGGAACTACCGGAGGTGGGGCGCCTTACCGTCCGTAACGTACATCGCGAACGCAACGGGGAGCGAAAGCTCCCCTTAGCCGCTCTGTAAAGGCAACTTCGCGAGCGGGCGGCGGCTTAGTTGTGGCTCGGCGCATCGAGTCGGCGGGCGAGGCGTTCCATTTCTTCGAGCAAGTCGTGTAAGGCCTGGTCGGCAACATAGGCCATTTTGGCGAAGGCCCGCAGGAAGCTGTCGGTGCGGGGCAGCTGGAAGAGCGCTTCTTCCCCCTCCTTACCTTTGCTGGCGCTGACCAGAACGACGTTATCGTAGGGCTGCAGCATCAGCTCTTCGAGGGCTTTGCCTGGACCGGTGACGTACTCGACAACCCGGCACCGTTCGGTGGAGTGCGTTTCCTGCACGATCGTCATTCGATAGGCGGCGCGGGTCGTCGCGGCCTCGATCAAGGCCCGCGCGAACGGGCGCAGAAACGCCTCGTCGAAGCCGAGTATCGCGGTCGGACGCTCATCGGTTACCGATGAACGCATTTCCAGCGTAGCCCACAGCGATGCGCGGCCCCCGAAGTAGTCGGCCGAGGCAAGATCGAGGTTGATCGAATCGATCGGCATCGGCGGCGAGATCGACCGCGGCGACAGAAAGGCGAAGCAAGCCGGTTCCCGCTTCAGGGAAATATTCGTCGTCGCTTCGAGGTTCCGATCGGTGAGCGCGGGAGTGTCGGCCATGGCAAACCCGGTTCGAGGGAGGTGTTTCGGATGTTGGATAGGCCGGTTCCGCCGAGTTTGTCAAAGTGTAACAAAGGATTAACGTAATCTGCGGCCTTTGGCCGCGAGCTTTCTCGACTGATCTTGCTTTCTCGAGAATGCCGCAATTGTGGCCGAAGAATCGCAGAGATCCAGCAGGCAGCTTCACAGCCGAATATTACCGCTCGCTAGGACAAGCCGCGCCGGCGCCCCATCTCACTTGGCTTCCCGCTCAATCGACTGTTCGGCGGCGAGCCACTCCCTCTCCGCCCTCTCGATCGATCGCACGAGTTCGGCGCGGCGTTTCAGTACAGCGAAGAGCTCAAACCGATCGGATCTGGGGCACTGCGGCTCGGCCAAGGTGCGGTCGAGCGCCTCTCGCTCTTCTGTTAGCCGCGCGATCGTCTCCTCGGCCTGCCGAGCAACCCGCCGCAATGGGTCGAGTTCCAGCCGGCGTTTTGCGGCTAGGCGCCGGGTAGCGCGGCGATCGCCGGGTGCGGCGGTGGTCGAACGGCCAGCGGTCCCCGAGGCGTCGGTTTCCAGCACCAGTCGCTCGTAATCGTCGAGATCCCCGTCAAACGGCCGAACCGTCCCACCGGCGACCAGCCAGAGCCGGTCGGCGATCAGCTCGACGAGGTGGCGGTCGTGGCTCACCAGCACCACCGCACCAGCGAAATCGTTGATCGCCTGGACGAGCGCCTCGCGGGCCTCGATGTCGAGGTGATTGGTCGGCTCGTCGAGGATCAGCAGCGCCGGAGCGTTGTGCGTGATGAGAGCCAGGTTCAAACGCGCCCGCTCGCCACCCGACAGCTCGCCGGCCGCGACAAAGGCCTTTTCCTGGCTGAAGCCGAACCGGCCGAGCCGCGCCCGCACGGCTTCGGGGGGGCCGCCGGGCATCAGCGCCGACAAGCGATCAAAAGCCGAAGCATCGGACTGCATCTGGTCGATCTGGTGCTGTGCAAAAAAACCGCAGGCGAGGTTCGGAGAGCGGGCCACTCTTCCCGCCATCGGCTCGAGCTGACCGGCGAGCAACCGGGCGAGCGTCGTCTTGCCGTTGCCGTTGGCGCCGAGCAGCGCAATCCGGTCGTCGGGATCCAGCCGCAAATCGAGCCGCGACAATACCGGTTTGCCCGCGACGTAGCCGACCGCAGCGCGCTCGAGAGTGATCAGCGGCGGGCGAAGATGCAGCGGTTCCGGGAATGCGATGCGTGGCGGCGCCTCCTCGACCGACAGCACGATCGGCTCCAGACGCGCCAGCGCCTTGAGGCGACTCTGCGCCTGGCGCGCTTTTGATGCCTTGGCGCGGAAGCGGTCTACAAAAGCCCGCAATCTCTCCCGTTCGTCGGACTGCCGGCGGGCCAAGATTTCGAGGCGCCGCGCGGCCTCGGTGCGCGCCCGCAGAAAGGCGTCGAAACCGCCGGAGTAGGCGGTCAGTCTACCGCGTTCGAGATGCAGCGTGAATGTCGTTACCGCATTCAAAAACCGACGGTCGTGGCTGACCAGGATCAGTGTTCTGCGATAATTGCGCAGAAAGCGCTCGAGCCACAGCGCCGCTTCGAGGTCGAGATGATTGGTCGGCTCGTCGAGCAGCAGCAGATCGGATTCGGCAAACAGGATCTCGGCGAGCGCGACGCGCATCCGCCAGCCGCCCGAGAGCTCGTTGAGGGGCTGGCGCTGCATCGCCTCGTCGAGCCCGAGGCCGGCGAGGATACGCGCCGCTCGGCTCGGCGCCGAATGGGCCTCGATTTCGACAAGGCGCGCCTCGATCTCGGCCACGCGCAATGGCTCCGCCCTGGTGTCCCTCTCGGCCAGCAGCATGGTGCGCTCGCTATCGGCGGCGAGCACCGTCGCGAGCGGGGTCGTTTCCCCGTCCGGCGCCTCCTGCGCAAGAAAGCCGATCCGATGTCCGCGCGGCAATTCGATCGCACCGCCATCCGGCTGCAACGCGCCGCGGATCAGGTCGAGCAATGTCGACTTGCCGACGCCGTTGCGGCCGACCAGCCCGACCCTGCTGCCCTCGGCAATCTGCGCACTCGCTTGGTCGAGCAAAATCCGCCCGCCGATACGGTAAGTCAGGCCGGAAAGAGTCAGCATGCCCGTCTCTTACCACAGACCCGCAACGCCCGGCGATGAGTGCCCCAGGGCAGGTGCGGATCGGCATTTCCGGCTGGAACTACGGCGGCTGGCGCGGCACGTTCTATCCGCGCGGATTGCGCCAATCAGACGAACTCTCCTACGCCAGCCGTCAAGTCGACTCGATCGAGATCAACGGCACGCATTATTCTCTGCAGCGGCCCGATTCCTTCGCGCGGTGGTACGAGGATACCCCGGAAGGCTTCATCTTCGCGGTCAAGGGCAGCCGCTACATCACGCACCTGAAGCAGCTGCATGACATCGAGACGCCCCTCGCCAACTTCTTTGCCTCCGGCGTATTGCGGCTGGAGGAGAAATTAGGCCCCTTTCTGTGGCAATTCTCGCCCCGGTTCAGGTTCGATGCCGAGCGCCTGGACCATTTCCTCTCGTTGCTGCCGCGCGATACCGAGGAGGCGGCAGCGCTCGCCGAACATCACGACTGGCGCTTGGCTGGCCGCGCCTGGATGCGAACCAATCGCAAGCGGGCTCTGCGGCACGCAATAGAAATACGCCATCGGAGCTTTTTCGACCCGGCTTTCATCGGGCTGTTGCGCCGCCATAGCGTGGCGCTCGTCTTCGCCGATTCGGTCGAGTGGCCCTATGCCGAGGATCTGACTGCGGATTTCGTCTTTATCCGCCTGCACGGCTCGGAAGAACTCTATGCGAGCGGCTATTCGGACGAAGCTCTCGACCACTGGGCGGCGCGGATCAAGTTGTGGGCCAACGGACTACAGCCCAATGATTCGCGTCTTGCCGCACCCGATTTGCCGCCGCCGCAGCGCAGTGCTCGCGACGTCCTTGTTTATTTCGACAACGACGCCAATGTCCGCGCGCCGTTCGATGCGCGTGCGTTGCGAGCAAAGCTGAGTTAGCTTCCCTAGAACAATCGAGAAGGACTGCGATGAACACCCGCCCGCCGGCCGAGATCGGCATGACCCTCGACGAGGTCGACACCCCCGCGCTGGTGATCGATCTCGATGTGTTCGAGCGCAATCTGCGCCGGCTGCCGGAGCGCATCGCCGGCACTGGGGTGCGGGCGCGACCGCATGCCAAGACCCACAAATGCCCGGTCATTGGGTTGAAGCAGGTCGCGCTCGGCGCCATTGGCGTCTGCGTGCAGAAGGTCAGCGAGGCCGAGGCGATGGTCCAGGGCGGGGTTCCCGACGTGCTCGTCACAAACGAAGTCGTCGGTCGGCAGAAATTGCGGCGCTTGGCGGCGCTCGCGCATACCGCCCGCATCGGCGTGTGCGCCGACGATCCGAGCCAAATCCGCGCGCTCGACGAGGCGGCGGGCGAAGCCGGGGTTACGCTCCCGGTCTATGTCGAGGTCAACATGGGCGGTAACCGCTGCGGCGTCGAGCCGGGCGAGCCGGCGCTCGCCCTAGCGCGGCAGATCACGCAAGCGCCGCATCTGACCTTTGGCGGGTTGCAGGCCTATCACGGCTCGGCGCAGCATCTGCGCGGCTGGGAGGAGCGCCGGCAAGCGATCCAACAGGCCGCCGACAAGGCGGGGCGCACTCGCGACCTCCTGGCGCGCCACGGCATCGAATGCCCGACCGTGACCGGCGCCGGCACCGGCACCTTCGAGTTCGAAACGGCGAGCGGCATCTACACCGAATTGCAATGCGGCTCGTACATCTTCATGGACGCCGATTATGGCCGCAACCTCGACCGCGACGGCGCCCCGACCAAGGTCTTCGAGCCGAGCCTTTTCGTTTGGGCGACGGTGATGAGCCGCCCGACGCAAGACCGCGCGATCCTCGACGCCGGGCTAAAGGCGCTCGCCTTTGATTCTGGCCCGCCGCTGGTTTGCGACGAGCCCGCCGCGACCTACGAGCGCGCCTCCGACGAGCACGGCAGGCTCGGCATTTCGGGCGCCACGAACCGCCTCGGGCTAGGCGACAAGATCCGCCTCATCCCGGGCCATTGCGATCCGACTGTCAACCTCTACGACTGGTATGTCTGCGTCCGAGGCAACCGGGTCGAGCAGGTCTGGCCGATCACTGCCCGCGGCGCCGTGTATTGACGCGTATTCCCTGGTAATGCCGGAGGCGGGACGCCTCGGACGCGTTTGTTGCCCTGGGTACTTGACCGCTCGCGACGACAAGTTCGGGCAAAATCATCAACTAGCAGATGGCGAGGCTGAGGGGGCCAGTCTGATACTTTGCTTCTATGGAGAATGTGTTGGACAGTGCGGTCAGCAATGCCATCTGACTTGTCCAGATCAGTCTCAGCAGCTGAAAACGTCCCAGTCTCCGGGGTCAGAACTTGCGCCGGGCCGAAGCCGCACAGCGCGAGTTTGTTGGTGAGCCCTATTATCGTGTTGCAGATCGGACGAGCTGCTACGCCGCGTTTTTTGCCGCTGGTGCGGACACCGGATAGCGCAGATCCGCGCCTGTCACTCTCTTGACCTCTGTTATCGAGTCGAATGGCAGGTGGACTGCTTCATGCGCTTTTCGCACTGCCTCTTGATCCGGTCCGGACATAAAGCAGAACGCCTTACCCTCGCTTAGATTGACGTGCGCGGCATGAGCGCCCACCCCAAACTTCGGGGCAGCCTCCTCTAGCTCGTCGAACTTTGCAAAAAATTCCGCCTCAGTCACTTGCCCTGGAGGAAAGCTGCCCTTGTTCCGATCGTGCGTGTCGATGAAATACTTCATGCTGGGTGTCCTGGTTCTGGTTAAGGTGGACATGTCATGCATATGCACGACATTACAGAGTCACGATGACGAGCTTGGGTCCGAATCATCGCTGACCTCCTATTCCGGGATAAGGGACGCTATGCCGCTCGGATAAGCTGATCCAGATCGTCGTGGATGTTGACCCAGTTCTGCTCGCCCAGTTTACGCCGCAGGGTCTGTTGAGCTTGCTTCCAGAGCGGCAACGCTTCGCCCAGCCGCGATCGGCCTTTTTCGGTGATCTCCAACGTGCGACTCCGACGCCAGCCTTCGACACCTACCGCAACAAGCCCTTCCTCTTCCAAGGGACGCAGGTTTCGGGTCAGGGTCGAGCGATCCATGATCATAAATTTCGCCAGTGCGGTGATCGACATGGCGCCCTCGACCGCGATCGCGACCAAGACTGCAAGCTGGGTTGCACGAAGCCCGACAGGGCGTAGCGCGTCATCGTAGGCTCTGGTCACGGCGCGGGCTGCCATTCGCACCTTTTGGCAGGCACAGCTCTCGACGATGTAGCTATCAATGACGTCTTGGTGCGAACGCATACCGTGCACATACACCACTCGTGACGATTGTCAAGCGGCAACCTGGTAATTCGTCACGCTCTTTATCACGTTGAGCCCGTCTACCCAATCGCGTCGAGCAGGTCTGCCCAATCACCAGGGCGGTTTATTGAGCCACCACCTGTCTTGTAGCATCTCATAGGCGAGGGACGCAGGTATCTGACCGGTTTCGTCGGAGGGAGCATGACAAAAATTCAGATTGAGCTGTGCGACGAGGAGGTTCGCGCCGGGGCGCTGAGCCTGATCAGCAGTCCTGCCCTGCTCGCCGAATTGGCCGAGGTCATGAGTCGCCCCAAGTTCCAGATGATCCTGGCCCGCTCCAACACCGATCTCACGCGCATGCTTGGCGAACTGAGGCGGCTGGTCGAGATTGCCGATCCGCCGCCGCTGTCGGAACCGGTGAGCGGGACGCTTCGGACGATGTGGTGCTTGCCCTCGCGGCCGCATGGCAGGCCGATCTAAGTATCAGCGGCGATGCCGATCCCCTCATTCTCGGCAGTGCGCGCGGGCCGCCTCGAGCAGCTCTGACTGATCACCGCCCGCGGCACCGCGTATTGACGTAGTAGCGCCACGGTTATTCCTCCGGCATGCCGGCCTTGCGCAGGCCAACCAGATAAGTGGTGTCGAACAGGGCGCGGATATCGGGGACCGCCCCGCGATATCCGCCGGAAAACGCCTTGACACGATCGATGCTCGAATAACGATCTCCACCGTGGAGTAGGCGAGCTTCGCCAAGCTCGGCCGCTGCGCGCTCGATGTCGTCTTTGAGGCCATGGGCCGAGGCGAGCAGGAG
>Ga0182040_10000496_pt1 | contig 17871 bp, 17 predicted proteins | sample flu12Cox44000176_FD_125973 | JGI IMG/M metagenome (GOLD analysis project Ga0182040, IMG submission 125973) | Lab enrichment of tropical soil microbial communities from Luquillo Experimental Forest, Puerto Rico - flux8day.12C.oxic.44.000.176 | ecosystem: Environmental > Terrestrial > Soil >... | reverse complement strand
CCTTCCTGCTTCAGCATGCGCACGGAGTTGCGCAACGCCTTCATGGTGTCCTCGAGCTCGGCCTCGCCATGCGTCGCCGAGACGATGCCGCCCGGGCTGCCGTTGAAGTCGACCCCACCCGTCATCATCGCCAGCCGGAACTTGTGCACGATCCCGGCCTGGCGATTGCCGGTCATCGCCGCCGCCGGCTGCTCGAGCGGATCGAAGCGGGTCGGGACGATCCCTCGGTGGTCGGGGTTGGTGAAGATATGGAAGTTTGAAAACGACCCGTAGGCCGCCCACGGCACGTGTTCCTCCTCAAACACCTCGTTGATCCGCCGGCGCAGAGTATCGCCGTAGCGGTTGGCACGGGCGCAGGCGTCGGTCGTGCCGACGATTTCCAGCGCTGCCACCCCCGCCGCGGCGGAAAGCGGGTTGGCGTTGAACGTACCCTGATGAGAGATCTTCTCGCGGTCGGCGGCCTTTGTCATCTGGAAGTCGAGCAGGTCGAGGATGTCTTTGCGGCCGGCGACCGCACCGCCCGGCAACCCGCCGGCGAGGATCTTTGCCAATGTCGTCAGATCGGGCCGGATGCCGTATTCGGCCTGCGCCCCGCCGGGCGAGACGCGGAAGCCGGTGACGACCTCGTCGAAGATCAGTACCACGCCGTGCTGCCGGGTCAGCTCGCGCAGCGCCGTCAGGAACGGCGGGTCGATCGGCAGCTGCGCACCATGAGCGCCCGTCGGCTCGATGATTGCGGCGGCAACGTCATCGTGCTCGTCGAGCAAGCGAGCGAGCCCCTCTGCGTCGTTCTGCTCGGCCAGCAGCAGGCCGCCCGTGACCCTCGACAGCACGCCCGGTGTCGGGCTGCCGTCGAAATGGCTCGCATAGCCCGAAGTCATGTGATCATGCCAGCCGTGGAAGTGATGCTTGAAGCGGATTAGCTTGGACTTGCCGGTGAAGGCGCGGGCGAGCCGCACCGCCATCATCGTCGCCTCGGTGCCCGAGGATGTGAAACGGACGCGCTCGGCCGAGGGGACAAGCTTCATCACCCATTCCGCCCAGACGATCTCGGTCTCGTGCGAGGCGCCGAAGTGGGTGCCGCGCTCGATCTGCCGGTTGACCGCCGCGACGACCTTCGGGTGGCAATGCCCGAGCAGCAGCGCGCCGTGGCCGCCGAAGTAGTCGACATAGCAATTGCCGTCGACATCCCATTTGCGCGGCCCCTTCGCCCGCGTGATGTACAGCCCGTAGGGCTCGATGTAACGCGAATCGTGGGTCACGCCGCTCGGGAACAGCCGGCTGGCCTTCTCCGAGGCCGCCGCCGAGCCCGGGGTCGCGCCGCGATAGGCGGCGATGATCGGCGAATTTGTCGTCAGTGTGTCGGGCATGCCCATCACTCCTTGGCCGGAAGCAACCTTGATCAGGTTGTAGGCCCTGCGGCGCCAAATGAGAAGGGCCGCTCCTCGGAGCGGCCCTTCCCTTAAACCAGTAACCGGCGGCCATCGCGGCCGCGAGCCGTCGCCCTCAGGCGAGAACCTCCAGACGAGTGGGGATCCTGGTCACGGCAGCGGATGACCGCGGTTTAGGGCTAGACACAGGATCACCTCCTTTCCGTTGTTGCGACGAAGAGCTGTAGTGTACGGGGCCGCCGCTAGAGCGGCAAGCGACTTGTTCGCGATCGCGCCGCTGGCGCCGCGCCGCTTCCGCGGTAGACTTGGACAAAAGGCCGCTATCTAGCTGAAAGGAGTGACGATGCGCCGCAGCGAAGACCGTATCCTGACCACCCATACCGGCAGTCTGCCACGCCCGCCCGAGCTGACCCGCCTCTATGTCCGCCGCGCTCGGGGCGAATCCGTCGATGCGCCCGAGCTCGAGAAGCTCGGGCGAACGGCGCTACGTGGGATCGTACGAAAGCAGGCCGAAGCGGCGGTTGACATCGGCAACAACGGCGAGCAGCAGCGCGAAGGGTTCTTTCTTCACATCCGCCACCGCATGAGCGGCTTCGGCGGCTCATGGCAGCGTCGGACGCGTGCCGACGCGTTGGGTTACCCGGTCTTCAGACAAATGATGGAGCAGCAACTCGCCGCCAGACAGGCCGTCAGCAACATGGGTCCGCCCAAGGCGATCGGTGAGGTCCGTTATCTTGGCACCGCTGCGGTCGAAGCCGAATGCGCCGATTTCCAGGCGGCTCTCGACGAGACCGGCACGCATTTCGTCGAGCCGTTCGTGACGGCTCCCTCGCCCGGGATCATCGCCGGGGCGATGAAGAACGAATATTATGACAGCGAAGAGGCTTACCTCGCGGCGATCGGGGCGGCTCTCAAAGAAGAGTACGAGACGATCGTCCGGCACGGCTTTCTGCTGCAGCTCGATTGCCCGGACCTCGCTCTCGAACGCCACCTATCCTACCAGGACCGGCCGCTGGGCGACTTCCTCGGATTTGTCGAGCGCGTCGTCGCGACGATCAACACCGCACTCCAAAACATCCCGCGCGACCGGGTGAGGTTGCATGTCTGCTGGGGCAATTACGAGGGGCCGCACGATTGCGACGTACCGCTCGCCGACATCCTGCCAATCATACAAAAGGCCGCTGTCGGCGGCTTTTTCTTCCCCTTTGCCAACCCACGGCACGCGCACGAATATCGCGTGTTTGAGAAACTGCCGCTGGCCCAGGACCAGCTCATCATAGCCGGAGTGATCGACAGCCTGACCAATTTCGTCGAGCACCCCGAAGCGGTCGCCGATCGGCTCGAACGCGTCGCCGCTGCAGTCGGCGATCCTCATCGCGTGATCGCCGGCACGGATTGCGGCTTCGACACCTCGGCCGGGATGGGCCGCGTTGCCGAGGATGTCGTCTGGGCAAAACTAAAAGCGCTCGCCGACGGCGCGCGCCTCGCTTCCGAGCGGCTGCGGATGGCCTGACACCAGGGCGCGGGTTTCGCTGTATCGCAACGACGTCACAACCTCGCCGCCGTCCAGCCGACGCAGCCGGAATGTATGCGACTTTGCGGCTTCGCCCGCGAGGTGCATGACCCCGATGACCTCGTGCGGGGCATAGGGCTCGACAAATAGGCCGCGCGCCCCATCGAAGGCCGGTGCGGCATCGCCCGGCATCCAATTGCAGTAGGCCGGCAGAAAGTTGACCGGTAGATGCTCGGCGAAGATCACGTAGTTGAGTGCCGTTTGCTCGATGTAGAAAAACCGGGTGCGCTGCGCGACTTGACCGATAACGCGCGCCCAAGCCTCCCAATGCGGGGCGTCGCGATGAAGCGCAAAAACCCCGCAGTTCACGATCGGGTTGCGGCCAAGCCGTTCTGCCGTGCGCCAGCCGAAAGCCTCGCGATAGCATTTCCAGCTCAGCGTCCGGCCGAAAAGCTTGGGCCGCTTATAGTGGCGCTTATAGGCGCGATCGATCTCGGGCGTAATCGCGATCTTATCCCGCCCGGCCGCCGCGATGTAGAGCTCCACAGCGCGCCAGTCCTGCAGCCACGCATCCGCGTCGACCCACAGATAGGTCTCGTAACCGGGAAAATGGCGTCGCAGAAAGGGTCTCGAGAGCTGTGCCTTGCGCGCCTCGGGAGTGTGCACGCGGCCCGGAAAGTCGATGTCCCAATCGGGGCGAACCAAGTGGCGAACCCGCTCGGCCAACCAATCCCGTTGCTCCGGCACGAGCCCCAAATCGAGGATACCGATCGCCGCGTCGCGGCGATGCGCGAGGATTGACATCACGGTATCGCGAAGCAGAGGAAAGTAACCGTCATCCGCCCCGCTGCTGATCAGGAGCCCGGCGGTGGACATCGCCCGTTATCAGGGCACGAGGGGTTCGTCACTCGGCTCGGCGACAACGCGGGCTGCGGTCCGCTCGAAGATACCGTTGACGACGCCCCCTTGGTTGGTTGCGCTGCGCAGCGTAAGGCCGAAACCGGCGGCTTCGAGGGCGTCGGTCAGGAGGTCGTTGCGATACGTGTCCGCAGCTTCGAGCTCGATCAGCACGGACCGTAGATCCGGATCGCGCAAGGTCTCGCGCGCACCGGCGAGGATCCGTTCTTCGATGCTGTCGACGTCGATCTTTAGGTAATTCGGCGCGGCGAGTCCAAACAGGCGGCGAAAGCTGTCGATCGAAAAGCCAACCATTCCCTGTCGGAAGACCACCGCGATCTCGTTGCCGAAGCAATCATCGGTGCTCTCGAAAGCGTTGAAAACGCTGCCGGCATTGGTTCCGGACAGGTTAAGCCGACCGAGCTCGGTGCGGTCGCTGATAGCGAGGCAGTAGGCCTGCACCCGATCGCCCAGCCGATTGGCCTCGATATTGCGGCAGAGCGCGCCATAGCTGGCCGCCGCCGGTTCGAAGGCGCGCACCTCGACACCAAGGCGCAGGCCGGCATAGATCGAGAAGACACCAATATTAGCGCCGATGTCCCAAAACCGGCATGGTGTCTCGAACGCATCGATCCAGGCCAGCGTTTCCGGCTCGCGCGTCGCGAACTCCCGCGGATATTGCAGCGCCTGCGGATCGGTAGTCACGAATATCAACAGGCCGTGTCGGGTCTCGACATGCTGTTCGGCCAGCAGGCCTTCGCTGACACGCAACCGCGTGTCGACGCGCCGCCAAGGTTTTTCGACCGCACTCAGTCCAATCACCAAGCGTGTCAAGGCTCGGCCGAAACGCTTGCCCACCCCACCGACTCAGGGAACGAGACGATAGCCGCCCGGCTCGGTCACCAAGATCTCGGCGCGCGCGGGATCGCGCTCGATCTTTTGTCGGAGGCGGTACACATGGGTCTCCAACGTGTGGGTGGTCACTGCGGCATTGTAGCCCCATACCTCTCCGAGAAGGGTATCGCGTCCGATCGCCCGATCGCCCGCCCGATAGAGGTATTTTAGGATCGCCGTCTCCTTCTCGGTCAGTCGCACCTTTCTGCGGCCGTTCTGATCGGTCAGCAGCTTGACGCCCGGACGGAAGGTGTACGGGCCGATCATGAATACCGCAGCATCGCTCTGATCGCTCTGACGCAGATGCGCGCGCAGCCGCGCCAGCAGAACACTCAGCCGAAATGGCTTGGTGACATAGTCGTCGGCACCGGCTTCGAGCCCGAGGATGGTATCGGGCTCGCTGTCTGCCCCGGTCAGCATCACGATCGGCACTTGCACGCCCGAACGACGCAGCTGGCGGCACAGTTCTCGCCCATCCATGTCGGGCAAGCCGACATCGAGAACGATCGTGTCGAAACGCTCGCTGTTGACCATCTCCAGCGCTCGCGTTGCAGTGCCGCACTCGACACACACGAACTCGTCGTTTAGCTCAAGCTGTTCCGCCAGAGACTGACGCAACGCGCCATCATCGTCGACGATTAGAATCCTGCGTCCAACCCTCATGATGGTTCCTGCGGAACGGCGTCACGGCGCAATGGTTATCCGCAAAGCCGGACTCGTTCATCCCCTAAGAGCAGGACCACCCTATACGATCCGCGCGGCGGTCTCCAGCGGACGGCGTCACTGCGGCGGATCATATGCCGCCAAGCGATCGAACGACCTTTCCCAGGTTTCTGTCGCGTGCTGCCAATCGGGCAGACAAGTGCCGATGGCGCGCGATCCCAGGGCCAGCCGGGCAGCGAGCAGCGGCTGGGCAATTACCCGCCGGACGGCGCGCGCTAGGGCCGTCGCATCGCCCGGCGGCACAAGGAGCCCGGCCTGCGACGGCACCGTCTCGGGGATGGCCCCTGCTGTCGTTGCGATCACCGGCAAGCCGTGCGCCATCGCTTCCGCATAGACCATGCCGTAACCTTCATGGAAGGAGGGCAGGACGAAAGCATCGGCCGCTCGATAAGCTTGCGCTACGCTTTGCGGCGGACATTCGCCGGACAGGGTGATGCGCCGGCCAAGCCCGGCGGCCCGAATCCGACGGCGGACAGCCCGTGCCGTTGGCGGATCGCGTTCGAGCGATCCGACACAGCTGAGGCTCCAATCGAGGTCGCGAATTCGAGCCAACGCCTCGACGAGAAGCTCGTGGCCTTTGCGGGGGACGAGGTTCGCCACACAGAGCAGCGCCCGCACCGGGAAGCGCCGCGGCCCCAGTGGGCAGGCCGGCTTTTCCGTGCCGGGCGGGACGATCGCGATCCGTTCACGCGTGATGCCGTACCCCTCGACCGCGGCGGCGGTGGAGCGGCTCGGACAAAGGACGCCGCACACCAGCGATAGCAAAGCGGCCTCGCGCGCGGCAGCGCGCTTTGCTGCAGCCGGCAAAAGACTGGTCTCCTGTGCGAGCGGGCCATGGACAAAAGCGATGAGCCGCAGGCGGCGCGCCTGGGCCACAACTGTATCGGCGAGATTGGCGAGCGCTAGGCCGTCGACAACCGTCCTGGTGCCATCGGCGAGGCTGGCGAGCACCGCACCATTCGCGCTCGGATCTCTCGTCGATAGCTCGATGACCCGCACCTGCCGGCCGCGCGCCCGCAAGCCTTCGACAATGCGTCGGTCAAACAGATATCCGCCGGTCAACTGATTGAGCCGGCCAGGTACGACGAAGGCGATTTCCGTCATCCAAGCGGCGCGTCAAAGGCGGCACAGGCGACCGGATTCTCGCGCAGCACCACGCGAAGACTGCGGATCGCCGTGGCATCGGTCGGCGCGAGCGCCCCCTGAAGAATCTGGTGTACCAGACGGCGATGGATCTCGGCGGCGAGGAACTCAGTGGTCGTGTTGCGGCCGCGGAATTCCGCCAGCTCATCGAGATTGCAGTAATCGAGCTCGCCGAGCACAGCCTTCAACAGATCGAGCGCGCGGCCGATGTCGCAAACAATGCCGTCGGCGTCGAGCGCCTCGCGGCGCAACTCGGCCTCGACCACGTAGGTGGCGCCGTGCAGGTGCTGCGCCGGTCCGAATACGGCGCCGAGCAAGCTGTGCGCGACCATGAAGTGATGGCTCACAGTGATGCTGTACATAGCTCCACCCCCTGTTTTTAGTGGTAACGCACGGTGTGGCAGAGCACTCCGGCGGCTGAAGCTGCGAGAAGCGGCATCAATTGGGGCAAGGCCGAGAAATCGGTCTCGCCGGAAAGCAGCAGGTCGAAGACCGGATCACGCAATAGCGAGAGTGCCAGGACCAGCCGGCGCCGACGCGACCAGCGCCCCCTGCGCCCCGCGGGAATGGTGCCTACTTGAGACGAACGCAAGCATAGCCGGCGAGAGTGAAACGCCTCGCCGAGCGCGAGCGGCACGACCCGCGTCCCGTACCAGCTCATCTCGATCACCGTCGCCTCGAAACCGGCGATTGCGAGCGACGTGGCCAGCCCGTCGGGGGCTCCGCTGGCATGAATCACGACATCGGCTTCGCCGCGCGCTTGCTGAGGCGCGGCAAAACGGCAGCCTAGCGCGACCGCCAGTGCGGCGCGGCTCGGATCGATATCGATCAACTCGACCTCAGCGCCGGGCAGCCGCGTTGCGAGTCCGGCCACGAGAGCGCCGACGACGCCGGCGCCGACGACCGCGATCCGGTCTCCCGCACCGGGCACAGCGTCCCACAGACCGTTTATCGCCGTTTCCATGTTGGCGGCAAGCGTCGCGCGTCGGTCGGGCACATCGTCGGGAATGCTGACGACAGCATCCTGCGGGACAATGAACCGGTCCTGGTGCGGATGAAGGCAGAAGACGCGGCGGCGGCAAAATTCAGCGGGGCCATCCTCGACAATGCCAGCCACGGCGTAGCCGTATTTGACAGGCGCGGGGAACACCCCTTCCTGGAAGGGGCAACGCATTCGTTGCCATTCGCTCTGCGGCACTTCCCCGCGAAACACGAGCGCTTCGGTGCCCCTGCTGATGGCACTCGCGCGGGCATTTACCAGCAGCTCGCCCGACGCCAGCGAGCGCAATCGCTGGGCTCTGATCTCCCCTCGGCCCGGTGCCGCGACCCAAAACGCTCGCGCTTCATCCATCGGCGGAATAATCCCGATCGCGGCGGAGTCTGATCCGCAGGCGCTTGTTGACCGGCTCCGGCATGGGCACGATCGCCAGATACAACGTCCCCGCGCCGATGTCGATCCACGTTGCTTCGCTCCCGCTGTCTCCGCTTGCGCTAATGCGCGAGGCGCGCGTGGTATTCGCCCGCTCCCTTGGGTTCGCCGTCGCGGCAACATTGGCGCTGGTCCTCGGCGGCGTTGTACGGACCCTGCCCGGGATCGTCGGCCTGATGCTCTTCACCGGACTTGTTATCGCCCTGGAGCGCCTGCTCGCCGGCAACCACCCCCACCCCCGCCTCGGCGCAGCGAACCGGATCACTCTGGCTCGGGCTGGTGTGGCCTGCCTGATTGCCAGCCGAGCGTTGGACCCCGCACCGCTGGGAATGATGGAACGGTGGACCCTTGCGGCCCTCGCGGGTACTGCTCTGATGCTCGACGGCACCGATGGCTGGGCGGCACGCCGCCAGCGATTAACCTCTCCCTTCGGCGCGCGCTTCGACATGGAGATCGACGCATTCGGGATAGCGGTGCTAGCGATAACTGTCGTGAGGGCTGATATAGTCCCGTGCTGGGTGCTGGCGATCGGCGCAATGCGCTATCTTTATCTCACGGCCGGACGCGTATTCCCGGTCTTGCGTCGCCAGCCGCCGACATGCGCGTTCGCCGACCGCCGCCGCAAAGCGATCGCGGTCATCCAAAGCCTGGCATTGCTCTGTTCGCTCGTTCCCGTGACACCCCCGAACTGGGCCGTGGCGACATGCGCGCTGGCGCTGGGCCTGCTCGTCTATTCCTTTGCCGCCGACATAAGCATGCTGCTGTTCGCCAAGCCGCTCAGATGAGAGTCGAATAAGTCGCTGGTGCAATAGCCCTCACCCTCTATGATGGGCCTAGCAAGGAGAAGCGAGTGCCCGATACGCGAACAACCGCGCCGGCCCCTGGCGACATCGCCGAGCCGCAGAGGCGTACCGGCCGCAGCCTCGGCGATGCTATCACCGCGCTGCGTCGCGGGGAGCCGGTGCTGATCCGCGACGATCTGATCAGCGTGCTTTCCGTGGCCGCCGAGCTCGTGAACGAGGAGAACCTACAGCGGCTCCGCGAGATCTCCGGTGCGCCGCCGCGAGTCGTTCTGACGCGCCGGCGTGCCGTAGCACTAGGCTTGGCACCGCGCGAGGGTTTGTCGGGCGCCCTCACGATTTCGGTTTCGCCCGAGATGCCGGCCGCGGTGATCCGCAATCTGGCCGATCCAGCAGCCTCCCTCGGTGCCGAGCCGCCCGGCTTCGGTCCGGCACCCGTCCCCGCCAAGGGCGGCGCGCTCGCAGCGGTCGCCTTGGCCAAGCTCGCGGCACTCTTGCCCGCAGCCCTCGTCCTCCGCATGGGGGCGGCCGAAGCTGCGCTCTTCGCGCGGCGCGGTGACCTGGCCTCGATTGAGGCCACGGCGGTGTTCAGCCGCCATGCGGCAGAAGCCGGACTCGAGCGGGTCATCGAGGCGCGCGTTCCGCTCGTTGAGGCGGAAAATGCCCGGCTTATCGCGTTTCGGCCGCGCGACGGCGGCACCGAGCATCTCGCGATTCTGATCGGCGCGCCCGACCCCGCGACACCGGTCCTAGTGCGGCTACATTCGGAATGCTTCACCGGCGATCTCCTCGCCAGCCTGCGTTGCGATTGCGGCGATCAACTGCGCGGCGCAATCGCCGCGATCGCACTGGCGGGCGACGGGGTGCTGCTCTATTTGGCGCAGGAGGGGCGCGGAATCGGGTTGGTCAACAAGCTCAGAGCCTACCGGCTGCAGGACGCCGGTTTCGACACGCTCGACGCCAACGAGCAGCTGGGCTTCGACGCCGACGAGCGCGTCTATCTCCCGGCCGCGGAAATGCTGCGCCAGCTCGGCTTCGGCACTGTGCGTCTCTTGACCAACAACCCGGACAAGGTGGCGGCCCTCGAGCGCTACGGCATCCGCGTCGCCGAGCGGGTGCCGCACGTCTTCCCGTCAAACGGTCACAACGAGCGCTATCTGCGGACCAAGGCGACCCGCAGCGGCCATTTGCTCTGAGCGAACCTACGAAAATTACAAAGTTGATTGGCGACACTCGCGCTCGCATTTATTTAACATCAGTAACGCGCGAGCGAATTCCGGTACCGTATCGAACGATCGAGTTTTGACGCTGGACCAACGAATTTTTGGCCTCGCCAGGAGCGAAAATCCCGTTGAGATAGATCGAAGCGACAAAAATCAGCGAATCCTCGGCCGTTCGGTAGAGTTATCGCCCTGCTCGTCGGGCCGGCGCCGCGGTCCAACACTGCTCCCTCCGCTGTTAGGGCGACCCGCCGCGAGCGCCGAAAATCGCGGTGCCGACGCGCACATGGGTGGCACCAAAGCGGATTGCCTTCTCGAAATCGGCGCTCATCCCCATACTGAGCAGGCCAAGCCCGGTGCGCCGGGCGATCTCGCGCAACAGCGCAAAATGCAACGCCGGCTCCTCGTCGAGCGGCGGGACGCACATCAGGCCCTCGATCGGCAGGCCGAGCCGGTCGCGGCACTCGACGATGAAGTCGTCGGCCACGGTAGGAAGAATCCCCGATTTCTGTGGCTCTTCACCCGTATTCACCTCGATCAGGCAGGGTGGCCGCCGACCGCTGCGCTCCATCTCCCGGGCCAGCGCCTGCGCGAGCTGCGGCCGGTCGACGGTTTCGATCATGTCGCAAAGTGCCACCGCGTCGCGCACCTTGTTGGTCTGCAACGACCCGATCAGGTGCAAGGCGAGGTCAGGAAATGCCTCTCGCAACTCCGGATACTTGGCCTGCGCCTCCTGCACTCGGTTCTCGCCAAAGACGCGGTGGCCGGCTACGAGCGCTTCACGCACGCTCTCTACTGGATGGGTCTTGCTGACGGCGACGAGTGTGACGCTGTCAGCCGCCCGTTCTGCAGCCCGCACGGCGGCTTCGATCCGGTTGTGGACGGCGGCGAGATTGGCGGCGATAAACCCTTCCATAGGAACTCCATTCCTGGCACAAGACTCGCTCCTGGCTCCAAGCCGCGAGGACACCGTTTCGCCGAGGATCGCGGGATGCCCGTTGTCCATTACCGCTTGTCGGTCGCCGTTGCCGCAAGTCTTTCGTTGGCCCTCGCGGCGTGCGCCGAAACCTCGTCGAGCGGTCAGCCGGACACCGGGAATGCCCAACAGGCTTCGACGAGCGAACCCACAGAAATCGATACCGAGGCGACGATCTGGACGGTGCTGGGTCTGGCCAAGAAAGAATCGCAACGGAGCCCGGGCCCACAGACCGGGAGCACCGTAAGCCCGATCCTGTGGCAAGCCGCGGTCGACACGCTGAATTTCGTCACGTTCGCCTCCGAGGACCCTCTCGCCGGATCTTTGGTTACCGATTGGTATTCGCCGAGTGGCAAGCCAAACGAGCGCTACAAGATTAACGTTTTCATCCTGGCTCGAGCATTGCGTTCGGACGCGCTGGCGGTGACCGTAACGCGCCAAGCGCGCCTCGGAGACGGAAACTGGCTCGAGACCACCATCGCCCGACAGGTCGAGACCGAGCTCGAAAACGCGATCCTGCAGCGGGCACGCCAGCTCAAACGCGAGTGGATGGCGACCATCCAGAGCGAAAAATAGCCCCCCGGCGGATGCCGGCGGCGTCCGGCTCGTCGCCGGCAGAACCGAAGGAAGTCCCCAAGCCATCATGTCACGCTACAATTTTCGAGAAAGCGAAGAGAAATGGCAGGGCCGCTGGCGCGAACGGCGGCTCTTCGAGGTCGATGCCGAGCCCGGCCGGCCAAAATATTATGTCCTGGAAATGTATCCTTACCCGTCGGGCAAGCTCCATGTCGGGCACGCGCGCAATTACACAATTGGCGACCTGGTCGCCCGCTATCGAAGGGCGCAAGGGTTCAACGTTCTCCACCCGATGGGATGGGACGCCTTCGGCTTGCCCGCGGAGAACGCGGCAATGGCCGAAAACGTCCATCCCGCGGTCTGGACCCACGAGAACATCAGAACGATGCGGGCGCAGTTGGAAAGAATGGGGTTCGGCTATGATTGGTCGCGCGAGATCGCGACCTGCCACCCAGAGTATTACCGCCACCAGCAGAAGATGTTCCTCGACTTCCTCACGGCAGGGCTCGCCTATCGCAAGGAATCCTGGGTCAATTGGGACCCGGTCGAGAATACCGTGCTCGCCAATGAGCAGGTGATCGACGGGCGCGGCTGGCGCTCCGACGCGATCGTCGAGAAGCGGCTTTTGGCTCAGTGGTCGCTGCGCGTAACCGCCTTTACCGAGGAGCTGCTCGACGCGATCGGCGGTCTACACCGCTGGCCCGAGCGGGTGCGGCTGATGCAGGAGAAGTGGATCGGCCGGTCGGAGGGTGCGCGCGTCTTCTTTGCGATTGCCGGACAGGACGAGCGTATCGAGGTCTTCACGACCCGACAGGATACTCTCTTCGGCGCCTCGTTCATCGCGCTGTCATCAAACCATCCGCTGACGTTACTCCTTGCCGAAAACGACCCGGCCCTCGCCGCCTTCATCGCCGAATGCAACCGGATGGGCACCAGCGAAGCGATAATCGAGACGGCCGAAAAGCGTGGGTACGCGACTGCCCTCGAAGCCGTGCATCCGTTCGATGAGACCCGGCGCGTTCCAATCTGGGTCGCGAATTTCGTGTTGATGGAGTACGGCGCGGGCGCCGTCTTCGGCTGCCCCGCGCATGACCAGCGAGACCTCGAATTCGCTCGAAAATACCGGCTCCCGGTGATCCCGGTCGTCCTACCACCCCAAGCCGACCCAGCGAGTTTCGCGATTGGCGAAACTGCCTATGTCGACGATGGCACGTTGTTCAACTCCGCCTTTCTCGACGGCTTGCCGGTTGCCGCGGCCAAACGCGCTGCCTCCGAGAGGCTCGAAGCGCTCGGTCGGGGCGAGCACACCACCGTGTATCGGTTACGCGACTGGGGGGTGTCGCGCCAGCGTTACTGGGGCTGCCCGATCCCGGTCATCCATTGCGAGCCCTGCGGCATCGTCCCGGTTCCGGAGAAAGATCTGCCGGTAAAGTTGCCGGAGGATGTCAGCTTCGACGTCCCGGGCAATCCGTTGGATCACCATCCGACGTGGAAACATGTGCCGTGCCCGCGCTGCGGCAGATCCGCGCGGCGCGAGACCGACACATTGGACACGTTCTTTGATTCGTCGTGGTATTTCCTGCGCTTCTGTTCTGCACGCGCGCCCGTCGCCTTTGAGCGCTCGGCGGTCGATTACTGGATGCCGGCCGACCAATATATCGGCGGCGTCGAGCATGCCGTCCTCCACCTCCTCTACTCGCGGTTTTTCACCCGGGCGTTGACCCGCTGCGGATATCTTGATCTCGACGAGCCCTTTGCCGGCCTGTTCACACAGGGCATGGTCTGCCATCAGACCTATCAGAGCGAGGCTGGCGAGTGGTTGTTTCCGGAGGAGGTCGAGACGGATGCCGCGGGCGGCTTCGTTAACGCGGCGGGACGGCCGGTTACCGCGGGGCGGCACGAAAAAATGAGCAAGTCGAAGAAGAACGTCGTCGGCCTCGACGCTGTCGTCGACACCTACGGCGCGGATACTGCGCGTTTCTATCTGCTGTCGGACAGCCCGCCTGAACGCGACCTCGAATGGACTGAGACAGGGATCGAGGGTATCTGGCGCTATGTCAACCGGTTGTGGCGTATGGTCAGCGAGCCGTCCGTCGCTTTGCCGCCGCCAGGCTCGGCGGTGCCGACCTCACTATCGACCCCAGTCGCGGCCATCCGGCGCGCGACGCACAAGACCATCGCCGCAGTCACCGACGACCTCGACAAATTCCGCTTCAACCGCGCTGTGGCGCGAATTCGCGAATTGACCAACGAGCTCGACGAGCTTCCGGCGGCCGAGCCCGGTGCGCCCGAGGTGCTTCGCGAAGGGCTGGAAACCCTTGCGCACCTGATCGGACCGATGATGCCGCATCTCGCCGAGGAGATGTGGCAGGAACTCGGTGGCAGCGGTTTACTCGCCGACCAACCCTGGCCGATATTCGATCCGGACCTCACCCGCGACGAACAAGTGACGCTAGCTGTGCAGGTCAATGGCAAATTGCGGGCAACCCTCGAAGTCCCGCGCGATACCGCGGCGCAGGCCGTCGAAAACGCGGCCCTTGCATTGCCGCAGGTAGCGCGCTGGCTCGATGGCCATTTGCCACGCAAGGTCATCGTCGTGCCGAACCGGATCGTCAATATCGTCGCCTAATCGAAGATGAAGACAACCCGCGTGCTGATCGCACTTGCCGGGGCCGCGGCGCAGGTACTGTCGGGGTGCGGCTGGACGCCGCTCTACGCCGACATCAAGACCGAAGCCGCAAGCGAGGAACTGCGCGCAATAAAGGTCGACCCGATCGCCGAACGCATCGGCCAGCGCCTTGAAATCGCGCTGCGCAATTCTCTCAACCCGACGGGCGAACCGACGCCCACGCGGTATCGATTAACTACCACGCTGGCCGTTTCTCTCAGCAATTTCGGAATCCAATCGCAGGGCTTGGGAACCCTCGGCCAGATTGACGCTACTGCGACCTTCAGGCTGGTCGAGCTTCAGACGGGCGGTACCCTGCTCGCCAATACGGTACACGTCGCCAATTCCTTCGACCTTAATCCAAATCAATACTCCACCATCGTCGGCGAGGATGACGCTGGGGTTCGATCTGTCGCGGAGCTCGACCGAGAAATCGTGACTCGGCTCGCCCTCTTTATGCAGCGCCGCACGGCGGAGAAGAATGCGAAGCCGGCTTGACCTGCCGTGAAGCTTCCGGCTTCGAGGATTGCCGCGTTCTTGCAGCGACCGGATCGAGTAATTCGCGCTGTACTGCTGTACGGCCCGGACGCCGGTCTGGTACGCGAGCGCGCCGACACTCTCGCGCGCACGGTCTGTCAGGATTTGAAAGATCCATTCCGAGTAGCTGATCTGAGCGGCTCCGCGCTCGCCGCGGACCCGGCGCGCCTTGCCGATGAAGCTGCCCAGATGAGCCTGATCGGGGGGCGGCGGGTAATCCGTGTTCGCGAGGCCGCTGATCGTCTGGGGGGGCTGTTCGCCGGATTCCTTGACACCGCCCTCGGCGACGGGTTCATCGTGGTGGAGGCGAGTGACCTGCCGAGATCGTCAACTCTGCGCCGGGCGTTTGATGCCTCACCCCGCGCGGCGGCGATCGCTTGCTATCCCGATACTCCGCGCGATCGCTCCGCAGTAATCCGGGATACGTTGCGGGCACACACGATAACGGCAAGCGGCGACGCGACCCAATATCTCATCGAGCACCTAGGCAGCGATCGCTTGCTGACCCGCGTAGAACTCGAAAAGCTCGCGCTATATGCCGGCGAGGGTAACCAAATCGAACTCGATGATGTGCGGCTCTCGATTGGCGACAGCGCCGCACTCGCAACAGACGATGCCGTCATGTCCGCGGTGGAGGGGGATGTCGCGCGAGTGGATCGGGTGCTTGATCGAGTCTTCCAAGAGGGCGAGTCGCCTGTCTCGGTTGCCCGGGCGATGCTACGTCACCTGCATCGCCTGCATATGCTTGCCGCCCGACTGGCCGCGGGGGCGACAATCGCAGAGGTAGTACGGACCGCCCGCCCGCCGATCTTTTACCGGCAGGAGGATAGCTTCAAACGCCAGCTCGTGCTGTGGGATGAGGCGGGGCTGCGAGCGCAGCTCGACCTCATCGCGCAAGCCGAGCTGCACATGAAACTGACCGGCCTGCCCGCCGAGACGGTCTGCCGCAAGGCGATGCTCGCGGTCGCGCAGGCCACTCGCTCCCGAGCGACGCGGGAAGGGCTCCCGCGGCACGCATAAGCGCCAGGCTCTGCCTCGCGCACATTTGAACGGATGTTTGGGGGACAGCCCCATTTTTCGCTTCTCGTCGGTTCGCTCCCTCAATAGTCTATCACTCTGATAACGTGTCACGGGGGGAGAGGATGCGTCAGGCACTATGGCTGGCCCCGACTGTCGTCGTAGCATTTCTGCTCTCGGGCGCCGCGCGAGCCGATCAGATCAACTTCAAGGCAGATCTCAGCGGAGCGAGCGAGGTCCCACCAGTCACGAGTGCAGGCAAGGGCGCCGCAACGGCATCTCTGGACACCGCTACCAAGACGCTGAACTGGACCGTTACCTATTCGGGGCTCAGCGGTCCTGCGACGGCGGGGCATATCCACGGACCGGCAGCCCCGGGAGCGAATGCAGGCGTCCTCGTTCCGTTCACCGGTGCTCTAGTGAGCCCGATCAAGGGTTCGGCAACGCTGACCGACGCGCAAATATCCGATCTGGAGGCTGGGAGGACGTACGTAAACCTCCACACGGCGGATAACAAGGGCGGGGAAATCCGCGGCCAACTCGTCCGCGCGCCGTAACCGGCAGGCGCAGATTTCGGCCGCTATCGGCGGAGATGCCGTTCTAAGGAGCAGGGATCGCCTTCGCCGCCGGGCGAGCCGATCCGCAGCAATAGCTGACCTGTAAGCCCGCACGAGCCGGTGGCGGGGCCGAAGAGGCAGCCCTCAAAGGCTTGCAAAGTCGTGTCGCGAAAGATCGCGCTGACAACCGCGCCGTCGCGAAGCCACAGCGCTTCGGCACCGGCCTGATAGCCGCCCGCCGGAAATACGCGGACGGCGCAAACCCGGTCCGGGCTGCCAAAATCGGTTTGCACCGCTGCTAGTATCCCGCGGAAGGCGGGCGGGTTGACGCCATGACGCGGCCGTTCAAATTGGATGCGTTTCAGGCCGTGGGTCGCCTTGTCCATCTGGAAAAACACCACCATCAGCACCGCCCCGACCGTCTGGTCGGGGAGGACGACAGTGGCGTAACTGTCGCCGAAATCGAGAGCTCGGGGCAACTGTACTGCAGCGGTGCCGAATTGCCGGAGCAACTCGTTTGCGGATTCGCCCCAATGAGTTTGCCGCCAAATCTCTCCGATCCCGGTTTCCGCACAAGCCGGCTGGGCAAGCACCAAAACCGCGACCAAGATTTGCCACGACGGCGGTATTATCGCCAAACGGATAGGACAGACGCGGAGGCGGCATTGGCGCCTCGCGTCCGGCTTCATCAGGTGGCTTTGAGCTCGATTTTTCTTGCTCTGGCACTTTCGGCCTTGGGAAGAACAAGGTTCAAAACGCCGTCCTTCAGCGTAGCCTCGATGCGGTCCCGGTCGATGTTTTCCGAGAGCGTGAACACCCTCTCGTAATCGCCGTCGGCATATTCGCTATAAGCCCGCTGATAGCCGGCGTGATCGCCAGTTGCACTTCGTCCGCGGATGGTCAGCACCCGGCGCTCAAGGGTGATGTCCACTCCATCGGGAGCAACACCCGGCATCTCGGCGAGCACGACGATGTTGTCGCGAGTTTCGTAGATGTCGGCAGGTGGCAGAAACACCGGCCGAGGGGCGGGGCGCTGACCACTCTCCGTCGTTTGCGGCGCCTGTTGGCCGACAGTTCTCACTTCCTGGGCCATTACAGCACTCCTTCCAATAAACTCAACCGGCGCGGATCTCGATCTTTTTCGGCCGGTCGGCCTCCAGCCGTTGGAGCTCGATTTCCAGGACGCCGTTATTGAATCGCGCCCGGACCTTGTTCGCGTCGACGCGGAACGGCAGCTGGACGGTACGCGAAAAGCTGCCGTAACTGCGCTCTTGCCGTTGCCAATTGGCATCCTGCTCCTGCTTGGGGTGCCTCGCTCCCTCCAGGGTCAGCACGTCTTCCTGCAGGCTGATCGTAACGTCACTGGGGGTCACCCCCGGCAGTTCGCTGGTCACGACCACGCTATTGTCGCCGAGCCAGATGTTGATCGGCGGAAAATCGCGGGTTGTCGGGGTGAACCCGGAGAACAGGCGGTTCATCTCGCTTTGCATTCGGCGAAGCTCGACAAAAGGGTCGAAGCCCAGCCGTGGG
>Ga0182040_10000495_pt1 | contig 17884 bp, 12 predicted proteins | sample flu12Cox44000176_FD_125973 | JGI IMG/M metagenome (GOLD analysis project Ga0182040, IMG submission 125973) | Lab enrichment of tropical soil microbial communities from Luquillo Experimental Forest, Puerto Rico - flux8day.12C.oxic.44.000.176 | ecosystem: Environmental > Terrestrial > Soil >... | reverse complement strand
CCTTCTTGCGAGAGGGCGTCGCGGACCCAGCGCTGCCGGTTTCTTTCCGCCACCTCGTCGAGCCGATCCGCGCCGGTGATTCGAGCGGATAGCGATTGAGCGATGGCGGATTGGCGGAACTCGCTGCGCGCAGCCGGTGTTTGCGATTCGCGCTCGACCGATTCGCCAAGGCGTTGAGCGATGGCGATCTCGTTTTCGGTGCGGAAGAGGTCGCTGTTGGAGATTCCCATCAGGTCGAAGGTCGAGACGTCAGGCTGCAGCGCCTGTTCGGGAATGGGTCCTGTGCGGTAACCGCTGACATAGGCGGTGGAGACGTGGAGCAGGATCGGGTTCCGAAAGCGTGTAGCAAACTTGAGCAAATGATGCGGGCCTTGTGTGTTCGAGCGGACGGCATAGTCAAGCCGCCCTTGAAAATTGACCTCAGCGGCGAGGTTGATGATGAAGTCCACTTCCGATCCGAGCATCTCAAGGGAATTCGTGGACAAACCGAGGTCGGGAGAGGCGAGGTCTCCGGCGACGGCTGTGACCTTCTCGCGGATGAAGGTGTCGAAGCGTTCACCGTGGCGCACGCGAAGGCGATTGAAGATGGAGGAGCCAAAAACTGCGCGACCAGCACGGGCGCTGGCGGCGGCTTCGGGGTCGCTTGCGCAATGAGGACGCATCAGGAGCACGATCCGGCGAACCTGAGGCAACTGCCACAGAACACGCTCGATCAATACCTTGCCGAGGTAACCGGTAGCGCCGGTGACGAAGAGGGTCTTGCCTGCAAAAAAGTTGGCGGTATCGCTCATGACTCACAACCTTGTAAAGATCGGCAACGCTGCAGCAGCGAATCGAGCTGCGAGTAATCGATTTTTGAGTTGTGCCTTTTGTCGGTTGGAATGTGCTCGGCGGCGATGAGCCGATCGATGGCGGCCCAGGGCAGTTGTGTTTTAAACCTTGTGCAGTCGAGCGCGCGCGCGTTCCTCGCCTGCAAAACGAGAACACGTTGACCGCGAAATGCGACCAAGGCCGCGCATTCGATTTGGGGGTCGTGCCGGACTGCGCATTCCACCTTGAACGGGTAGACGGTGCCGCGGCGATCCTCTATCTTGGCGCTGCAACGACCGAGTAACCAAAGCCGGCCAGAAGAATCGAAGGTGCCGAGGTCGCCGGTGCGGTGCCAGCGCATTCGGTCAACATTGAATTTGGTCTCCTCATCCCCTGCGCCGTGCAGGTATCCGTCGAGTACGTGTTTGCCCGAAACCACGATTTCGCCCGGCTGATTGACCGGAAGGGTCATTTCAGCGAACTCAGCAGCGGTGATCCGGCCGATTGGAATGCCCCATTGGTCACGAATGATTCGCAGGTCGACGGAACCTACCGGCGCGCCCGCGAGGAGTCCGCCGCCGTTCTTCATGCAGGAGAAATCATCTTCGCTGATGCGATCAATTGAGATTTCTGCCATGGGCTCAGCTTCGGTCGACCCATATGCCGCGGTGATCTTGGCATTGGGAAACGCCTCTCGGGCGCGAAGCAGTAGGTGTGGGAAAACGGGTCCGCCGCCGATAAAGACCTGTCGAAGAGACGCAAGAGGGCAGGAAGTGCGAATGCATTCGTCGGTCAGGCGTTCAATAAACGCAGGCGACGCTGCGGTGGACCTGACCTGATGCAATTCAATCTGGGCAATGATGGGGCGAGGATCGCACGAGCCGGGCTTACGGATGTCGGCGTCCGGAATGACGCTCGTAACACCGGATGCCAGGTTCGCTAGAACGAATATGGGTAACGTGGCCAGATCTACAGTATCGGGAATCGGATGCCGGGTCTGTTCAATGGCTTTGTGTTGCGCCAGCAGCAAGCCGTGAGTGCGGACGGCAGCCTTCGGAGCGCCGGTGGTGCCGCTTGTAAACGTAACGAGGGCTGGGGAGTCGCCCTCTGTTTCTGCGATTGTCTTGTTTCCATTGCGGCACCGACGGGAGAAGATGTCGACGGAGCCAGGCAACCACGAGTTCGCAAAATACAGGGGAACGCGTCGAATTTCAGGCGAAAGCAGGCGAAGAAAATGGGCGCGGGCGCTGCCGAAGAAAGCTCTCGGAGGAAACATCCGACAGCAGCGCTCGATATGCGCTCGCCCTGCGGATGGGTCCATAAACAAACCCACGGCGCCCAATCGGAATAAAGCGAGCAGGAAGATGTACAGCTCCGCAGCCATTCGGTGAAAAATGACCACACCGTTGCCCGGCTCGACGCCCTGAGACTGAAGCAGAGCTGCGACATGTGCAGCTTTATCGTTTAACCCTCCGAAGGTGAGCGTGCGTTCTCGGCCATGTAGGACGTCCACAATGGCGGCAGCGTTTGGGCGCGCCCTCGCCTTTTGTTCGAAAATTTCCGCGATATTCATGCGACAAGGTCCTTTGCAAAAAGCGTGTAGCGGCGTATAGGTTTGCCATAGGTAGCGCTGATGTTGCACACCAAGGTGTTGCGTTCGTGCATCAGCGCGCCAATGCAACGCTGGAAACCAAGTTCGCAGCCGATCTGCTGAACCCGATCCACTAATAGAGTTCCGAGGCCGCGCGACTCACGGCGCGGCAAGATCGCAACTGTCTTGACAATAAAAGTATCAGTGGGCGCGTTGCGTGTCGGGCGCAAGATGTCAGGAATGGCAAATACGAAGCCGACCAATTCCGTTTCCTGCTCGGCAAGCAGCAGCAGTTCGGGGCGCATTACGGGCAGGAGCTTCTCGTATTGATGAAGAAAATCATCGTGAGGGAGTTCGGTGTAGAGAAAGCTATTCTTGAAGGCTACGCAGGCCACGTGGTACATGCGTCGGAGGGCATCTGGCGTTTCATCCGCTCGCGAGGAACGCAGGACCACACCCGAAGAACGCAGTCTGTTTTGGGCTTCCGCCAAGCGAGGGTCCCGATGGGAGAGGTCAACATACAGGGCCGAAAAATAGTTTGCAATTGGCGAAAACCCCGAGAGTACAAATTGCTGCGGCCACTCCGGCGGGTTTTGTGGTTCGAGGAAAAATGCCGGCTCGGTTCCCACGTCCGTGACGAATCGATAGCGACGCCAGGTGCTACCGTCCATAGGGCCAACGGCACACTTGCAACCTGCTCGACGCAGTCGGTCGCATGCGGCCGCCAAAAGCATCAGCGCGGCCGAATCGTTCGCGGCGCTGTAATGCCCGATCAGCCCAACTCTCTGTTGCCCGAGCGGTGGAGTCTGAGACCACCATAACGAGCATTCCGCAGCTGCTCCTTCGTGATCGTCAACGGTCGTCAGATGAGCATCGGCATGCTCCTGTTCGAAGCGCCCTGGATCGATGCCGCGCGAGAGGGCGAGAATTTCATTCGCCGTTTTGTGTTCGAGGGTTTGCATAGCGATTCCTTAGGCAGCTATCGGCCGAAACCGAGCGGTTCCAGCCGGAACCTGGCATCAACGTCATGCTGGCTCGTATCCGGAACTCGCAAAGACCTGCAAAGTACCTCCTCGACCACAAATGCTCTGTACATGAAGGCCTTATCGCGCGCGAATAATGCCTCTGAGATCTCCTTTAGGGGATTGAGAAGAGCGCCGAGGGACTCCGGGCGACTTCGTGGCACTAATAAGTTCCAATAGGCGAGCCTGGCGTTAGGGTTGGCCGCACGAACGAGTAGCCGGAGAAGTCGCTCATAATTCTCGACGGATATGTATTCGAAGACGTCGCTGAGATTGAAAGCGTCAAATTTGTCAGGCGATTTTTCCAGGAACTCCTCCAAAGAACAGCAACGCCACTCCAGGCGGTCGAGATGGTCGCGAATGGCCTCGAAGTTTTCTGCGCGCAGGGCATACGGAAGCGCCCCGTCGCGATGCTGTCCCTCAAAAATCCAATGAAGGTACGGATTGGTGGAAGGTTCCAGTTCCGTCATTGCGTGGCGCATGCGTCGCAGGAGAGGCTCGGCAACTCCGCCTTGGACATACCGAAAATGTTGCGAATCACGACCGAGCTTTCCCATCACTAATCGAGAAAAGAAGAAGCGAAACAGCAACTGCCAACGAAAGTTGTTCCACCGCGATTCGTAGAACCGGTGCCGCTCAGAGGGCGGCTTTTTCGCAAACAACTGCTCGACACTCTGCCGATTGTGGATCAGGCGCAGCACTCGCGTGCGAAATATGCGCAAGTAGTTTTCCAACGTGCCGGCCGAACCGATACCAGCTTCAATGAGCTTGCTGCATTGATCCCAATAATTTCGTGCAGCCATCGACAGGTGCTTTCGGCAACGCCGATACAGAATGATTCGGCTGCGGCTCTCAACTGAACCGATCAAAGCCAACAGTTCCGGATGTTGGAGTTCGCGGAAGGCGGCCACCCGCAATTCCAGTGCCGCGAGTTGCGCTGGGTTGCGATCTATAGCGAGCACTTTGCGAGGTTTCATGCCCAGCATGGCGAGCGCATTGTCGCCGGCAGAGGCAATCGAGAGGCAGGTGAAACCAGGCTGAATGCGCAGAGCTTCGAGGAGAATGTCGGCGTCTTCCCAACACTGGGCGTAACGCACTCTGGCAAGGTTGCCGCGCGGCGTGACTTTGCTAGGCATGAGCCGCCTCGCTTTGCAACCTGCGCACTGTCCCTTTACTGCCATCGATCTCGACGAGATCACCGTCGCGAAGCCAATGCGTAACTCCGGGCACGGATACAACGGAAGGAATCCCTATTTCACGCGAAACAATGGCGGAGTGGGAAAGTAGGCTGCCGCGTTCGACGATCAAACCGGCAGCCGCGGCAAACAACATGACCCATCCTGGATCGGTACGTTCGGCCACCAATATGCTGCCGGCCGGCGGGGGTGAGGTTGGCGCATCCTTTATTACGCATACCCGGCCACGCACCCGGCCCGGACAAGACCCGAGCCCACAACGCTCCTCCCCGTTGGCGGGCGGTTTCTGTACACCTGTTCCGGATTGAAACTGGTTTCCTTGGTACACGGGCTCGTAGGTCTCAAAGCGATCCGGAGGAGCCGGTTGACGACGCATCTCCTCGAATTCGCACTTGCGAAGGGAAACCTGTTGCTTGAGGTTCGTTGTGACTGCGGTGCCGTGAATGAATCCCAAGACCTCCTCGACCTGGAGATAAAAAATGTCGCGGGAATCTTCCAGCAGTTGGGACGCACGCAGCCGCCTTCCGATTTCCACAAAAACGCGGCGCACGCGTCCGAATACGCGTGTCCGTTCGAAGCGCAGATTTTCCCGGGTGCGGATTCCCACGCGAGCATTCCGCAGAACCCACGTGAAGATCAAACGACGGAGAGGATGGCGTCGCAATGCTTTCCTGTACCGCTGCTCCACGGAAGCGGTGCTACTCGGTTCCGCGCCGCGAACGCGCGCGTCAGAAATTCCGCGTGCGAGTTCACCAATGCTTCGCAGTAGGAGCGAGGGATCATCGTGCAGCGTGCTGCTTTCGAGTTTTAGCTCCTCGACGCAACGTTCCCCGAATTTGAAAAGGTATTGATCGTACATTTGTGCTAACTCAGGAATCTGCCGGGTCGCGCGTAGTGATTCGGCAGGCTGGCCTCGTCGCAATACTTCTACGAGCTGAGGACTGCGCGCGGCAATCTGCGCCATCTCCCGCAGGCGGGTTGCGGGCTCGAGACTGATCATCCCGCCTTGTGCGCGTACCAGCTCATTAGCCAATTCATCTCCTCCCTGGAGCCAACGCTGGCAGAGCTGTCTCAACAGACCATGAAAGACCATGGTGAAGAGGTCGTTGAGGAGCGGAGCGTCCCAGCGCGCGAGAATCTGGCCCAGAAAGCTGTCGTAATACGCGGCCAGCTCGTCGACCCGCATATCGACGAGCGGAGGTACGGGATCGGCAAGCGCACGATTCAGGCGAATATAGAAGCGTTCGGTAGTTTGACGCAGAGCGAAACAATTCCATACCAAGGCGCCCAGCATGCGGAGCAATTGCCAGGCATCACAAGCACGCTCTCCTAAGCCAGCAGCCGAGAGCGGTTTCACGATGTCATCCGGAAGGGGCTCTTTCACCCCCATCATCTGTTCCATGAACCGCCGGTTCACCGTAAAACCTGGAAGCAGGGCCAACAGGCGGTACCAGTTCAACAAGTTGTAGTAGACACGCCCGCGGATCAAACCGAGCATGTGCCGGAGAATCTCCCGGTGGGCAGCAATCTTGCTTTCACCCACTCTCAGGATGTGACAAAGCTCTCGATAGACGGCTTCATACGCAGCGAGTGCAAAAGAAAAAGTCAAAGGAGTCGTGATGCCGCTGTAACTTTCGGTGATATTGCTGTTGTCCCAGATGCCGCGCACCGCTTGAGGATCTGGCAGATCGCGCAGGGTCGTGATCGGGCGGCTCTGGAGCACATAGATCGTTCCGTCTTCAATGGCCCACTCGATGTCTTGTTCACATCCCATGCAGCGAGAGATTTGGTGCGCTAATGCAGCGATATCGCGAGCTTGCTCATCGGTCAGGACACGAACTGTTTGCTCTCCCGAGGGGACGTCGCGAGGCGATCCTCGTCCCGCCGGGCTGCGGAGGCCATTGTTCTTGGCGCCGACCACTGTGCGCAGGATGTTTCCATGGCGATCGACTTCATAAACATCAGCATCGCTCTCCCCGGACACCAAGCATGTTCCTAACCCGAAGACGGCGGAAATGACGACGACGCCACGACGCCCGCTGACCGGATCCGCACTGAAGGCAACTCCAGCGCACTGCGCAACGATCATGCGCTGAATAACAACCGCGGGAGCGGGGCTCGAAGCTGAGGCTTTCTCTGTCTCGGACCGGTATTTGAAAACTCGTTCGCTGAAGGCAGAACGCCATATCGCTACAACTTTCTCAGCCACCGCCTTTGTAGGAACGGATAAGTAGCTTTCCAGTTGTCCGGCGAAGGAACGGTTGACTGAATCTTCCTCAGCAGCTGAGGAACGAACCGCGTAGTGCGCACCGTTGTCGGAGAGCTGGTGTAGCGCGGCATTCAATTCGGCGAGTACGTCCGGGCAGAGGGCTACATCTTCGAGGACAGCGCGAATCTCATAAATATCAGCGCGTTCAAAGGCGCGCCACTGGCGGTCATTCAAACTTTCCTTGAAAGCCTCCGGGGACATGGCAAACCACTCCGGGACGAGGAAACCCTCAGCCTGCAGGCGCGCGAGGCCATATCCTTTGCCACCCAATTCGGAGGCGGTCCCGGACTTGTGGATGTATTTCACCTTTGGCCTCCGTGCCACCGCAGCAAAACGGGAAGCGCGCCCAAGGTTAAGTACGTCAGCAAAGCCCAAAGGCCGGATATGCTCTCGATCCACTTCCCGCGACCTCTTCTGCCGTCCGCCAGAAAAGTAGAGGCGGCTATCGCGCACACCAGAAGGGCGGGCAGCAATAGAGACACTGTCAGTTGTGTGACATGGATGTCGCGGGCAGCAACGTAGGCGAAGGCGGCGGTAGCCACTATCGCTGCCAGCCAGGCCAGAACGGCATTTCGCCGGCCCCACAGGAAACTATAAGTTTCGACTCCGGTTTCTTCATCTTCAGGTGCACGAACTTTACGCCCGATCTCGACGACCATTCCGTTGAAGTAGCCCACGGCCAACATCCAGAGAAGGCCAGTGGATGGGCGAATATAGCCTGCGGTGACCCAGTCGCAGGCGCTGGCGAAAAGAAAAATGAGAGGCGTGATGACCATGTGCGACAACATGTAAAGAAGCGGATGCCGCTTGAGCCACCTGGGGACGAAGAACTCCTTGCTCATCAAGAGCAGGTATGCCCAGGCAATGACGAGAAGCGGTAGAAGGCGGATGGAAAGCCATAGCGCCAGTAGCAGCTGCAATAGAACACAAGCCGCCACAACAAAAGCGATTTCCCGCAGCTTGACCAATCCCCGCTGCACCGGCCGATAGGGCCGATAACGCAAGTCTTCTTCGAAGTCTTTAAATTCGTCGGCGAGGCGAAGTTGCAAGAAAAACAGCAATGAAGCTGCAAAGGCGACCACAGTCTGCCGCCATCCTAATCCCATGACGGAGCCGCGTCCCAATGTCGAATACCCAACCGCGGCAAAACTGAAGGCAGCAATCAGAGGAGCATAAGCCGCAAGTGGGAATCGTTCCTTCTGGTAGATCCACCAGCGATTTGCTGATGTTCTCGGCAGTGGTCGGGCACTGGGTTCGAGTTGAACGGCCACCCTACATCCAGTCATGGCGATGTCCCTCTATGCGGCTTTGATCCACGTAGGAAAGGTGCGGCGCAAGTTGGGATGCTCGTGTCATAGGGCACCTGCCGTGACACTGCTCGCGGATTCAGTTAAGAGAATCGTCACTGTTCCGCGAGTCCCGTCCACCTCGACCATCTGACCAGTCTTGATGATCTGTGTCGCAGCGCGCACGTCGAGCACTGCGGGCAAGCCATACTCCCGCGCTATGACAGCACCGTGAGAAAGCAATCCGCCAACCTCCGCAATGAGGCCGGAAACCAGGCCCATTGCCGGAGTCCACGAGGGGTCTATGAATCGCGTGACCAACACTTCGCCAGCTTGTAGACCGTTGCATTCAGCGAGGGTTGTTACCACGCGCGCTCGGCCACAGGCCGCTCCAGCACTGCACCCGTTGCCTTTCAAAAGGCGTTCTGTGGACGTTACGGCAGATTCGTGAATTGGGTCGCAATGTAAAATCCCTCTCCCCAGTTCGCCGGGAGGCTGGACCATCCTGTAGCTGCGGTGCATCAGACTACGGATCTCGGTGAGGGTGAGGATCCGCGCCTTGGTTTCGTGTTGCTTCGCGATGGCCTTTAGCTCTTCGGCAGAGAGCATAAAAACGTCCTCTTCTTGCCTCAGCCATCCCTGCTCGCGAAGGCGGCGGCCGGCTTCGAGCCCATATCGGCGCACAAGGTTGTCAGCGCGCATCGAGTATTCACGCAACTCTTCGCGGCGGCGGGCGTACGTGCGGGCAGTGTGCAATTGCTTGCGAAATGCTCTCGCGAACCGGAGCCGATACCACAACTTTCGACGCAGAATCGCCGTAACCCGGCGAACCTCCTCGGAGTACCGGTGGAATTGATCGCGGGCCGTGCATTCCGCATCCTTAGGTTCGATTTGCGAGCGCAGGATGTTTTCAACGGTTTCCTTGATGCGCTCCGGCTGCTCTCTCCATCGAGGAGCGCTAATGTCGAGTTCGGCGTCGCCGTGGAAGGAGTTGGCACTGAGGAAATCCGTTAGGGCGTGGTGCCACTCCGCTGAATCAGTTCCGTACGCTTTGGCGGTGCGCACGAGAATGACAAAATCGCGCTGGATTTTCATGTGGCTGACGTCCTGCAAACCTGACATTAGGAGTACCGACGCCATGGGCTCGCCTGTGGCCGCCTGAACACGCGCGAGCAGTTTGTTAAATTCGGCCTGGTAATTTACATGGTTGACGACGGTTCTTAAGTAATCGCGCTCGGTCTGCGTGTGGAAACTTAGAACTTCGAGGAGCAGCGGGAAAAACTCATCGTCCTGAAGTACAGCGCACGACTCTACCCTTTGTAAATAATCTGCTTCTCTAGGTAGGAACTTCTCCTGATAGTTCTCCGCCAAGCGCAACTGGCGGTGAAATTCCCTGTACAGCGCAATGGCCACTGGCACAGCGGCCAGCAGGGTACTTGGGTTCGAGGGCGTCCTGACTGGACCGGAATTGCCGTAATCCTTCTGTATTCCTAAATCGCGGTCAAAGCGCTCCTCGTCGTAACCTGGCACCTTGCACAGGGCTCGCTTGACGGCCGAGGCATTCCAGTAAGGACGACCATAGAACTTGCTGATCCAGGTCTGTGCGGGAGCTTCGTGGGGAACGGTTTTGATGGCCACGAAATAGCGCTGCAGCGCGTCTTGCAACGCGGCTCCGTAGAGTGAGTACATGAGCGGTGTGATAACCCGAGCGGCAACTCCGCCGTCACGGAAGTTGGCATTGGTGAAATCATCGGCTTCGCACCGCCAGTGAATGCGGGTAATTGGCCGCGACTGCAGGATCCAAAGCGTGCCGCAACCCTCCATGGCCCACTCTATGTCCTGGGGCATTCCGAAATGGGCCTGAAGCTCGAGGGCATAGCGGCAGAGCTTGCGCAGCGTTCCGTCAGGAAGAAAGACGTCTTCGGCACCCGCTCGGCGCTCTACCAACGAGCCGTCTTCGAGACGCAGCGTGTATTGGGTAGGGGTGGTCTGGCCGGAGACGAGCCGGTCACCGAGACCGAGACAGCATTCGACGAACGCATGTTCCTCGCGGCCGGTATGCGGATGGATCGAGAAGGCTACGCCCGCGACTGCCACATCAAAAACCTTCTGCACTAGTGCGCCGATTTGCGCGTTGTGACCGAATGCATTCTTGTTGAGGTAGCTCAACACCTGGGGCGTGAGTGCGGACGCGCGGCAGTTGGCGATGGCCTCGATGAGTCCAGCGAGACTTCTTAGCTCGAGGTGCGTTGCGTACTGTCCAGCAAAACTACTGTTCGCTAAATCTTCGAGCTGGGCGCTCGAGCGTACCGCGACCGGATAACCGCCGACCGCCATGACCGCGTCCTGCAGTTCGGCTTCGATTTGATCGAGGTCGACATCGGCAGCGACTACAAAGCCCGGCGGAACAGGGAAGCCCGCTGCCTTAATTTGGTGAAGAGACGCAGCCTTCCCGCCCGCCGCGATGGGATTAAAGTCAGGGTGCCCCAGAAAAGGCAAAGGGGTCGCGTTTTTTGCTGCCGAGGTTTTCATGCCATCACCATCGCTGTCGAATCGTCTTCCTTCAAAAGCTGTAACGAAGTTCAGCCGTCGCAAACGAATTGCGGTAATACCGCCCCAGGAAGTCATTTGGGTCCCCGCTGAGCCAAGTAAAGCTCACAGTCGCGCGCCAGTGCTCACCAAACGAGTGGGAATAACCAGGGCGGAGGAGGGCGCTTCCTCCGTTTTGCCGGACGAAAACATCCAGAGTCAGAGTCCGATTGGAATCCAACGTGTAGAGGGCATGGCCAAAAACCGCCCGGGCGAAGCCGCGCTCACCAGCGAACTGCAGTGTTTCTGCGTGGGCTGTGACTACCTCTCCGGCGTAGCCAAAGATGAGCCTCAGATCGTGTATCTGGCGTTCGAGTTGGAGTACATAGAGTAGGTACTCATCCTGCTGGTTCGTCGGCGAGGTGTAGTAGGCGGCTTCGCCCTTCAGGGTAAGCTGCGAGAGAGGGATGGCAAGGTCCCCTCCGTACAACCTCAACGCCGGGTAGAAAGGCGAAAAGCTGACGCGCGTCAGTGTTGCATCAAAGCTGGGGATTGATGACGGCAGATAATTAAAGCCGTCGTAATAGCTGAGCGACCATTCGTAACCTGCGGAGGTGCGGCTCCATCGGACGCCAAACGAAGATCGTCCGGGAAATTTGGAGCCAATGTTCTGCACATCGAATTGGGAGAAGGCTTCAGGGACAAACGTCCAACGCTGGTTAACCAGGGGAATCCGACCCGGCGTAAACAACGGCTGCCACACGAAGTTCAATGCGTTATTGCCGTGAGTGTAGGTGAGACGCACTGCGGTGACCGGTAGAACTTCTTGGTCCACAATGGTAAGAAGATCTTTCGGTGCGAAACGGTCGGTGGGGTTGAGGAAGTCAGTTTCGCCCCAGCGTATAAACTGTTTGCCCAAGGTCATCGTTAAGTTGTCTCTTTTGAGAACGGCAGACAACTGGCGAATCGAAAGAGCGGGCCTCTGCAAGGAACGATCCTCCCAGTCGACCTGCAGGCTGCGCGAGTCCTGGTGATGAGTGTCTATGCGCGCCTCGAGCGATGCATTTAGAATGAGCCAGGGCTTTGGTTGCCATTTCAACTCATAGCCGAATAGGGCTTCGCCCGTGCCATAGGCACTGTCATTAGGAACGGTTTGCGTATAAATGTTGCCGCTCATTTCCATGAAGCCCCGCTGCGAAAATCCCTGCGCGTGAGCCGTGAACCCCGCAGCCCAAACGAACGCAACTAACAGCTTGCTCATTGGCGAAAGTTCTCCCGTGTGAAGTCGCCGCTCTTCATGGGCAGGTTGTATTTCACCTTCTCAAGGCTGAGCACGGTTCGACTGTTTCTTGTTAAGTCCACAACAGCCACATCGAGGGCCGTCCAGATGCCGTCGATCGACTCGACATCGCGGTAAGCAATCTGGCGGACCAATCGGTCCTTGATGAAGTTGTCGGTGCGTACTAAGAAGTAGCGGTCTTTGCGAACCCAGAGAAGGGAGGAAGTATATTGTGAGGTTTTGCTCTCCTTCGGACGTGATTCGATTTTCCAGCAGGTGGCATCATCGAGCTTGTCGTCACCCAGGAGTTTGAAATCATATTGATCAATATCGCGCTCCTCGAGGTCCTCAAAACTGAAGTCCGTACCGAAAAATCGCGAAGAACGATCCTGAAGGGCAATGCGGCGATCGCGCTCCTCAGCCGGGATCCACATCCATTGGTCTGAAGCCCGGTCTGGATGATTGATTACAAGAAGCGCGACTCCCTTGACGTCTGGAGGGGCGATAAAACGAAGCTCCGATTTGCTGTTCCCGTATACCCCGAGCCGGTCATATGCCCAGCGCTTCTTGCTGATCTTCTGGCTGGCATTGATTACCTCGAGCGAACCTTCGTAGTGCTCAGACTTGGATTGGGTACGGTTCTGGACTTCCGTCATTATCTGACGCGCATCCTGCGCGTGCACCGCGCAGGCATGGCATGCGAGCAGAGCAAGAGCGCAAAGCGGCTTATTCATACGCCAACGCCTCAACGAGAGAATTGCGTACCGTGGATTCCGAAGCCGCCAGGGCGGAAACCCACGCGGCACAGATCATGGTTCCGGCCAGGACCAAGGCGAGACCCAGGGGAAACGCGTAATCGAGGGTCAGACCGGCATAGTCGCGGCGCATCATTTCGAGTTCGTAGCGCAGTTCGATGGCGCCGAACGCGACGCCCAAGATCACGCCAATTACGGCGATGGTGGCGGATTCGAGCCAAACGGAGAACCGGACGTTGTTGCGAAGCGCACCGACCGCGCGAAGCGTTGCAAATTCACGCCGGCGATCGGTGACCGACACCAGAAGCGTATTGGCAATACCGAGCACCGCGACAAGAATCGCGACAGCGATCTGGATATAACTCATGCCGAGCCACTGTTTCGTGTTGCTCATCACGCGCGCCTTCACCTCACGATTCAGACCAACGAACAAGCGGCGCTGCTGCGAAAACTTCGCCTGCACGCGCTCCTTCAATTCCTCCGCCGAGGTGCCTTGCTTCGCGTAAACCTTGTAGATGTCGACGGTTGGATCGTTCCAATAACGCAAATAAACCGCAGAGTAATCAACGAACATAGACCCCGATTGATTCAGGTAGTCCGTTACGATGCCAATGACGGGAAGGTGCAGCAGTCCGGAGGGAGACGGAATTTCCACCGTGTCTCCCATGGCAATGTGCTGCAGCATACCGCAGTTCTCCGAAATGATGACGCCATCTCCCGCGGCTGCTCGCTGGTACATTTGCTTGATGTCGCCCGCGACAACGCGGCCGCTACCACGCTGGGCGGTTTTGTCCATATCTATGGCAACCATCAACACGGAAGCGCCTTTTACCGAAACTTTGTTGCTGCGCAAGCGCTGGACGTCGGCCACACCTTCGAGGGAAGACAGCACAGGCGTCATAGCGTCTGGGAAGTGGAAACTGCGGTTGGTGCCGTTCTCCGATGCCAGCACCAAGAGATCGGAGTTGAGGAAACTATCAACCCAGTCCACCACGGATCCATAGACGCCTCGGGAGATTCCACCGAGGCTGACTACAAGTCCGGTGGAAAGCATCAGCGCGGCGATGGTCGCGGAGGTCCGACGCGGAGCCTGCACGAGGCTATCGGCGGCGAGGGCACCTTCAACGGGCCTTAGCAAGGTCAGCGCCGGACGCACCAGGCGTGAGAACCAGATAGAGAGTGTGGGAGAGGAAAGTACCGCACTCAAGACAAAGAAGCCGTATCCGAGATAGAAAATCGGCCTAGAGCGGCCCAAAGCCAAACAGACGAGAGCCAGCGCGGCAAACAAAACGGCCACACGCCGCCGCATACGGTTTTCACCCGCCGAGAGCATCTGATAGCGGCCTCGCTGCAAGGCTCGTACAGGATCGATACGGGCGGCGTTGCGCGCAGGGATCACAGCTGCAAGGATGCTCGTGGCAGTTCCCAGGAGGATGGCCGTAATTGTCAGACTCGGGCTTAAATTCAGTCTGTTCGTGCCGAGCGCGATGCCGTAGTGCGCCAGCATCACATCGCCGACGTATCCTGCGAGCACATTGGCGATTAGACTGCCAAACGCAATACCAACGGCGGAGCCGACCAAACCCACCATCGCACTTTCTAACAGAAACAACCGGGTTACTTGACCGCGAGTGGCTCCCAACGCGCGCAGAGTGCCAATCTCCGCCCGCCTTTCGGTGACGGCAACGACAAATGTGTTGTGAATGAGGAACAATCCGATGAACAGCGCGAAGAGGCTGGTCAGGTTCACCATGAAGGAGTAGACGTGCAGAAGAGACTCAAACTGTCGACCGCGCGCGGCGGGCACATCCACTTGGAAGCCAGGACCGAGCGCCTGTCGCAGGGCCGCTTGGCCCTTGTCCAGTGGACAATCATCCTTCAATCCAATATCAATGCGGTCAAACCTCTTGCCACGCCCAAAAACCTTCTCCGCGGCGTAAATATCCATAACGGCTAAGTTTCCGCCGAAAGCAGCACTCAGACCGCCAGGACGCATGACACCGCGGATCGTGAACTTTTGCTCCCCTTCCATCGTCTGCATAGTGAGACTGCTTCCCGGCCCGAGCCCGGTGCGTCGCGTAAAGTCCCGGGTGACGATCAAGGAGTCCGGCTGAGCGAGAAACACAAGTGGATCATCGACAATGTCCTGGTCACCATCCTCCAGGTCGTATTCACGGAGGCTGCGATCACCAGTCATATCCACGCCAATGATCAGAAGGTTGCCCTGCTGTTTGATGCCGCTCTGAACCACTGCCTCGATCACGGGCGCCGCCGCTGCGACAACGGGGACAGATTGCACGCGTTCAAGCACGTCTTCAGAAAATCCGGCTTCGCCGGCTGTTACTTGCAACTGGGTTTTGCCGGCGATGCGATCAATGGTGATGTTCAATGCCGACATTACAGAGGCGCCGACCGCATGCATTCCAGCGAAAATGGCGACTCCCAACACAATGCCCGCTGTCGTCAGAAATGAGCGAAGGCGATGCTTGCGGGCGTATGGCCAACTGATGAGTCGCAAAAGCATCATGGCCGTCGCTCCTCCACAATGCGCGCATCACACAGCGTGATCCGGCGGGTGGCCATACTTGCGACGCCCTCGTCATGGGTGACAAGGACAATCGCGGTGCCAAATTGCTGGTGCAAGTCCTGAAGCAAAGCCAGGATTTCCTTGCCTGTCTGGCTATCAAGGTTTCCGGTGGGTTCATCCGCCAGCAGGAGCGGCGGTTCAGAGGCGAGTGCACGAGCGATAGCGACGCGCTGCCGTTCGCCGCCGGAAAGCTCGTCGGGAAGGTGGTCCAAACGGTCACCAAGTCCGACCAGATCCAGAAGCGTATGCGCGCGCTCCCTCACTTTGGCGCCAGCCCAGCCTCGCAGATGCAAAGGCAGCCCCACATTTTGCAAGCAAGTCAAGCTGGGAAGCAGATTGAAGAACTGGAAAACGAAACCGATCTTTTCGCGACGGAGGCGAGTGACGGCATCGTCATTTAAAGAGTTAATGTCTTGCCCATCGATCTGGATAGAGCCCCTGGTAGGGCGGTCAAGCATCCCAATCAGATTCAGTAAAGTGGATTTTCCGGAGCCCGAGGGCCCCACAATAGATACGATTTCTCGTTGGGCAACGTGGAGCGTCACGTTGTCGAGTGCCCTGACTTTGCGCGCACCATCGAATTCCTTGCTGACGCTGTCGAGGCGAACCATTCGACTGTCCAAAGGCAAGGAGGCGCAGGGGGCATCACAGCACACGCTGATTTCGTTTTTCACGTCTTCCTCAGATCTTCCGCGGCGACTTCAGCGTCGCCGCAGGAAAAAAATCGCGAACCAAACGGATGCCGTCGCTCCCAAAGTTCGAACGTTTGAGCGGCATAAACTTGCATTCTTCAAGTTGTCCGGCAATGCCCGGCCAATCTCTTTTTGTCCCCCGGAGATAAGTCCGTTTCCGTCCTCACCTAGGTACGCGCAGGCCAAGGGAAAATGGGCTCATCTTTTTTTTTCCCGTATATCTACGTTCCTCGATGGACACTGCGGGCGCCGAGTTAATGGCCCCGATGACATACGGGTCCGTTGTGGTACCTGCGGGCTTACAACGCAATTGCATATCTGAAACTCGGAATCAGTCGTGATCACGATGGGTGCGTGCGAGTCGTTCGCGCCGCGCACCGTGTCAGGGCGATAAACAAGTTCTCTCAAATACAGGCGATGAGGCTTTTTGCCGAGCGTTTCCGGCTTGGTGACGACGATGGCCTTCTTGATGAGTTTCAGGTTGCTGATCAGGTCTTGCCTGTTGGTCATGGCTTCCTCCGATCCACCTTTCAGCGAGCTTCCTGCCAATGAACTTGGTGCTCCGCGCCTCACAAACTGCTGTTTACCTGGATAAAACGGAATGTGCGCGGAGACTCCTTCATGTTTTTCCCACCGGCATTTTTTGACTGAGTCTTACGCGCCGACCTCTCACTGGCGATCCGAGTCTGATTCCCCCCTATGGCGATCGCGCTAAACGTAAATGGCTGAGCGATGAGGAACTCCCCGGCACCGCCGACGAAATTGGGCGATGTGGTGATCAGAACGGTCACGCCGTTGGGAACCAAGTTCGCGAAGTTCACCGTCTTGCCCGGGAACACAAAATCCTGGCCCGAGACGAGCTCTGCCGAAAATGTCGGCGCCCCTGTCGAGCCAGCTACACCTGTAATCATTCCCGTGGATCTGAGGAAGGTCGCAATCGGTTTGCCCGGCGAGAAGCTGTCCAAATTGGCAAAATTGCCGGCTGGCGATGCTGGGGGACCATTGAAGTAAACCGTAAAGGTGCCGGGAGTGAAGAGCTTGGCCGATAGATCGGGGCCATTCGCAACCGGAGTCAGCGAGAACGTGTCTGAGCGAAATGTGAATAAAGCAGTGGTCTCCCTGGGATTCCCCTTGAAAAGAGGTTCTGGAGCACCTTCAATGAATTAAAAATATCCAGCCACTTGTGCAGTGCCCGCTGTTGGATCAATGAATCCCCGCTCCCGGCCGAGCCAGGCGTTTTGGCCCGTGTGAATACCGGCCAAAGCGATAGGCGGGCAGGACAACACCAGGAACGCAAGGCCTACTATCCACCTACTCGGATGCAGTCAAATCGGGACTTGAGCGGTTCCCCAGCAAAGGTAGGGCACACGGCGAAAAAGAAAACGACCGTTGGCGATATCGCGGACGACCGAAACCAGCCAAGGTCAGGCCATTATTCGTAACGGAGGGCGACAACCGGATCGGTTCCGGAGGCGCGCCGAGCCGGGAGCAGGCATGCAGTTAGCCCCACAATGACCACAACAAGATGACCGGGTCTGTAACAGAAATACCAGGGATTTGGCATCCTTCATTTAATTATAGATGTGAGAGGCTGACACGATTCCCCGCCAGAGGTCCTCTGCATCGCTCACGCTGCCAGCGGATCTGGGCGTCAGTGGAGGATTCCCGCTTGAATTTGCAGCTCATAATTCAAACATTCGCGATGGGAAATCACCTTATCTCGGCTCTCCGTGTTTTGATTCTCTACCGGCGTATCTACGGTGCCGTCTCCACGCTCACCCCGAGCGGCGCCAGCGCCTCGCGGATCACTTTCTCCTCTCCCACCGCCACCACCGCCGTTCGCGTTGCTGGAAAATATTTCCGCCCTG
>Ga0182040_10000494_pt1 | contig 17908 bp, 14 predicted proteins | sample flu12Cox44000176_FD_125973 | JGI IMG/M metagenome (GOLD analysis project Ga0182040, IMG submission 125973) | Lab enrichment of tropical soil microbial communities from Luquillo Experimental Forest, Puerto Rico - flux8day.12C.oxic.44.000.176 | ecosystem: Environmental > Terrestrial > Soil >... | reverse complement strand
GTCATCGTAGAGAAGCCTTTCGGGCATGATCTGGCGTCGGCCCAGGAGCTCAACCGAGTCTTGCTTGGGGTCTTCGACGAAGCGGACATCTTTCGCATTGATCACTATCTCGGCAAGCGCGCGGTGAATAACCTGTTGGCCTTTCGCTTCGCAAACACCTTTGTAGAGTCCTTCTGGAACCGCACTTACATTGAGAGCGTGGAGATCACGATGGCCGAGGACTTCGGCGTGCAGGGCCGGGGAGGGTTTTACGACCAGACTGGAACCATACGCGATGTCGTCCAGAACCACTTGTTTCAGGTGTTGTCGAATCTCGCGATGGAGCCGCCGGTGGGCCTCGATAGTGACGCGCTTCGCGACGAGAGAGTAAAAGTACTGAAGGCGATTCCACCCATCGAGGAGAAGGACCTGATTCGCGGCCAATTTCGCGAGTACCGCGCTGAAAATGGCGTTGCCAAGGACTCGCAAACCGAGACCTTCGCCGCCATGAAGCTGGAGATCAATTCTTGGCGCTGGAAGGGCGTGCCTTTTTACATTCGCGCCGGCAAGTGCCTGCCCACAACCACCACGGAAATTGTTGCCAAGTTCCGCAAGCCTCCTACCTTGATTCCCGACAGCCTGTTGGCAGAAAACCATCTCCGGTTGCGTCTCAGTCCCGAAGTGACGATTGCTATGGGAATGATGACGTTGGCTCCTGCCGCCGAGGGGCTTTCGCTGCAGTCGGGCGAAATGGTGGCCAGCCATTCTCCGCGCGCCGATGAGATGGACGCATACGAGCGCGTGCTCGGGGCCGCGATGGCCGGGGATAGCACGTTGTTCGCGCGCGAGGACTATGTCCTAGCGGCCTGGCGCGTTGTTGAACCCGTGCTGAAAAAGAACACGCCCATTTTCCCGTACACGCCCAACACCTGGGGTCCTGACGAAGTTGAGCGCGTCTCTCCGCCGGGAGGCTGGAGCAACCCGGGCGACAAGAAAGCATTTGCGGTTGCAAGCGAGGCGGCATGATGAAAATTGAAGTCTATTCCGATGCCGACTCGGTCGCCGGCAAGCAGCAATCTGAATAACAGCAATAAGGAGTAGCCGTGCGTATTGGAATCGCCACCGATCATGGTGGATTTGGATTGAAGGAGGACCTTCGCGGCCGGCTCGCTGCCGCAGGTCACGAGATTGTTGACTTCGGCGCTGATCACCTGGAGCCGGGCGACGACTATCCGGATTTTGTTGTTCCCCTGGCTCGGGCCGTGGCCTCAGGAACGGTGGAACGCGGAGTCGCCATCTGTGGCAGTGGTGTCGGCGCCTCGGTCTGCGCCAACAAGATGCCGGGAGCCCGAGCGGGTCTGATCAACGATCACTTCTCGGCGCGACAAGGAGTCGAGGATGACCACATGAACATTATCTGTTTGGGTGGCCGGGTCATGGGAGCCATGGTGGCCTGGGACCTTGTCGAAACCTTTCTTCAAGCCGAGTTCAGCCAGGCGGAGCGGCATCTGCGCCGCCTAGGCAAAGTCGCTGCACAGGAGAAAGGAATCTTGAGTGCGGTCGAAGGAGCAGCGACAGCGATACCGGCTTAGGCATCGTGCGCTGTTGAGGTGACAGTCATGGATCAGGGCGTATTGACGAAAGGGCAACACGAGCCGCCGGAAGACAGACTCGCCGAGTCAATACGTCTCGCCGAGGATAGTCGTCGTGAGAGGAACTGGAAGCGGTGGGGGCCTTACCTGCCGGAACGCCAGTGGGGTACGGTTCGCGAAGACTACTCCACTAACGGTAACTCCTGGGACTATTTTCCTCACGATCACGCGCGCAGCCGCGTTTACAGGTGGGGCGAGGACGGCCTTTTCGGATGGTGCGACCGCGAGTGCCGCCTCTGTTTCGCTCCCGCTCTTTGGAATGGCAAGGATCCCATCCTCAAGGAGCGCCTGTTCGGACTGACCAACAGCGAGGGTAACCACGGCGAGGATGTCAAAGAATGCTATTTTTACCTCGACGCAACTCCTACTCACTCCTACCAGAAGGCGCTGTACAAATATCCGCAGGCCGAGTTTCCTTACGCCCGATTGGTCGCGGAAAATCGCAATCGTGGCCCCCAAGACCCTGAGTTTGAGCTACTGGATACCGGCATCTTCGATGAAGACCGCTATTTCGATGTCTTCGTCGAATATGCCAAAGGCGGGCCGAATGATACCCTCATCCGAATCACTGCCGTCAATCGCGGGCCTGAGCCGGCCACGCTTCACGTGCTACCCACGCTATGGTTCCGCAACGTGTGGTCATGGGGTCGCACGGATGAGGATTACCAAACCCAACTTCGCATCAGCCGTCTGAACTTCAACACTCTCGAAGCTAAGCACTCGTCACTCGGGCGCATCTTGCTGGTTGCCGGTCCCTCGCCCTCGGGCGACAATCCTATCCTCCTCTTCACGGAGAACGAAACGAATGCAGCCAGGCTTTTTGGCATACCGAATCCCAGCCCATTTGTGAAGGATGCATTCCACGAATACGTCATCCGTGGCCGTCACGACCTGGTGAGAGACGAAGGCTGGGGTACGAAAGCTGCTGTTTACTATCATGGCGAAGTCCCCCCGGGTGCCGAGTTCCGTGTCGGCCTGCGCATCTATTCCGAAGATGAAGCGCCAACACAGGCTTTGGGCCCGGCTTTCGACAAGATCTTCGATCTTCGTATTCGTGAAGCCGACGAGTTCTATGCAGACAAGCTCGCCAACTCGAGTGAGAGTTCGAGCGTCGCACGCCAGGCCTATGCCGGCCTGCTTTGGTCTAAGCAGTTCTACGAATACGTCATTTCTGACTGGCTGGCCGGCGATCTCAAGCCGCCTGCGCCGCCTGCAGAACCCAACCAACGTCGCAACAGTCGATGGCAGCACCTGCACTGCCGCGACGTGCTTTCTGTTCCCGATAAGTGGGAATTCCCATGGTTTGCTGCGTGGGACCACGCTTTTCATCTCGTGACCTTGGCAGACATAGATCCTGAACTCGCAAAGCACCAGGCGCTCTTGTTCCTGCGCGAGTGGTACATGCATCCAAACGGACAACTTCCCGCCTACGAGTTCGCCTTTGACGATGTCAATCCGCCAGTCCACGCGTGGGCCTGCTGGCGTATTTACAAGATGACTGGCAGTGGCCGACAGCGCGACCGTCTCTTTCTTGAGCGCGCTCTACAAAAGCTCCTGCTGAACTTCACTTGGTGGGTCAACTGCGAAGACCATACGGGAAAGAACCTTTTCTCCGGCGGCTTCCTCGGATTGGATAACATCGGCATTTTTGATCGCTCGGCGCCGCTACCGCCGGGCGTCACCTATGCCCAAGCGGACGGCACCGCATGGATGGCCTTCTATTGCGTCACTATGCTTGCCATGTCGCTCGAATTGGCCCTCCACAATCCCGTATACGAAGACATCGCTTCCAAGTTCTTCGAACACTTTGTCGCCATCGCTGATGCCATGAACAATTTTCGAGGTACCGGACTGTGGGACGAAGAGGATGGCTTCTACTACGACGGCGCGGATATTCGCGGCGAAGCGCAGCGAATTCGCGCCCGTTCCATGGTCGGTATCATTCCGCTTTTGGCCGTCGAGGTCCTGGACGGTAAGGTCATTGAGCAGTTGAGCGGCTTCCAGCAGCGCATGAAGTGGTTCCTCAAGAACCGGCCTGATCTCGGGCAGCAGATCGCCTTTGCGGCACCAGGAGAAGACCGCGGACGAGGGCGCATATTGCTCGCCATTCCCTCCCGGCAACGGCTCGAACGGGTGCTGCAATACCTGTTCAACGAGCGCGAGTTCCTTTCACCTTATGGGGTCAGGTCTCTTTCGGCGATCCACCGGGAAAATCCCTTTATCATGCACACGACTAGCGGCGAGCTGCGCGCTGATTACACTCCGGGAGAATCAACCACCTCTATGTTCGGTGGCAATTCGAATTGGCGCGGTCCCGTGTGGTTCCCGGTCAACTATCTGCTCGTCGAAGCCCTTCAGCGCTACCACCACTTTTATGGTGACAGTTTCACTGTGGAGGTCCCGGTCGGCTCAGGCATGCGTATGAATCTCGCTCAAGTAGCATCCGAACTTGCCCGACGCCTGGTTCAGCTTTTCCTCCCCGACCGCTATGGCTACCGTCCTTGTCATGGTCAACTGGCGCGCTTTGCCACGGACCCGCATTGGCGCGACCTCATCCTCTTTAATGAGTATTTCCATGGAGACAACGGCCGGGGATGCGGCGCCAGCCATCAAACCGGCTGGACCGCTTTGGTCGCGCGATTGCTCCGGAAGCTTGGTTCCGGTCGCTCGCTCTCCGTTGCTGCAAAGATGCAATCTGCCATTCTCGGAACAACATGAACATCCACAAACCTATGCCAGGGAGACAGTCATGACTACCGCAATTACTCCAATTGAGACTCTGAGTGCCGCACAACTCGATCAGCTGTGCGTCAATACCATTCGTACGCTATCGATGGATGCCGTGCAGCAAGCCAACTCGGGACATCCCGGCACGCCCATGGCCCTCGCACCGCTGGTCTATACGATCTGGAATCGCGTTCTCCGCTTCGATCCGGAGAATCCGATCTGGCCCAACCGTGATCGTTTCGTGTTGTCCAACGGCCACGCCTCTATGTTGCTCTGGTCCGCGCTCCACCTCAGCGGGGTTCAGGCCGTCAATGCGAACTATGAAACGGTGGGCAAGCCCTCGGTTAGCCTCGAGGATATCCGTCGTTTCCGTCAGCTTGACAGCAAGGCCCCAGGCCACCCTGAATACCATTGGGTCTCAGGTGTAGAGACCACGACCGGTCCGCTCGGCCAAGGTGTAGCCACCAGCGTTGGCATGGCCATCGCGGAGAAGTGGCTAGCCCACCACTTCAATCGGCCAAACTTCGAGGTCTTCGACTACAACGTTTATGCCGTTTGCGGCGATGGCTGCCTGATGGAGGGCGTTTCCTCCGAAGCCGCATCGCTGGCCGGACACCTCGGCCTGGACAATCTCTGCTGGATCTACGACAACAATCACATCACGATCGAAGGCAGCACGCGCCTCGCGTTCACCGAGGACGTGGCGACACGATTCATCGGGTACGGATGGAACGTCCTGCGCGTCGGCGATGCCAATGACCTCGAGCGCATTGAAAACGCTCTCGACATCTTCCGGAAGACAAAGGGCCGTCCGACATTCATCGTGCTGGACAGCCACATCGGCTACGGTGCACCGCACAAGCAGGACACTTCTGCAGCTCACGGCGAGCCACTCGGCGATGAGGAGATCCGGCTAACGAAACGCAGCTATGGGTGGCCGGAGCAGGCAAAGTTTCTCGTTCCGGACGGAGTGTACGACCACTTCGCAGCAGGCATTGGCAAGCGCGGCGGCGATGCCCGGCGCAAGTGGTTGCAGCTTTTCGATGCCTACCGGGCTCAGTACCCTGAACTTGCCGCTGAGCTCGACCTGCTGGAGCGGCGCGAGCTACCGGCGGGATGGGATCGCAACCTTCCTGTATTTCAGGCCGACCCGAAAGGCCTCGCTGGCCGCGAGGCTTCGGGCAAGGTGTTGAACGTACTGGCGCAGAACATACCGTGGTTCCTTGGCGGCTCCGCGGATCTTGGGCCCTCGAACAAGACCACGCTTACCTTCCCCGAGGCCGGGGACTTTCAAGCCGACAGTCCAGGAGGGAAGAACCTGCATTTCGGTATTCGCGAGCACGCGATGGCCGCCATCCTCAACGGACTTTCTCTATCCAAAGTTCGGGCCTTTGGGGCGACATTCTTCATCTTCAGCGATTATGCACGGCCGGCGATGCGGTTGGCCGCAGTGATGGAGTTGCCCTCGCTTTTTGTCTTCACCCATGACGCCATGGGGGATGGCGAGGACGGTCCCACCCACCAACCTGTCGAACACCTTGCCTCCTTGCGTGCAATACCTGGGTTGATCACCTTGCGTCCGGGCGATGCCAATGAAGTGGTCGAGGCATACCGCTATGTCATGCAACTGCGTCATCAGCCTGCGGTGATGGCTCTATCTCGTCAGGCCTTGCCTACTCTCGATCGCACCAAGTACGCGCCCTCATCCGGCGTTGCGCAGGGAGCCTACGTGCTCGCAGATTGCGCCGGCGGAAACCCCGAAGTGATCCTTATCGCCTCGGGAAGCGAGGTCAGTCTTGCCGTGCAGGCCCACGAGAAATTGCTGGCCGAAGGCATTTGTTCACGTGTGGTATCGATGCCGTCGTGGGAGATCTTCGAGCACCAACCGCAAGCCTATCGGGACAGCGTGCTGCCACCGAATGTCACCGCGCGGGTCGCCGTAGAGCAAGCCTCCACCTTTGGCTGGGAACGATACGTTGGCACGTCGGGTCGGGTCATCGGCATGAACACCTTCGGAGCTTCGGCGCCGCTCAAGGAACTACAAAGAAAATTCGGGTTTGAACCCGACGCGGTGGTGGGGGCTGCCAAACAACAACTGCAAAGGTAGTGAACTAATCGCGAATAGCCGACGCCCCGGTGCTCGGCTATTCGCCTGGTCACCATCATGGAAGTGCTGAGTAATCTGCCCAAATCTCAACACATTTGCTCACTGATCAGCATTCTGCTCAAGACGGAGCATCGCAGGCGCTTTTAAGCCCAACCTTTTCAGCTACTTCTCAATGGACTTTGGCTTGCATTCTCAGGAGTGCACTTGGGAGCCGCAATTTCATGACGCTCAAGATTGATCGGGCCCGAGCGCGGATTCGTTTGAGTGGAAAGTTAAGGTCCGAGCACTTGGATCAGATCAAAGCCGAAATCGAGCTTTGCGAATCACCAGCAGTCTTGGATTTGGAGGAATTGGAACTCATCGATGTCGAAGCCGTCCGCTTTCTCAATACGTGTGAAGAAAAGGGCGTCTCGGTGTTGCACTGCTCGCCCTACATCAGGAAATGGATGTTGCGGGAACGAATTCGGCCAGAGGCACGCACGGAAGAGAACAAGACGAAAGGGGCAGGCGAATTTGGAGAGTGACATCGTGAATCCGAGTCAATTACTGGACGAATTTCGGAAGAGCTATCAAGCCCTGAGTTTCGAAGAACGAAAGCGAGTTACAGCTTTCCTTTCTGAGCTCTCTGGTAGAGCGATGAAATCGCTTGGCGAGCAGCGGGACACACATTCAGCGGGCGGCTTGCTTGAGAAGTGAGTTTTTGATGAGAACGAAATCTTCAGCATCGCGGTTCTTGGCGGAGACCATACTTCTTCTGTTTTGGTCTGCTACCGGAGTCTGGGCAAGCGCGCCAGGCGCTGCGACTCCTAACGCAACCAATATCTTCGCTCCCGCCTCAACTCCGGCCAAATCAATTGCCCACTTGTCCGTCTTTGTACTTGTGATTACGGGAATCATCTTCGCCATTGTTTTTGCGTTGATCGTCTATTGCCTCGTGAAGTTCCGTGAGCGAACGACTGATGCCGGCCGGGAGCCGGCCCAGGTCTACGGCAGCACGCAGATCGAGCTGGCCTGGACGATCATTCCGATTTTGATTGTGGTCGTTTTGTTCCTGGCTAGTGCGCGAGTCATCCACGCGATTCAGGACGCTCCAGAACCGCCGGGCGCTCTGGAAGTCACTGTGATCGGCCATCAATACTGGTGGGAGTTTCGCTACCCGAAGCTTGGTATCGTCACCGCGAACGAGTTGCACATTCCGGTGAACGAACCGGGTCATCCGACGCCAACCTTTCTGCAGTTGCTTTCAGCCGATACGGACCATAGCTTCTGGGTACCGGAGATTGCGGGTAAAACGGACCTCGTTCCGAACCACCCCAACAGAATGTGGATGGATCCGCAGCGCACGGGAATCTTTCTTGGCCAGTGTGCACAGTACTGCGGAATCCAGCACGCGAAGATGTTGCTGCGGGTTTCGGTGGATGGACCAGAGGATTTTGCCGCCTGGGTTCACGCCCAGCAACAACCCGCAGTCGAAGACGCCACTGCAGCCGCCGGCAGGCGAGTATTTGAACGTAATGCTTGCATGAACTGCCACACGATCACGGGCACAGCTGCGAATGGACGCTTTGGGCCTGATCTGACGCATTTGATGAGCCGAGCCACGATTGCCGCCGGCGCTGCTCAAAACACTCGGGACAATCTCCGTTTGTGGGTCAAGGACCCTAGTGCGATCAAACACGGCTCGCTGATGCCCGCCATGCAGTTGAGCGATGCGGACCTGGATGCGGTCGTGAGTTACATGGAGACACTGCGTTAAGACGCTCAGGAGAATATCGATGTCCTCGAACGTGATCACCATCCCCGGCATCCAGATCGAAGCCATGCCCTGGGTCGACGAGTTTCATCAGTGGCTCACCACGGTCGATCACAAACGGCTTGGAATTCTGTACATCCTCTCGGCCTTGTTGTTTCTCGTGATTGGTGGAGTCGAGGCCATCATCATTCGCATTCAGCTGATCCATTCGCACAACAATTTTGTTTCGCCGGAAGTTTTCAACCGTATGTTCACCATGCATGGGACAACCATGATTTTCTTTGTCGCCATGCCGATATTGTTCGGATTTGCCAATTACCTGGTTCCCTTGATGATCGGTGCGCGCGACATGGCATTTCCTCGCCTGAATGCTTTCAGTTTCTGGCTGTCGTTTTTTGGCGCGCTGCTTCTCTATTTCAGCTTTCTCGGAGGAAGCGGCCTGTACGGTGCAGGAAATGCACCTGACGCCGGCTGGTGGGCCTATGCGCCATTAGGAGCGCGGGCGTTCTCGCCTGGCCATAGCTTTGATTACTGGACTCTCTCGCTTCTGGTCTCCGGATTTGGGAGCATGGGGACGGGCATCAACATCATCGCCACCGTCCTTTGCATGCGATGCCCAGGCATGAAGCTCAGCCGCATGCCCTTATTTGCGTGGCTTAACCTTGTGATGGCTGGAATGGTTTTGCTTGTGATCTCGCCATTGACGGCCGCCCAAATCATGTTGCTGATCGATCGCTACCTGGGTGGTCATTTCTTCGATACCCAGGCCGGTGGATCGGCCGTTCTGTGGATGCACTTCTTTTGGATCTTCGGCCATCCGGAGGTGTACGTCCTTGTCATTCCCGCGTTTGCTTTCTTATCAGAAATCATTCCGGTCTTCTCACGCAAGCCTATCTTTGGATACCCGGTGATGGTTGCGGCGACGGTCAGCATCGGTTTCGTGAGCATGAGTGTCTGGGCACACCACATGTTCACGGTCGGAATGAATTCTTATGCCAACAGCTTCTTCGCCATCACCACCATGGCGGTCGGCGTTCCTACTGGGATCAAGATCTTTAACTGGATTGGCACGATGTGGGGTGGGAGGATTCAGTTCAAGGTCGCAATGCTGTTCTGTATCGCCTTTCTGTTTCAGTTCTTAATCGCAGGTCTGACCGGCATCATGCAAGCGGCTGTGCCATTTGATTGGCAGCTCAGTCTTTCCTATTTTGTCGTGGCGCATTTTCACTACGTGATCGTGGGCGGAATTCTATTCGCGCTCTTCGGCGCGTTCTACTACTGGTATCCCAAGATGACTGGCCGAATGCTGAGTGAGCGTCTGGGTAAATGGCATTTCTGGCTCTTCTTCATTGGCTTCCACTTAACGTTCGATGTGATGCACATTCCTGGATTGCTAGGGATGCCACGCAGGATTTACACGTACGAGCCAGGCCGGGGCTGGGACACTTTGAATCTCATTGTGTCGATCGGAGCCTTCATTCAGGCAATCGCGATTCTTATCTTTGTAGCGAACCTCATAATTTCCTATTTCAAGGGAGCGCCGGCCGGCAACGACCCGTGGGATGCATGGACACTGGAGTGGTCTGTCAGTTCACCGCCGCCGGCGTATAACTTTGCGACCATCCCGACGGTCGCGAGCCGTCGCCCCTTGTGGGACCAGAAGCATCCTGAAGATCCTGATAGCCGGTATGAGTAAAGGCGAAATCATATGAGCGGAGCGACTGTTTCATTTCACAATACGGCGGTTCCGTGGCAATTACCGTCACGCGGGAAGGTGGCGATGGCATCTCTCATCTTCGCCGAATCCGCGATCTTCACCATCTTCGTTGTTGCATATCTCTTTTATGTAGGTAAGAGCCTCACCGGGCCAACTCCGCGCGAGGTGCTCGAAGTACCTATCTTCTTTACAGTCTGCCTGCTGTCCAGCAGTCTCACTATCCACTTGGCGTCAAAGTTTCTGGCCCGCGGTAAGCAAAGCGGCTTTCTTGCGTTGTGGTTGCTGACCATCGTTCTTGGTGGCCTCTTCCTTTACGGCACGGGTCAGGAATGGCACCGGCTCATCTACGAACACGGGCTTACGATTTCAACCAACCTGTTCGGAACAACCTATTACTCGCTCGTCGGCTTGCATGCTTTTCACGTAACAGTAGGTCTGGTGATGCTCTTGATGGTCGCGATTTTCGGTATCGCTGGCCGTGTAGGAGTCAGCCAGTCTGAGCGTATAGAAGTGCTTTCGATGTACTGGCATTTCGTCGACGCTGTATGGGTTGTGGTTTTTACCGTAGTTTACGTTCTCGGGCGCTGAGGTATCTATGGCGACAGTATCGGCTACAGGCCAATTGAGCGAAAGTCTTCGCACTCCGCGCGAGATTGAAGTACCCGCGTCTACAGCGTGGCCGTTCCTCCTAGCGTTGGGCGTGGCACTGATGTTCGCGGGGCTGGTGACGAGCATGTCGGTCAGCGTGCTCGGCGCAGGGCTCGCGCTGGCGGGTTGCGCCGGCTGGTTTCGCGCGGTCCTTCCGCATGAGCAGGAAGAAGCTGTCCCAGTGGTTCCCGAAGACATTCGCCTGGCTACGGATCGGCGGATCGTGGAACGGATTCCGGTCCTGGAGGACCATTTGCGAGCATGGCTTCCGGTCCGTACCTATCCCGTTTCGGCGGGGGTTAAGGGTGGTATCGCGGGCAGCGTCGCCATGGCCATCGTGGCCTGTGCCTATGGCTTGCTCAAAGTTGGAAGCATCTGGTATCCCATCAATCTTCTTGCCGCAGTCGTCTACGCACAATCGATTACACTGCCCGCACAACTGAACTCATTCCACGCCAGCAGCTTCGCAATTGCTTGTGGGTTGCACGTGCTGATTTCCGCGCTGGTTGGGTTGCTGTATGGAGCGATGCTTCCCATGTTTCCGCGGCGGCCGATTCTGCTCGGCGGGCTGCTGGCTCCGGTGCTGTGGTCGGGGTTAATTTACACGATCCTCGGACTGGTGAATCCATTGCTTGCAGCCCACATTGATTGGGTCTGGTTCTTTGCATCGCAAGTGGCCTTTGGGATTGTGGCAGGCCTGGTCGTTATGCGCCAGGCGAGCATTCCCACTCGCGAGAACGTGTCGTTTGTTCTACGCGCAGGGATCGAAGCTCCCGGAATCATGTCGCCACGAGATGGCGGGGAGGAGCGCCGATGAAACCGATCCAACGTCTCTGTGTATTCGCAGTTCTCCCTCTCGTACTGCTGTCGGCTTGCAGCACTCCACATGGCCAACCTCAAAAGGGTGAGGAGTCGGTGGCGCCGAACGAGGTTCTGGAATTCGGCACTCTCTATGCGCAGAACTGCGCCGGTTGCCACGGCGCGGACGGGCGGGGAGGAGCTTCAATCGCACTTGCTGATCCCGTGTATCTCGCCATCGTGGACCGAAACGAGTTGCGTAAAGCTACTGCGAATGGCGTTCGTGGAACTTCCATGCCAGCGTTTGCCCAGCGTGCTGGGGGCATGCTGACCGAGCAGCAGATCGACGTGATTACGAGCGGAATTTTTTCACGCTGGGGACGAGCGGGAATTCTCGACGGAGCGAATCCACCGTCATACACAACAAGAAGCGCGGGGAATGTCGAACACGGCAAAGTCGCATTTGAAACGTATTGCGGATCGTGCCATGGAGCTGAGGGGGCCGGGACCCCAAAAGGAAGCGCCATTACGAATGATTCATTTCTGGCGCTGGTAAGCGATCAGGGATTGCGCACGATCGTGATCACCGGCCGGCCGGAACTGAATGCGCCCGACTGGCGCGGCAATGTTCCCGGCAAACCCATGACCGATCAGGAAATCACGGATGTAGTTGCCTGGCTAGCATCGCGGCGCGTGCAGAACCCGGGGCAGCCATATTCCGCTTCGAACTATGCGCCGCATTTGGAGAAATGAAAATGGCGACCAAGCCTGTGATTGCCCCATCTACTGAACCTACTGTTTCCCGGCGCGGATTTCTTATGAAGCTGGGAATCCTGTTCAACGGGTTAGCCGCGATGGTTGTGGCTGTACCAGTTGCCCGCTATCTTTTTTCCTCCGCAACGCGTGGCCGCGCAAATGGCTATCTCTCGTGGGTGCCGCTGGGGAACGTCAGCAACTTTCCAGAAGGAGAAACGCGGCTGGCAACTTTCAAAAATCCCTACGAGATGCCAACAGACGGCAAGACCGTGGACACCGCCTGCTGGGTTCGGCACATCGCAGGCGATCAGTTCCAGGTGTTTGCGGTCAACTGCGCACATCTCGGTTGTCCAGTCCGCTGGTTCCCCCAATCCGGCCTGTTCATGTGTCCGTGCCATGGCGGAGCGTACTACCGCGACGGTTCGCGTGCATCAGGACCTCCAGAGCGTGGCCTTTTCGAATACTCCCACAAAATTGAAAACGGTCTGCTCACGATCGATGCCGGGCAGTTGCCAACGCCCGGCGATCCGGTTGCCGGCCTGTCCTCGGAGAAGCCGCCATGCGCGTGATCAGGAAAATTGGCAACTGGTTCGACCATCGTTTGCAGCTCGCGGCACCCATTCGTGAGGCAGCTGAGCATCCCGTGCCACGCAACACGGCGAGTTGGTTCTACGTTTTTGGCAGCGCCGCGCTCACCGTCTTCCTACTGCAACTGGTGACCGGAATCCTGCTGGCACTCATTTATGTACCCTCGGGCGGCGAAGCATGGAGCAGCCTGCAGGCGTTAAATCATCAGGTTGCGCTTGGCTGGTTCATCCGAGCGATGCATGGATGGGGCTCGAACTTCATGGTGGCCATCGTCCTCATTCACATGGCGCAGGTGTTTCTTTTCGGAGCTCACAAGTACCCCCGCGAACTCACCTGGATCATCGGAGTTTTTCTCCTATTGATGACTCTCGGCATGGCCTTCACAGGTCAAATCATGCGCTTCGATCAAGACGCGTACTGGGGCTTGGGAATCGGAGCCTCAATTGCCAGCCGCGTTCCAATCATCGGCCCTGCAGCTGTGAAACTCATGTTGGGTGGGCCGATCATCGCCGGCGCAACCCTTTCCCGATTTTTTACGCTGCACGTGTTCGTGATTCCCGGACTGCTGATTGCTTTCGTGGGTCTACATGTCTTGATGGTGCTGAAGCTGGGCATCAACGAATGGCCGATGCCGGGACGCATCGTCAAACGGGCGACCTATGAGGCCCAATATCACGCGCTTACCAGCAAAGATGGTGCCCCTTTTGTCCCCTATGCGGTGTGGAAAGACATGTTTTTCGCGGCATTTATCATTCTGGCAGTTGCCGCATGTGCTTTCTACTTCGGCCCATTCGGACCGACCGGGCAGCCCGATCCAACAATCATCCAAACTGCACCGAAGCCCGATTACTTTTTCCTGTGGCTTTACGCTGTGCTTTCCCTCCTTCCTCCATCACTGGAGACGCCATTTCTTCTCATCGCCCCGGTTCTGGCGATCCTTGGCCTGATTCTTCTGCCTTTTCTATCCGGAGAGGGAGAAAAAAGCTGGAAGCGACGGCCCATTGCGGTTGTGACGGTGCTGATGATCGCGCTTATGCTCGGGACGTTCACTCGCCTCGCCCAATCCGCGCCTTGGAGTCCGCGCATGACCGCATGGAGCGGCGATCCGGTGCCCGACCGGTACATACATCACACGACGGCTCTAGAGCGTCAAGGGGCGCTGGTATTTCAGGTCAAGCAATGCCGAAATTGCCACGCTCTCGGCGATATGGGCGGACAAAGGGGGCCGGCTCTGGATAGCGTCGCCGTCCGACTCACGCAGGATCAACTCATTCGCCAGGTGATTCAAGGGGGCGGCAACATGCCTGCTTACGGAAACAACTTGAGTCCGGCAGAGACTACGGCTCTCGTGGCTTTCCTTGGGACCTTGCATCCGGCAGGACAAGCTCCCGCGCGCGATGCAGCACGGGATCTCGTGATTGGGGAAGAGCGTCAGGATCGTCCTATCGCTCAGAAGTAGGAGTGCATTCTATGCCGCATGCCAATCACGTCACGTCTCAGCCGTACGGGATCTTGTTGATCCTCATTCTTACGGCAGGGCTGTACCTACGGGGATGGCTGCGTCTTCGCTCCTTCTACCAGAACCGCATTCCGGCGTGGCGCGGCGGGAGTTTTCTCCTTGGGATCTTCTTGATCTGGGTTGCAGTGGCTTCACCTATAGCGGGCACCGCTCATGAATTGCTGACAGGCCACATGGTCCAGCACCTTTTGTTAATGACCTTCGCCGCTCCGTTGATCTGGGTCGGTGAACCGATGATTGCTTTTGTGCACGGGATGCCAAAACGTGTTCGGGACGCAATGGCCCCGCTGCTCCGCTGGCGACCGACGCAGGTACTTGGAAACGCGATTACCCATCCGGCAGCTTGCTGGCTTGGCGCCGCAGGTGCGTTGTTCGGATGGCACATTCCGGCGCTGTTCGCACTGGGAATGGAATCGCCTGTTTGGCACGCAATCATGGAAATGTCGTTCCTGGTAACCGGGCTCCTTTTCTGGTGGCCCGTTTTCCAGCCTTGGCCGAGCTTAAAGAAGCCGGGATGGCTAATCGTCTTCTATCTCTTCCTGGCTACGTTACCTTGCGACATACTTTCCGGCTTCCTCGTGTTCTGCGATCGCGTGGTATATCCAGGTTATGTGGACTCTTTACAACCGTTCGGACTTTCTCCGCTGCAAGACCAGCAATTAGCAGGCGCACTTATGTGGACTGTGGTTACCGTGATTTATTTCATCTTCGGCGGCGTTATCTCGGCCCGGTTACTTTCGCCCAATGGGCTGCAACAGAGCTGGATCAGGCAGCAGCCCGCGTTTGATAGTGCGGCGCCGCTCGCGGCTGGGCAAAGGATCGAGGTGGTCTGAGTGTCCAGCCAGTCCATCGTTACCGAGCAACTCGCGTCTTCCCGGCCGCACGACGGAGGTCTTGCGATATCCACGCTGCTCTCGGATTACTGGGCGCTCACGAAACCGGAAGTTAATTTCCTGATCTTGATCACGACTTCTGTGGGCTTTTACCTGGGCTGTGAGCGCGGAGCAGGACCATTTCCCTTCGCCGCGTTGTTCAACACTTTGCTTGGAACGTTGCTGGTCGCAAGTGGGACAGGGACATTAAATCAGTACATCGAACGAAAGTTTGACGCGCAAATGCGCCGTACCGCGCGTCGCCCCGCCGCAGCTGGCCGTCTCAAACCGGTTGCCGTCCTGGCTTTCGGAATTGCACTGGCAGTAGTGGGAAGCATCTATCTTGCTGTCGGCGTCAATCCGCTTGCCAGTGCGCTTGCGGTTCTCACGCTGCTCAGCTATTTGTTCGTGTACACCCCGCTGAAACGAAAAACACCGCTGTGCGTTCTCGCCGGCGCTTTTCCGGGTGCGATACCGCCACTCATCGGATGGGCCGCAGCCTCCGGCTCACTGAATGTCGAGGCGTGGGTACTGTACGCCGTTCTCTTCTTCTGGCAATTCCCACATTTCATGGCAATCGCGTGGATGTATCGCGAGGATTATGACCGCGCAGGTTATCTGGTTCTGCCCAAGGGGGCTGCGAGAGTTCCTTTCGTAATCCTGCAAACTCTGTTGCCGCTCCTTGCTCTTGTCGCCATCAGCGCCATGCAATCGCCGGCACGGCACGCTGCGGTCTTTTATTGTGCGGCTGTGCTGCTGGGTGGGGGCTTTCTGTACTTTGCATTGCAATTCGTGATCCGGCGCTCGAGACCTGCCGCACGCCGACTACTCGCAGCCTCCATCGTGTATCTCCCATTGTTGTTCGCACTGAGCGCCACGTTATGCAATTCGTTGAGACGGTGACGCATGCGGGTCCCAGGATGAGATCTGTAATACCATCCAGTTCGATGATGTATACGCCGACCATGCCGGTCTCCAACCTTCGTTCACGAGTGAGGCCAGTCGCTCGCTTTGCCTGGGCGACTCTCTGTTGCAATGTGGCCGTGGTGCTTTGGGGAGCATATGTCAGAGCTACTGGGTCAGGTGCGGGGTGTGGCAACAAGTGGCCGCTCTGCGGTGGTGATGTTCTAAGTACAAGCGCCCGGTCGCAAACGATCATTGAATTCACGCATCGCATGACGAGCGGCTTCGTATTGCTCATGGTAGCTTCGCTCGTGGCTTGGTGCTGGCGGGTGACATCGCGTCGCGACTGGGGAAGGTGGTCTGCGGTGCTCGCTGCGGTGTGCCTTGCAAATGAAGCGTTGTTGAGAGCGGCGCTCGTGCTGTTGGATCACGTCGCCCAAGACAAATCTACCGGACGAGTCTTCTTCCTGTGTCTGCATTTCGGCAACACGCTCCTGCTGCTTGCGAGCCTGTCGCTGACTGCAGCATGGTTGTCGAATGACAGTGGCGGTTTCGTCCCGATCCGGAATCCACGCGAAGTAGTCGCAATTGGCGTGGGCTTACTTGCGACGATGCTCATCGGAATCACGGGTGCTGTCGCTGCTCTGAGCGATACGCTCTTTCCAGCAACATCGCTGCGGGCATCCATGATGCAGGACTTTAGCTCCCGAGCACCGGCTCTTCTGCACTTCCGGCTGCTACATCCCGTGGTCGCGATTATCGCTGCAGAGTACATACTGTGGCTTATCGCTAAGACCTCACACCGGCGTGGGCCAATGTCGAAAATGGCAGTTAGCTTTGTGGTGCTCCTCTCCGCTCAACTGACCATTGGGATTTTGAATGTGCTACTTCTCACCCCTGTTTGGCTGCAAATCATGCATCTGTTCGTTGGCGATGTCTTCTGGATAGCGCTCGTGCTTGCCTCCGCAAACCTACTTCTTGCCAGTGCCGGCACAGACCGAACAGGAGCGACCGTTGTTCCCGAAACTGGTGATTTGAGGGTTCATCTGCTTAGGGACTAAAGCCTATGCGCTCTAATCTCCGCGCCAGTTTCGGCCGCCGCGCTACACACGTCTCATGCCCCGAGGCGTTCCCAATGAGGACCGCAAGCCTTTGTCATAGACTGTCGAATTTGGGTGTCACGGCAGTAACGCGAGCGTACGTGGTCCCAACCGCCGCTTGCACGGTCACAGTCTGCCCAGCAGGCGGTTCTGCGGCGCTCACTATCTTCCAAAGCCGAGACATTGCTTTCATGCACGGCAGGCATAATCTCTACTTGCGTTCCCGCTTACCCGAACTGCACGACTCGCATTTCATTCGGGATTTCCGACAATACACTCTTTGGCGGCTTGGTTCCCGAACGCCTTCGTCGAATGCGTCCGAAGAAATACCGCACCCCATAGCACACATGCCTCCAGAACCGGAGCACTGCTCTCCGGCGTAAGCGGAAGAAGAAGCGCAGAGATGATCTTCTGGTCTTTGTCCGAATTTCAACCTTGTCCCAAGAGTGAGAGGAAGTTCGGTTGCCCGTTAGACGCATGGAGACCACCGTCGATCGGAAGGTTGACTCCGTTGATAAAGATAGCGTCCTCACTTGCGAGAAACGCAATTACACCAGCGACTTCGCCTGGTGTAGCGGCCCGGCCGATCGGGAGGCGGTCACGAAAAACAGCCATCAATGGGGCGCTGTTCTCGAGATCGACACTCACCTCAGTGGACGTGAGGCTCGGTGCCACGGCGTTGATGCGAACGCCGCGGGAGCCATATTCGAGCGCCAGAGAGCGCGTAAAGTTTGTGATGGCGCCCTTCGCCGCATTGTAAGAACTAAACCCCCAGTCTCCACCCAAACC
>Ga0182040_10000486_pt1 | contig 18075 bp, 16 predicted proteins | sample flu12Cox44000176_FD_125973 | JGI IMG/M metagenome (GOLD analysis project Ga0182040, IMG submission 125973) | Lab enrichment of tropical soil microbial communities from Luquillo Experimental Forest, Puerto Rico - flux8day.12C.oxic.44.000.176 | ecosystem: Environmental > Terrestrial > Soil >... | reverse complement strand
TCAGCCTTATCCTTGGCGGCGAGCGCAGGGCCGACTTCGCAGGCAGCGGCGAAGAGCGCGGCCGTCTTGGCGCGGATCACCGGCGTGTACTCGTCTCCGTTGGTGGCGGTGTCCTTGGCTGCGCCGAGCTGCATGACCTCGCCTTCCGCAATCACCGCGGCGGCGGAAGAAAGGATCGAGAGCGCGTGTAGATTGCCGACCTCGACCATCATCTTGAAGGCCTGGCCGAGCAGGAAGTCACCCACCAGCACGCTCGCCTCGTTGCCCCACAGCATGCGGGCGGCGAGCTTGCCGCGCCGCATGTCGCTCTCATCGACCACGTCGTCATGCAGGAGCGTCGCGGTGTGCATGAACTCGACCGCGGCGGCGAGCTTGATATGCCCGTCACCGGAATAGCCGGCGAGCTTGGCCATGGCTAGCGTCAGCATTGGCCGCAGGCGTTTGCCGCCCGAGGAAATTAGGTGGTTGGCGACCTCCGGTATCATGGCGACGTCGGAACCGGTGCGTGCTAAAATCGCCGCGTTGACTCGCTCCATGTCCGGTGCCACCAGTTCGGACAAACGCTCAATCGACGCAGCTTGTGGATTCTCAAACGGAACGATAACGGCCAAACACATTCTCCGGGATCGTAGATTTTGCGGGAGCATAGAAACGCTGCGTTAGCGGAGCAAGTGCGTTAGATTAATGGAACACGGCAATTTGATGCGCGGTATTGGGCAAGGGGGCTCCGCTTGGCGAACCCAACATCAAAGGCGGATGCGCGCACGCCCGGTCGCTTTGAGAAATACAAGATCGCCGGCATTGGTGCCTTGCCACAATGAGGAGGTGGCGATCGCGAAAGTGGTAAGAGATTTCCGTGCGGCATTGCCGACCGCAACGATCTTCGTTTTCGACAAAACCGACAATACCGCCGCCGCGGTGCGTGCCGCTGTCTCAATCGATCGGGTGCCTGACACGGTGATGCGCGGCCGGCGCGAGATGAAGCTCGCCTATCTGGCGCATCGCGCGCCTGGCGAGGAGCGGCGCAGGGGCTGAATGTGCAGGAGATCATCCGCACCAACGACGCGGTGTTGATCTCGGCAGTCGGTGCTCTCCTGGAGAGTGCTAAGATCAAGCACATGGTGGTCGACGAAAACATGAGCGTCCTGTACTTCGGCGTGCTGCCGCGCCGAGTTCTGGTCGACGATGACGACGTCGCCGCCGCGCGCCGGCTGCTCAATGAAGCTGGCCTTGGACACGAGCTGCGCCCTGATGGGCACTGAGCGCGATCCCCAAACGAGCGAAGATGCCGTGCTCGGCGGGCGCTTGCGGCTGCGCCAGCCGCTTAGCGGGCATCGAGTCGGACACGATGCGATCCTACTCGCCGCCGCCACGGGGGGCCGCGCCGGCGAGCATGTGGTCGATCTCGGCGCCGGGGTCGGCGGAGTCGGTCTGGCGCTGGCGGCACGTGTTAAAGGCCTGAAGGTGACACTAGTCGAGATCGATCCAGCGCTGTGCAAGCTTGCGGCTGATAATACGCGGCGGAACAGACTTGATGAGTGGGTAGGGACGGTCGCCTGCAACGCTGAGGACGTCGATGCGCTCACCACCGCTGGCCTTGCGGAGGGCAGCGTCGATCGCGTGCTGATGAACCCGCCGTTTCACGACGGGAGCCGGCAGAACGTGTCGCCCGACCCGCTGCGCCGCCTGGCCCACACATCGGCGCCCGGCCTGTTGCCGCGCTGGGTGAAAAGCGCGACCTGGCTGCTTAAGCCGCAGGGCGTGCTAACGCTGATCTGGCGGGCCGATGCGCTGGCGCACGTGCAAGACGCGCTCGCCGGCGCGTTCGGCGGTATCGCGGTGCTGCCGGTATTGCCGCGCGCCGAGGCACCGGCAATTCGTGTGTTGGTCAGGGCAGTGAAATCGGGCAGCGATGCGCCAATCACTTACCCGGCACTGGTCCTCAACGACGCGCAGAACAAACCCACTGCGGCCGCAGAGGCTGTCCTGCGTGGGGGGGAAACGCTGATGATAACCGAATGGTAAACGCGCCTGGTTTTGCCTACGATTTACGCTGCCCCGGCACGAAATTACGCCACCGTCGCGCCAGCAGCTGGCGCCGCACGCGCTGCATGTTCTCTTCGTTAAGATGCGAAAGCGCAACAATTCCGCCGATAAGCAAGAACAAAATGGTGAGCTTCGGGTCCATTGATCGGTCTCTATTAAAGAGCGGCCATTTGGCTGCGTTTGATGCAATGCAAGCCGCGTACCAACTATGTGAACGGAGCATAGTTCGGCCTTTGACAGCCTGGGCCCAGCTTGTCTAATTGGCCGCCATGGCACTCCCGGCACGCATTTCCGACGTATTCCAACGCGCGTTCGATTTTATTCGCCTCTTGCTGCCGGCGCGTTTTCGCCCTGATATCCCGGTGGTGCCGGTGGTACGGCTGACCGGGGTCATCGGCGTGGTGACGCCGCTTCGGCCGGGACTGTTGCTGTCGACCGTCGCGCGTTCGCTCGAGCGGGCCTTCTCCGTGCGCAAGGCGCGCGCCGTCGCTCTGGTCATCAATTCGCCCGGCGGCTCGCCGACCCAGTCGCACCTGATCTTCCGCCGCGTCCGGCAGCTGGCCGTGGAAAAGAACCTGCCGGTGCTCGCCTTCGTCGAGGACGTTGGCGCCTCCGGCGGTTATATGCTTGCTTGCGCTGGCGACGAGATTATCTGCGACCAGTTTTCCATCGTCGGCTCGATCGGCGTGGTCGGTGGCTCATTCGGCTTCCCGAAGGTAATGGAAAAGCTCGGCATCGAGCGCCGAGTGTATACTTCAGGGGAGCGGAAGTTGATGCTCGATCCCTTCTTGCCGGAGAAGCCGGAGGACGTGAAACGCATCAAGGCGATTCAGAAGGAAATCCACGAGCGTTTCATCTCGCTGGTCAAGGAACGCCGCGGCGAAAAACTCAACGGCGGCGATAAGACGCTGTTCTCCGGCGAGTTCTGGGTCGCGCCGGCGGCGATCGAGCTCGGGCTAGCCGACCACATCGGCGATCTGCGCTCAACCCTGCGTGAGCGCTACGGCGACAAAGTGCGCACGCCGCTGATCTCAGCCGATCGCGGCCTGCTCGGGCGCAAGCTGCCTGGAGTCGGCGCCCTTGAAGCGCTCACCGGTGGACCCCACTTTGCCGACGAACTGCTGTCCGCGCTGGAGGCGCGCGCCTGGTGGTCGCGCTACGGACTTTAGCTACTGCACCGGCTTGTTGCCGAACAGTTTGGCCACTTCCGCGACCTGCTTGCGCTGCTGCTCAATCGACGCGGCAAACTCCTTGGCGTTGCCGGGGCTGACTACCTGTCCGGTCGCGCTGAGCTTCTCCACGATCACCGGATCAAAAGCGACCGCGCGCACGTCGTCAGCTATCTTGTTGCGCACCGCCTCTGGCATGTCGGGCGAAGAGAACAGCCCGACGAGTCCGTCGAATTCGAGCGAGGGATAACCGAGCTCAAGTGCGGTCGGGATATCGGGGATCGCCTTCGCCCGCTCGTGGTTGGTGACCGCCAGTACCTTGATCTTGCCTGCGAGCACCTGCGGCCGCACGATAGCGTAGGCCGGCATGTAGACCTGAATGCGGTTTTCCGCGAGGTCCGTCACCGCGGCCACAGGGTTCTTGTAAGGCACTTTCGCCATAGTCAGACCGACGGTGTGCAGGAAGCCGGCGAAGACGAAGTCGGTGAAACCGGTGGCGGTGGTCCAGTTCAACTGACCGGGCTTGGCGCGTGCCAGTGCCTCAAGCTCCTTCAGCGAATTGACGTTGAGCGCTGTCGGCACGCTCACCGCAACAACGGTGTTGGAGATGCGGGCGACCGGGATCAAATCTTTCGGGTCATAAGGGAGTGTGTCGTGGAAATAGGGATGCGCGGTGAACGAGCTCACCGGGGTAACCAGCATCATGTGATCGTCGTGCGCGCTGAGTACGCTGGTGATCGCGACTATGCCATCGCCACCCGGCCGGTTCTCGACCACGACCGGCTGGCCCCAACGTTCCGATAATTTGTCGGCGAACAGGCGCGCGCCGATGTCTACGCCACTACCCGCCCCCAGCGTCACGATAAAGCGGATCGGTCGGCTCGGCCAACTTTGTGCCGAGGTCTGGCCGGCCGGCAAGATCATAGCGGCCGCAAACAGCGCGAGCAGTTCTCTTTTTGAAATTTTCATTTGCGTGCTTCCATCAACGCGGGCCGTTTACGAGCTTCATTGTTGAACGAGGCGTTTACGGGCTCATTGTTGACTAACCCCGGCCACCATAGTTCATCGCTGTGGGAATGTGCAGGCGGCCCCGAAAATGCCGTGTTCGGGGCCGAAGTTGGGCTTTGACCGTAATCGGAGACGCCGATGCCGCCTTTTCTCCTTTCGCCGCTGGTGAAGTGGTCGCTTGCCGCCTTGGGCGGCGCCGTGGTCGTGGCGTGGGTGGCGAGGGAAGTGCGCCGCGTCAACGAAGAGCTTGACGCGCGCCGGGCCGTGAAGATCCGCGATCAGGCCCAGCGGCCAACGCTGCGGCGTGACCCGCTGACGGGCGAATATCGGCTTTAGTCGTTTCTCGGATTTTTTTGTAAGAAGCTCCCGGTCTAGGGCGGGCAGCGGCGAGCGCGAAGCTCAAAAGAGCGCCCGAGAACATCGCTAAAAAACCAGACCTTTGGAATTAGCCCTGTTGACCCCCCCTGGGGCGGCCAATAGGGTCCGGGCCCTCTCCCGTGCCCGGAAATAAACGCGCCGAAAAGATGCCTGACTTCTCCGTTGCTGAACGTTCGCGCCAGGACAACCTGGACCCGGCCCGTTCCTTCCAGGGCCTCATCCTTGCACTCCAGCAGTACTGGGCCGGCTGGGGCTGTGTGATCCTCCAGCCCTACGATATGGAGGTGGGGGCGGGCACCTTTCACCCGGCGACAACGCTCCGCGCTCTCGGTCCAAAGCCTTGGAACGCCGCTTACGTGCAGCCCTCGCGCCGGCCAAAGGACGGCCGCTACGGCGAGAACCCGAACCGACTACAGCATTATTACCAATTCCAGGTAATCCTGAAGCCGTCGCCGCCCGACATCCAGGAGCTCTATCTCAATTCACTAAACGTCATCGGCATAGATCCCAATTTGCACAACATCCGCTTCGTCGAGGACGATTGGGAAAGTCCGACGCTAGGCGCCTGGGGACTTGGCTGGGAATGCTGGTGCGACGGTATGGAAGTTTCTCAATTCACTTACTTCCAGCAGGTGGCCGGCTTCGAATGTTCGCCGGTATCCGGCGAACTCACCTACGGACTCGAACGACTAGGAATGTACGTGCAAGGCGTCGACAACGTATTCGCGCTCAACTTCAACGGCCGCAACGACGAGAAGAAGGTCAGCTACGGCGACGTTTTCCTGCAGGCCGAGCAGGAATATTCGCGGCACAATTTCGAATTCGCCGACACCGCAATGTTGTTCGAACAATTCAAGATGGCGGAAGCCGCTTGCAGGAAGTATCTGGCGGCCGGCTGGGCAAACGGCGACAAGAAACGTCACCTGATGGCATTACCGGCCTATGACCAGTGCATCAAAGCATCCCACGTGTTCAACCTGCTCGACGCGCGCGGAGTGATCTCGGTTACCGAGCGGCAGAGCTATATCCTGCGGGTGCGCGAGATGGCGAAGGCCTGCGGCGAAGCCTGGCTTGCCACCGAAGGCGGGGGCGCAGCGTAATCGATGTGCTCGAAGGCATGTGGTGCCGGTGCGGCGGCTCGCAGGCGCACCCGTTCTCTGGAATGGACAAGCGCAACTTCAGCGCCTGCAAGTGAAAGACGCCGCCGTTCTCCGACAACAGCGACCTGAAGCTATAGCTCGAACCTTCTCGCAAAGCGATTCGATAGATGCGCATGTTGTCTACGGTATCGGGCTAGGTCGTGCCCGCACGAACACCCGCGCGCTTCAACCGCAGGTGACAGGCGGGGGCCGCCCTGCTAGGCGAAAGCTCCATCCACGCGCCGCTGATGAGTTTGCGATGCCCGACCTCCTGCTCGAATTCCTGTCCGAAGAGATCCCGGCGCGGATGCAGGCGCGCGCAGCCGAGGACCTGAAAAAGCTGATCACGGATGGCCTGGTTAATGCCGGTCTGGTCTACGAGGGTGCCAAGGCCTTCGTTACGCCGCGTCGGCTCGCGCTCTCGGTGCACGGAGTGCCGGCGCGCCAACCGGATGTCAAAGAGGAAAAGAAGGGCCCGCGCGTAGGCGCGCCGCGGAACGCGATCGCCGGCTTCCTGAAGGCGGCGGGATTGACGTCGATCGACCAGGCGAAAGTGCAACCCGATAAGAAGGGCGACTTCTACGTCGCGATTATCGAGAAGCCGGGCCGTCCCACGCTCGAGGTATTGGCCGAGATGATTCACGAGGTAGCGCTCGCATTCCCCTGGCCGAAGTCAATGCGCTGGGGCTCAGGCCGCCTCAATTGGGTACGGCCGCTGCATTCGATTGTCGCGACCTTCGGTCCGGAGACCGAGGAACCGGAGATCGTGCCACTCAAGATCAACGGCCTCGCCGCCGGCGATCAGACGCGTGGTCACCGCTTTATGGCGCCGGCGCCGGTCACGGTCAGGCGCCTCAACGATTACGTCGCCAAGCTGGAAGCCGCTAAGGTCGTGCTCGACTCCGCCCGGCGCGCCGAGATGATCCTCGCCGACGCCAAAAACCTCGCCTTCGCGCGGGGCCTGGAGCTGGTCGAGGACCAAGGCTTGGTCGCCGAGGTCGCTGGCCTCGTGGAATGGCCGGTGACGCTGATGGGATCGTTTGACGCCGCCTTCCTGTCGATTCCCGAGCAGGTTATTCGTGCCACCATTCGAAACAACCAGAAATGTTTCGTTCTGCGCGATTCCGCGACCGCCAAGTTGACCAACAAATTCATTCTAGTTGCCAACGAAGACGCTGCCGACGGAGGCAAGGTTATCGTTGCCGGCAATGAGCGCGTGGTCCGCGCGCGGCTTTCCGACGCCAAGTTCTTCTACGAGACCGACCTAAAGACACGGCTGGAGGATCGGCTGCCCAAATTCGAGCACATCGTGTTTCACGAGAAGCTAGGCTCGCAGGCCGAGCGTATCGCGCGCGTGGTCGCGCTCGCCGGACAACTGGCGCCGTTGGTCGATGCCGACGTCGCCACGGCCGAACGTGCCGCGCAGCTCGCAAAGGCCGACCTGCTCACCGACGTGGTCGGCGAATTTCCCGGGCTGCAGGGCTTCATGGGCCGTTGTTATGCCGAGGAACAGGGCGAGGACGAAGCGATCGCGCACGCGATCGAGGATCACTACCGCCCGCAAGGGCCGGACGATCTTGTGCCGGCCGATCCCGTGGCGATTGCGGTGGCGCTCGCCGACAAAATTGATACGTTGGTTGGCTTCTGGTCGATCGGCGAGAAGCCGACCGGCTCCAAGGATCCTTTCGCGCTGCGCCGCGCTGCGCTCGGCGTTATCCGCATCGTGATCGAAAATGAGTTGCGTTTGCCGCTGCGCTCGCAGCTCTGGCGCCACTTCGGCGCTGTGCGGCGCGATGAAAAGCTGAGCGAGGCGATTCACGCGCTGCATCCCTTGCAGGACCAGATCGTCGAACTGAGCGCGACTGATATCGAACTGGCGATGAAGCTCGAAGTGCTGGTGTCGCAGCGTGAGCGGCGGCTCACCGGTCCAGCGCTCGTGGAGGCGCATTCCTACCTGCAACAGACCCACGATCTGCTCGCCTTTTTTGCCGACCGCCTGAAGGTGCAGCTCCGCGAGCAGGGCGCCCGCCATGATCTAGTCGACGCGGTTTTCGCGCTCGAAGACCAAGATGATCTGTTGCTGATCATTCGGCGGGTCGAAGCGCTCGGCAAATTTCTTGACAGTGACGACGGCAAGAACCTGCTCGTCGGCGTCAAGCGCGCCTCCAATATTCTGCGCATCGAAGAGAAGAAGGACAACAAACGCTATACTGGTGCGCCCGACGCCAAGCGGCTCGCCGCCGCGGAGGAAAAGGCGCTGGCGCAGGCAATCGCCGCCGCCAAGAAGGAGGCCTCCGCCGCCATCGCGAAGGAAGACTTCGCCGCCGCCATGGGCGCGTTGGCAAAGCTTCGCCCGCATGTCGACGCCTTCTTCGACGAGGTGACCGTCAACGTCGACGACATGCCTTTGCGCGACAACCGCCTAAAATTGCTCAGCGAAATTCGCGACGCCACCCGCGCAGTCGCGGATTTTTCCAAGATCGAGGGCTAGCGGCCGGCGTTTTAACGCCCGCTGCCCGCATTACCGGCATTCTCTACCTCACCCTGATCAATTCCGACGCCGGATGAAGTTCATCGTCGCTATCTACTCGTTTCTGCCTCGGGCTAAGACTTATCCGCTGATCGAAAAGTGGGCTTGCGGCGTCGGCCCTGGGAGTGCTTTTAAGTGCCGACCCGCCCGCACCAGTTATTTTTGAGCCATGGCTAAACGCAAATCCCCGCGCTCCCGCACTAAAGCCCTTGTACAAGAAGCCAACGAAGCCCAATTCAAGGGCCGGGCGGCCGTTAAAAGCACTAAAAGCAAATGGGTTTATGAATTCGGCGATGGCCGTGCCGAGGGCAGAGCCTCCATGCGCAATCTGCTCGGCGGCAAGGGTGCCGGGCTTGCCGAAATGGCCAATCTCAGGCTGCCGGTGCCTCCCGGCTTCACTATCACCACGGACGTATGCACGTACTACTACTCTCACCACCAACAATATCCCAAGGACCTGAAGCCGCAAGTCGGGAAGGCGCTCGCCGCCATCGGCCGCATCACCGGAAAGGTGTTCGGCGACAAGAGCAACCCGCTCTTGGTCTCAGTCCGCTCCGGCGCCCGCGCCTCGATGCCGGGTATGATGGACACAGTGCTCAACCTGGGCCTCAACGATGAGACCGTTGAGGCGCTGGCCAATAAATCCGGCGACCAGCGTTTCGCGTATGACAGCTATCGCCGCTTCATCACCATGTATTCGGACGTCGTGCTCGGAGTCGGCCATCAGCATTTCGAGGAGCTGCTCGACCATCACAAGGAGAAGCAGGGCTACTCGCTTGACACCGATCTTTCCGCCGACGACTGGGCAGAGCTGGTCGAGCGCTACAAGAAGTGTGTGAAGGACGAGCTTGGCAAGGACTTCCCGCAAGATCCGCACGAGCAGTTGTGGGGCGCGATTGGCGCGGTGTTTGGGTCCTGGATGAATCAGCGCGCCATCACTTATCGCAAGCTTCACAATCTGCCGGAGAGCTGGGGCACCGCGGTCAATGTGCAGGCTATGGTGTTCGGCAACATGGGCGATACCTCGGCCACAGGCGTTGCCTTCACACGCAATCCATCGACCGGCGAGAAGAAACTCTACGGAGAATTCCTGATCAACGCGCAGGGCGAGGATGTTGTCGCCGGCATCCGTACGCCGCAGGAGATCAGTGAAGCGGCGCGCATGGAGGCTAATTCCGAAAAGCCTTCGATGGAGACCGCGCTGCCCAAGGCGTATGCCGAACTTAAGCGCATCCACAACGCGCTCGAACGCCACTATAGCGACATGCAGGACCTCGAATTTACGGTCGAGCAAGGCAAGCTGTGGATGCTGCAGACCCGCTCCGGCAAGCGCACCGCCACGGCGGCGCTGCGCATTGCTGTTGATCTCGCCAATGAAGGGCTGATCTCGAAAAGCGAAGCGGTGCTGCGCGTTGATCCGCTGGCGCTCGACCAGTTGCTGCATCCGACAATCGATCCGCGCGCGCACCGGCGGGTGGTCGCCACCGGCCTGCCGGCTTCGCCCGGCGCCGCTTCAGGCGAGATCGTGTTCTCTCCCGATGAAGCCGCGCAGCTCAAATCCGACGGACACAAAGTCATTCTCGTGCGCGTGGAGACCTCGCCGGAGGACATCCACGGCATGCATGCGGCCGAAGGCATCCTCACCACGCGCGGCGGCATGACTTCGCATGCGGCAGTGGTCGCGCGAGGTATGGGTAAACCCTGCGTGTCCGGCGCGGGCTCGCTGCGAGTAGATTATAACGCCGGCACCATGACGGCAGGCAGTCAGACATTCAAGAAAGGCGATTTCATCACCGTCGACGGCTCGACTGGCCAGGTGCTTGCCGGCAAGGTCGACATGATCGAGCCGCAGCTCTCCGGCGAATTCGCTACCCTGATCGGCTGGGCCGATAAGGTGCGCAAGCTCGGCGTGCGCGCCAATGCTGACACACCGGCCGACGCCAGGGCGGCCGTGCGCTTCGGCGCCGAGGGCATCGGCCTCTGCCGGACCGAACACATGTTCTTCGACGAGGGCCGCATCCAGGCGGTGCGCGAGATGATCCTATCCGACGACGAGAAGTCCCGCCGCATTGCGCTCGGCAAGCTCTTGCCGATGCAGCGCGCCGATTTTGTCGAGCTGTTCGAGATCATGGGGGGCCGGCCAGTAACCATTCGTCTGCTCGACCCGCCGCTGCACGAGTTCCTGCCGCATGGTCAGGAGGAGATCGCTGAGGTAGCGGCCGCCATGGGCGCCGATCCGCGAAAGCTTGCCGACCGTGCCAACGAGCTCTCCGAATTCAACCCGATGCTCGGCTTCCGTGGCTGCCGCATCGCAATCGCTTATCCGGAAATCGCCGAGATGCAAGCGCGTGCCATCTTCGAGGCTGCGGTGGAAGTGGCCAAGCGCACCGGCAAGCCGGTGGCGCCAGAGGTGATGGTGCCGCTGATCGCCACCAAGGCTGAGCTCGACCTGGTGAAGGCGCACATCGACGCCATGGCGCAGGCGGTGATGAAGGAGACCGGCGTCAAGCTCACCTATCAGGTCGGCACCATGATCGAACTCCCGCGCGCCTCGCTAATGGCCGCCGAGATCGCGCAGACCGCCGAGTTCTTCTCGTTCGGCACCAACGATTTGACGCAGACGACGCTTGGCATTTCGCGCGACGACGCCGCGCGCTTCCTCGGCATCTACACGGCGCGCGGGATCCTACCGTCCGATCCGTTCGTGTCGATCGACCAGGCCGGTGTCGGCGAACTGGTGCGCATCGGCGTAGAGCGCGGGCGTAAGACGCGGCCAAAGCTCAAGGTCGGTATCTGCGGCGAGCACGGCGGCGATCCCGCCTCGGTCGCTTTCTGCCAGTCAGCCGACCTTGATTACGTGTCCTGCTCGCCATTCCGCGTGCCGATCGCGCGTCTGGCGGCGGCGCAGGCCGCCTTGGGCAAGGCGGTGGCGAGCCAAGCCTAGATTTTAGTCAGGAAGTCCCCGACTTCGAGGCGAAGGTTAGCGAGCGCCATCTCCGCCAATTTGCGAGACCACTTCAGCCGCCCAGCACCGCCTGGTCAAGGAAAGCGAGGACGCTGTTGCCGACCCGCTTTGTGCCGGGCGCGCAAGAAGCCATTGCGACATGGTTAACTTTCCTTTGTCGATGCCGCTGGCACAGGCTGTACGTGCATTCCCAACATGTGACGAGGCGCGGGTGCGTCACGAGCGCGAAAACCGCTACCCGCAGTTAACGGCTTCGCAAGGTTAATCAGTCCATAAAAAAATCCCTCGCATTGTCGCCGTTCGCCGTTCGGGGGCAAGCAGCCGGAAAAGATTTCGGGCGTAGGAATGGCCTTTCTTCGTAAGCATCGGCGGCGGGGGCACACACCGTTCGGCTTCGGCGTGCTGGCATTGACGCTACTGCCCAGTTCAATCGGCTTGCAGGATCTCGCTGCGTTGCTGGCCAATCAGCCAGGCGTGGCAGCGCGCGCACATTCACACACCATCGCCTCGCCGTTCGGCAGTATTCATGCCGCCACTTTCTCGATGCCGAGCCCGATCGGCACCGGGATTCCACACCCGCCGCTCTATGCGCTAGCGAATTTCGATCCGAGCAACATCACTGGCTCGATCGCTCAGCAGTTTCTCGGCGACCCCAGCGCGCCGTTGCAGTTTCCCGCGGTCAACCGCAAGGCCAAGCGCGACTCGGCACTGGCGCGGCCACGCGAGCCGCTGCCGCCGCTGCCGCCGCTTTTGACCATCGATCCGATTTCGCAAGCCGAAGCCGATGCGCCGTTGAAGAGCGAAGAGGGCCGCTTCGATCCTTACTCGGACTACCAGTTCGCCACGATCTCCGACGAGCAGCTGACCTCACCCGACATCGAGCGGCTGCCGGTCGACAACATACACACTACGACAGCCGCGCCGGCCAAAAATGGCGAACGCATTTATTTCGGCGCCGATCCAATAGCTGGTTCGCAGGAAGCCATCACGCCGTGGGCCGCGGGCGAGGCGCCGGTCGTGCTGGTCTCGCGCGAATCCGGCGATCCCGATATCAAGATGTCGGCATTGACGCCGTCGCAGCCGGGCGAGGAGAAAGCCGGCGAGTCGATTGCCGGCAAGGGCGAGGTTACCGGCGTCGATCAGCGTCCGAAATCTCCGGCCGAGCAGCTGGGACTCACCGGCTCGGCTCGCGCCAAGGCGGAGAAGTGTCTCGCCAACGCGGTCTATTTCGAAGCGCGCGGTGAATCGGTGCGCGGCCAGATCGCAGTCGCGCAAGTGGTAATGAACCGCGTGTTCTCGCCCTTCTATCCAAACAACGTCTGCGGCGTGGTCTATCAGAACGCTAACCACCGCTACGGCTGCCAGTTCACTTTCGCCTGCGACGGCATTCCCGACGTCGTCACCGAGCCGGACGCCTATGCACGCGCGCAGCGCATCTCGCGCGATATGCTCGACGGCAAGCTATGGATGCCGGAAGTGGCGAAGTCGACGCACTTCCACGCCTACTACGTGCACCCAGACTGGGTGAACGAGATGAAGAGGATTTACAAGCTGGGCGTGCATACGTTCTATCGACCACTCAGCTGGGGAGACGGCTCCGGCGAGCCGATCTGGGGCGATCCCAAATTGACGGAAGAAGAGGCAGCCAAGGAAGAGCAGATCTCGCCCGTGAGCCACAGTCTGGAATGGCTGCGCTCGGAGGACGGCAGAGCTTACCAGCGTCAAGCCGCGCATCGGTAAAAGTTCCGCGCAAGCCATGCGCGACAGAAATGTCTTCGATCACGATAATGCATTTTGTCGGCCGGCCGAGGCCCGATATGTTCCGCCTTCGCGTTGGCAGGAAACTTAAAATGGCATTGCAAGCGCTGATCGGAAAACCGTCTGAGGTTGGCTGGCGCACGCCCTTGGTAGTGGTGACCTGCGGCTGCCTGATCGCGCTGCTCAGTTTCGGCCCGCGCTCATCGCTCGGGTTTTTTCTGACGCCGCTGTCGAACGCCAATCATTGGGGCCGCGATGTGTTTGCGTTGGCGCTCGCCATCCAGAATCTGCTGTGGGGAATCGGTCAGCCGTTCGCCGGGGGCGTTGCCGACCGTTTCGGTCCAATGCGCGTGCTGGTGGCCGGTGCGCTCTGCTACGTCGCTGGCCTGGTCATTATGGCGTACGCCACAACGCCGCTCGTGCTCAACCTGTCGGCCGGCGTGCTGATCGGACTTGGACTGTCCGGCTGCTCGTTCAATCTCGTACTCGGCGCCTTCGGGAAACTGCTACCGCTGGAGTGGCGTTCGCTCGCCTTCGGTGCCGGCACCGCCGCCGGCTCGCTCGGCCAATTCCTTTATTCACCGGCTGGCGTCGGAATGATAGACGCTTTCGGCTGGCAGAACGCTTTGCTGGCTTTTGCGGGCATCACGCTGCTGATCCTACCGCTGGCGACGGCGCTGGCCGCGCCCCGCAGCACTGAGTCGGTGCGCGCCACCGTTACCCCGCCGCCGCAGTCGTTCCGCCAGGCACTAGCGGAAGCGTTCGGCCACCGCAGTTACGTGCTGCTGGTGCTCGGCTTTTTCACCTGCGGCTTCCAGCTTGCTTTCGTGACCGTGCACCTGCCGTCTTATTTGCTCGATCGCGGTCTATCCGCGGAGGTCGGCGGCTGGACGCTTGCGACCATCGGTCTGTTCAACATCATCGGCTCGCTGCTGGCAGGCTACCTCGGCAACCGCCTGCCCAAGCGCTATATCTTGTCCTTCATCTATTTCGTGCGCGCGGTCTCCATCGTCGTATTCATCACGCTGACGCCGAGCGCAGCGGGGACGCTGATCTTCGGCGCGGTTACCGGCTTGCTGTGGCTGTCGACGGTGCCGCCCACCTCGTCGCTAGTGGCGCTGATGTTCGGCACGCGCTGGCTCTCGATGCTCTTCGGTTTCGCCTTCTTCAGCCACCAGGTCGGCGGCTTCCTCGGCGTGTGGCTTGGCGGCGTCGTGTTTGACGCCTATGGCTCCTACACACCGGTATGGTGGCTGTCAGTGGCATTCGGCGTCGCCTCTGCCATCATTAACCTGCCGATCGTCGAGCAGCCCGTCGGAGAGCCTGCGCCTGCGGCGGCGTAAACCCGCAAGCACCGCTGCACTTTCGAGTGCGAGGCGTCTAGACCGTACGGGCTCGGTCATCGCTGCGTTTGAACAGGAAAAGCACGAGCGCATCGCGAAGTGCGGTGGCACCGCATCTGTCGATTTCAGGCAAGTGAGGCCTTCGCTGCGTTGCGCCGGTCGCGCTACGTCTTTAGTTTGTTCGGCCAGCGGTGTGGCTAGGGAGTGCGGAGCGTGGCGACATTCAGAGCGATCGTCGTGGAGAAGGCAGAGGGCGGCACCAAGGCCGCACTGACGGATTTCGACGAAGCCAATTTGATGGAAGGCGACGTCACCGTCCGTGTCGAATATTCGACCGTCAATTACAAGGACGGACTCGCCATCACGGGCAAGGCGCCGGTGGTGCGCCGCTTCCCGATGATCGCCGGCATCGACTTGGCCGGCACCGTGGAGAACTCGAGTCACCCGGCGTGGAAATCTGGAGACAAGGTGATCCTCAACGGCTGGGGCTGCGGCGAGACGCATCTCGGCGCCTACGGCGCGAAGGCGCGCGTGAAAGGCGACTGGCTGGTGCCGCTGCCCAAGAGCATGAGCGCGCGCGAGGCGATGGCGATTGGCACCGCTGGCTACACCGCGATGCTGGCGGTGATCGCACTGGAGCGGCACGGGCTCAAGCCCGAGCGCGGGCCGATCGCGGTGACCGGCGCAGCCGGTGGCGTCGGCTCGGTCGCTACCACGATCCTCGCGAAGCTCGGCTTTAGCGTCAGCGCAGTCACCGGCCGCACCGGAGCGGCGGAATATCTCAAGGGCCTCGGCGCGACCGAGATCATCGAGCGGAAGGAACTCGCCGGTCCACCGAAGCCGCTCGCCAAAGAGCGCTGGGCGGGTGCGATCGATGCGGTTGGCTCGACCACGCTTGCTAACCTTTTGTCAACGACCCGATACGGCGGGGCAGTCGCCGCTTGCGGTCTGGCCGGGGGCATGGACCTGCCGGCCTCGGTTGCCCCGTTCATTCTTCGCGGTGTGTGTCTTTACGGCATCGATTCGGTGATGTGCCCGCTGCCTCAACGGCAGGAGGCATGGAAACGTCTGGAAACGGATCTAGATCGGCAAAAATTGGCCACAATGACACGGGAAATCGGCCTAGCCGGGGTTCCGGAGGCCGCAGCCAGCATACTTGCCGGGCAGGTCCGGGGGCGGATTGTGGTCAAAATCGGGTAAACGTTCAGAATTTGGCGACAAACAGCGGTTACATTGCGCTGGGGGTTGAGGAAGCAGCCTTAGATTTCGCAAACGATGACGTCAGTCGGAGTGCAGTGATGGTGCGTGTAATTGCGTTGCTGGTCGGCCTGTTGGCCGCGGTGCCGGCTCTTGCCGGAGAGATGAACGCCGAAGAGGCGAGCCGCTTCGTCACCGGCAAACTCTTCTCCTACACCTGCTTCGAGGGCACGCGCGGTCAGGGCCAAGTGCACCTTGACGGCTCAGTCGGCGGCTCCATCCAATTTCATGGCCGGGGTCCTGTCCGTTACGCGATGCTGCCAGCGGGCACGCTGCGCGTAAGGGGCGGTTCGGTTTGCGCCTCGCTGCGCGGTATGCCGATCGACCCGTGCTTCAATCTGACGCGCACAGACGCCAACAGCTTCCGCGGCGCGGTCGCTGGGCTCGGCTTCGCCTATTGCGATTTCACACGCGCAGGCCGTCCGCACATCGTGCGCACCCACGACGTGGAGCCCGTGTCGCTGCGCCCGTCAATTGCAGCGAACAGCGACTGATCTGCGCGCAAAGTGGTGCGTACTGATGAATGGGCGATAGCCTCGCTGTCCGCCTTCATTGCGCTCCGCCTGTGCTAAGTCCGTCATACGATTTCAGGATGTCTGGGGTTGCCACGGCGTAGTGCTTGTCCGCTATGCGGCCGCCCGCGAACGTCACTCGAGATCAAGCCAGAACGGATCGCCTTCCGCCGCGAGATCGCCTGGACCGATGGTCTCGATGGCGCGCATCATGCGGCCGTCACGCCTCAGCAGCCTGTCGGCAATTGTGACTATGCGGAAGTTCGGCTGTGCCGTGCGCGAGGCACGCCGGATCTCCCAGGCAATCTGCATCTCATCGCGCGTAGGGTTGAGCGCGCAGGCCGCGACGAAGGCTCCCGCGGTCGAGCGGCTGATGCCGGCGAAACAGTGTATCACCATCGGCGCGGCGCGATCCCACCTGCCGACGAACTCGAGCAACCGCTGTATATGTTCGTCAGCCGGCGCGGTGTAGCCGTCAATCGGCACGTTAATGTCGTCGACTGCCAGCACAAGGTGGTTCCGAGGCGAGATGTGGCTCGGCCGCTGCACCTGGTCGCTCAAGCGCAGCAGGGTGACGATCGAGCGGGCGCCCGACTCATCGAGGGTGGCGTGCAGGCGGGCGAGGGAACAGACGTGAATCATGATCGGACTCGGTTCTTATTCATTCCCGGCGGGCCAGGGAAGGTTAGTCGCGCAGAAGTTTCTTGAAACGCTCGCTAAACCGCGTTTCGGCGGCGCCAGCGCTCCAAGGAACCAGGAAATCCCGCTCTAGAGTCGCCGAGAACTTCGGCGGCGGGCCAAAGAACTTGCGTGCCTCGGCGTCCTGGAAGCCGGCAAGCCGCGTCGCCTCGAGATAGGCCGCCGAGCGGTCGGCGTCCTTGATCAGGGCAGTCAAGCCCTCCGGCAGTTTCGCCGGCAACCCGAAGCGCAGATGGATGGCGGCGAGCAACCGCTGTTCTACCACCTTGTAACTGTCGCCAATCACAGCCTTGAACGGCGAGATTATATCACCGATCACATATTCCGGCGCATCGTGCAGCAACACCGCCAACCTTCCAGGCGCGTCGAGCCGCGGCGACTTGGAGCGCGCTAGCGCTTCGACTAGGAGTGCGTGCTGGGCGACCGAATAGATATGGCCGCCTTTGGTCTGCCCGTTCCAGCGCGCGACACGGGCGAGCCCGTGCGCAATGTCCTCAATCTCGACGTCGAGCGGCGAGGGATCGAGCAAATCGAGTCGGCGGCCCGACAACATTCGCTGCCAGGCGCGCGGCTTTCCAGAGCTTTTGCGAAGTTTGCTCATTGCCTCGCGAGCTTGGCGCAGGCCGCGTGGCGATGGCAGCCGACCAGGTGGTCGTTGACCATGCCGACCGCCTGCATGAAGGCATAGACGATAGTCGGGCCGACGAACTTGAAGCCGCGCGCGATAAGCTCCTTCGACATCTTGCGTGAGATTTCGGTTTCGGCCGGCACCTGCTTGATCGACTTGAACCGGTTCTGTTTCGGCTTGCCGTCGAGGAAGTCCCACAACAGCACGGAAAATCCTTGCCCGCTCTCCATGATCTGCAAGTAGGCGCGCGCTGAGCGCACGGCACCCTCGATCTTGGCGCGGTTGCGGATGATGCCGACATCCTTCATTAGCGACTCGATCTTGCGGTTCGGATAGCGCGCGATCTTCTCCGGATTGAAATTGTCGAAGGCGCGGCGGAAGTTCTCGCGCTTGCGCAGGATGGTGATCCACGACAGTCCGGCCTGGAAGCCGTCGAGCACCAGCTTCTCGTAGAGGGCGCGGTCGTCGTATTCGGGCACGCCCCATTCCTCGTCGTGATAGGCGAGATAGAGCGGATCGGCCCCAGGCCAGGGGCAGCGCTTGAGGCCGTCGGCGCCCTTGAGCGCTGTCAGGATGCGGGGCGGCCTTTCTTTTTCGGGCATGGCGGATCCTCTTTCGGACAGCTCTTTTTCGCCCGGAGCGC
>Ga0182040_10000479_pt1 | contig 18116 bp, 18 predicted proteins | sample flu12Cox44000176_FD_125973 | JGI IMG/M metagenome (GOLD analysis project Ga0182040, IMG submission 125973) | Lab enrichment of tropical soil microbial communities from Luquillo Experimental Forest, Puerto Rico - flux8day.12C.oxic.44.000.176 | ecosystem: Environmental > Terrestrial > Soil >... | reverse complement strand
TGGGCGAAATGACCCGTGTTCCTGCGGCAGCGGCAGGAAATATAAACGCTGTTGCGGACGCTCAGTTTAATCAGGCTGTTGTTCATCTCTTCGGCGGGTTCCATTGTCTGCTCAGAACAGCGTTTAGCCGCTTAGCGTTCTCCTCGTTGGCAAGATGATTTGTCCGAACGTGGGCATCCCATTCGTCAACAGGATAAACGACCATTCCCGTAAACCCAAAAAACACCGAGAAATCATGCCAACGAAGATCAGCCCCTGCCTGTGGTTCGACCACCAAGCCGAAGACGCCGCCCGTTTTTACACCGCGATCTTCAAAGACTCGAAAATCATCGCCATCTCGCGCTATCCGGAGGCCGGACAAGAAATCCACGGGAAGGCCGCCGGATCGGTGATGACGGTGGCCTTTGAGCTGAATGGACAAACATTCACCGCGCTCAACGGCGGCCCAATTTTCAAGTTCAACGAGGCCGTCTCGTTTCAGATCGAATGCGCGACGCAGAAGGAAGTTGATTACTACTGGGAGCGACTTTCGGAGGGCGGCGATCCGCAGGCGCAACAGTGCGGCTGGTTAAAGGATCAGTTTGGCCTCTCCTGGCAGATTGTCCCCAAGGTCCTGTCTGAGTTGCTCAACGATCCCGACACCGCAAAATCTCAGCGCGCCTTTCAGGCCATGATGAAGATGAGGAAGCTCGATATCGAAGGTCTGCAGCGCGCATTTGCCGGATAACAGCATCCTGAAAAGGTCAAGCGGCTTTCCCGAAAATGACTTCCGCCTTCCGCCGATGATCGGTGGCGAGACCTGGGGTCCTGGTTGGCAAATTTCGGACGTGCGGTTGTGCTTTGCTCCGAAAGTTTTGCCACGAAAAGATGGTATGCTTACGCCCAATAACCTCGTCAAAATCTGCGGAATCGCTCTCTGGTAAGTGCCTAGCTTGGGGTGATTGGCTTGAGTTGGTGTGGCAAAACGGATTCGAGTTCGAGTTCGAGGACGAGAAGGATTGAGGGATATCAGGGCCAAGCCTGTGGCTATTGCACCTTCGTACTAAGGGTTAGATTTACCGCAGGAGCCAAGCGCAAAATCGTTGCGCCGGAGTGTGGACGCAGAGCTGATCTGTCGCTCGAAAGCAGGAAACGCTGACGCATTCGCAGAGTTAGTAGTCCGATATCGAGGCAGGATCTACTCTGAATGCAGCACTTGCAAAGCTTTCGGCGGAGCATCGCGCCGCGGTGATGCTAAAAGAGCCTGAGGGCATGTGATATCACGAAATTGCCGCGTTTCTGAACATTTCCGTAGGAACAGTGATGTCTCGGCTCTTCTACGCTAAAAGGCACCTGCGCTCTCTGTTAAGGCGTATTTGCAAGCAACTCTGACTTAAGGTTTTTGTTTCCGAAGGCTCCGTAGTAAGGCCAGACAGCCCAGATCCGGGTGGCAGTTCAACAACCGAAATAAAAAGAGGCCGGACTTTTTCAGCCTCTTTTCAACTAAGATGGTAATAGGATACTTGTTAGCCCGTTATGTTAATCCTGGCGGGGTTTTTGTTCTCGTTCTCCCATTGAGTTGTGGCGCCAAATCTCAAAGATCGTCCTCGTCGCTCGTTTCAAAAAAGGTTGTATTAAGCGAAGGAAGAATACCAATGAGGAGTTTTGCCGTCAGCGTCTACCGGATGAAGCTTTTTCCTTTTGAATCCTTTTTCAAATGTTTGACGATAGCCGTGAACTTCGGCAGCGACATGAGTTCGTACAGCTTTACGAGATATTCTTCCTCGCGCGATCGCGTTGTGCTGGAGTTGTTTTTCCCGCGCGTGTAAGTTTTCTTCCAGTGCATCCGCCTTCCGACGAAATCGGCGGAGGTTTCGGCACAGGATTTGTCCGCCGCTTTGAAGATGATTCTGTTCCGAAGATTAAGGATCGTGACCTCCGCTTTCTCTCTTGTTCCCAAGGCCGGGAAAAAGGAGGTCTTCGATTGAGCGGCCATGATTGTTGTGGAGTTTGCCTGGCGTATGACGTCGACATTAAAGTCCGAATCGGAGATGAATCGCTGCGCTTCGTCCTGCCAGCAGATCAACAGATTGTCTTCATCGGGGCGCCGTCTGCCTGGCGGTCTGGGATCAAATCGGCGGAGTGCATGAGCATAAAACAGGAGCTTTAGAATCGTCGTAACGTATCGGCGTTCTGTTTGATATTTTTGTGGCATGGAAAGACAAATGATCGCGCCGCGGTCGAGGGCCGAGAAATCGAAGGTGTTTTCCGGTGTGCCGAAAATTTCGATGATGTCGGGGTTGGTAAAATAGTTCAGGTAATTGTAAATTGTCGAAATAACTCCGCCAAGCTGCTCGGGGGGTTGGCGAAGATAAGCGTTCATAAAGTGTTCGTAGCAGTCCTGAGCATCGGCATCCCCGTGGTTTTTCAATGACTCCAGATTCTGAAGCATTGCCTTCAGCAAAGGTTGGGACTGCAGCACTCCGAGAAGATCATGCATGGTTGGAACAACATTCAGAAGGCGAAAGAGCTGAATGCCTCGCCCGATGTTTGCGTGCGCCTGGGTCTTGAAGAACCCCTTGTCTTCAGAGCCAGGATTGAGTGCGGACGCCGTATCAACGATAACGGTTGCATAGGTCGACCATGGAATTGTGGAATCGGACAATAAATTAAAGCGGGCAAGGGGGATCCAATCTTGGTCTGCGAGATCCGGCCGGGTTTGCAAAAGCAGAAGATCGTCCTGCCGATGATACTTTCTGGCCATGCGAACCAGCGTTTCATAGTAGATGCCCTTTTCGTCGCAACAAAGCCCTCCCCAGTCGGGTTCATGTTGAAAAACGGAATGCATAAGGGCGTTTATCGCGAACGTCTTGCCTGAGCCTGTGTCGCCTGTGATTAGCCAACCTCGACAAAAGTCGTTGCGATCCCAGACGAATCCGGCAAGAGAAGCAGAGATTTCCCTCCTTGATCTGAGCGGCGCGAAGCACCAGCCGATTGGCACACTGACAAACAAGGGCAGAAAACTGATCCATCCAACAACTGGCTCAAAGAACCAGCCGAGTGCGAGGCAGATGGTCCAGAGCAGAAGGAGCGGAACAGAGCAAATGTAGGAGAGCTTCAGGTGCAGGCTCTGTTGGCGGATCCAATCGACCGCCGCCGCAGACGCTTCTGTCAAAGTCGCTTCATCACCTGCATATGTTCTGTGATGGACCGTGCGCTCGCCATGCGCGATCCTGATCGCAAAGCGAGGCAGGCTGCGGATGCCATCGGAGTTCTGACGAAATATTGGAGGAAGAGCTTCACCTCGGATTTCATAACCTCGGAATTTCATGAGTTTGACAGGTGCAGCCGCCTTCGAATAATCCGGCAGTCGCAGAAGGCTGCCATCAGGACTGAGCATAGACATTGAATCGGAAGGACGCTTCGAATCAGGACTCTTGCGCAATTCACTGGTAAGCAGAATATCGGTTGCAAACATCAGATAATAGAAACACAATAAAAATATGTTGTCAACATGCGTTTGAGTTCCTGTTGCCCCGAAGGGGCAGCATCACTTAGCCCGGCGGTTTTAACCGGGTTTTCAACCCCGGGAAGCTCACATCAGGGAACCCGCCCGGAGCGGGCGTAAGGTTCAAAACATTTAATCTGACGTCCCTTCTTTCTGACTTGCGTCGCCGCCGTCCCAAAGTCTCAAAGATGTCAAATCAAAAACGCGGCTCGCCCTACCGATCGCAGGTGCCGCGGAGGTATCGCACTGAAGACGGCTCCGGTTTTTGTGAAATCGTAGAATTTACCCTAAGACCATTGCAGCCTTATTTCCCCCATCGATTCATCACGGCGATGGTTATCGCGTCGCGTACGGCTTCATGCCGCATCGCCCACTGGAATTGATAAACGCGATTGTCGTACTGTTCATCAAATTCCCTCTTCATCGCGTCGGAAATCTTTGCCACCGTTACGGGGCCTCGAATACGCGAGGCGACATCTTCCACAATTTCCAGGCAATAGTTTACCAGCATTTTTGCCGCGCGTTGGGATATGTCATCGAGTTCTTCGGTACAAACCAGGAAAAAGTTATCCCATGTTACCTTGGAAACACCCTTAAGCCATTGCTCTTTTCCCTCGTAGAAGATGCCGTGTTTACGGTACGTCTCGAGGAAATCGTCGATCGAAAGGGGCCCGCCGTCCGCCGAGAACGACCATTTGGCAGATTCTGCCGCCGTTTGTCTAGTTTCCTTCGCGGTAACCATTTTTAGTGCTTCTCCCGAAAAAATTTGATATGTATTTTCTGTAACACCCTAAGGGACCGAAAGTAAAGTGCGCAAACACAACAAGGTTTTCAATACGTTACCAGTTCCCGAACCGGTTGAGCAACTGGGATTCGGCGATGACCTGATCGAGGCGTTTTATAAGCTTACACCCAACGAAAGGGAAATCGTGATGAGCATTGTGCAGCGGCTGAAGGCTTCAGTGACCGCATATGACTTCGATGATTTCGATCTGCAGGCGGCGGCGATGAAGCTGCTGACTTATCATAGACTTGTGCTGCATAACAGCGATCGGCAGAATTCGGTGCTCTACGCGCGTTGGCTGAGTTCTATTACGATGGTCGAAAAGAGGATGACCCTTCACATTGATCCTGGTTTGGTCCCTCACCTGGAACGTTTGAAGGACCACCAAAAGCAGGATTCTGAACGTGCCAGCGTGAAACTTGCCAGCCAGTACTCGATTCGCCTGTACGAGTGGGCATGGAAGTGGAGAAATATAGGGCTAAAGCGCATATCGATTCCCCAGATTAGAAAAGTTCTTGGCGTGGACGAAGTACGGGATCCGCAGGGGAATGTGCTAAGTGAAAAGTGCCTGGTTCATTGGCCGAATCTCAAGCAGCGGGCCATCGATCGCGCGTTACACGAAATCAACGAAAAAACGGATCTTAGTATTCGGCTGGTTGCGGTAGGGCAGGCGAAGTACCGCCGGGTGTTGTCTCTGGCGTTTGAAATTAAGGAGAAGCGACGCAGGTCGAGATCCAATGGTTGGACGGGGACAAACTGAAATATTTGGGTTCCGCAACTTTTTTATCAACGATCAAAATCGACGAACGCAACCACCAGCGATTGCCTCCGCTTGAGCATCTCACTTCGGACCAAATCCTTGCAATCCGGGATGTTAGGCTGAATTTTCCCTATAATTTCGCCCAGCCGCCATCTCCTGAAATTCGATGGTCTCTTGCCGATCTCATCGATCATGCCCGTTTTCCCATGGCAAGACTGGATCCCTGCGATAAATGGGACATCCAGGACTTCAGCATGGAGAATTTTCTTCGCGTTCTTGATCCAAAACGGATGAGTGAACCTGGCTATCTTGCTCCAACAACTGTCGCAAAAGTTATTGCGTATGGGCTTCAAATCGCAGAGTCAACTACGGAAACGATGGAAGTCCTGGCAGGTCTGCAAACCTGGACCGGAGAAGATATTTTAGCCCAAATTCGCAGTCTCGCGGATGCCGCATTGATCGATAATGAGTTTTCTCCCTGGCGCCATTTTTGGATTGCTACTCAGCATCCGACGATCCGCTGGGCAATCAATAACGCGATGATGAACCGTTGGGGCGCAACTGGATTTCCGCCGGCGAGATAGTGGCAGGCCAAGGAGCCTCGCGCAGAATCGGACCTAAGATCGGACTGGGGACTCGGAAGCCGCACGTCGCCAACGGCGGTCGCCCTCGGAGGTGACGCCATCGCACGAAGGGAATCGGCACAAAAGGACCAAAGATCACGAAGAGATGTGCTCATAGAGGGGAAGCAAGCGTCTGGGCAGAGTAGAGTTGGATTGCCAGAAAATCCGCCTACCGCTCTACAGGTACGGATCAGGAGCTGTGAGCAAAGCTCTGAGCCTAGCTAGCTTCAACTTAAAAAACGGAAACAGATTTAACCGCAGATCGGCGGAATCTGCGGGTCCAATTTTCAGCATCCAGCTTCAGTAAACTTCGGTCTTTTCTGAATATTGCTCGGTAGTTACCCGGATCTTCACATTCTTGGATTCGCGGACCGCCGAAACTCGAAAATTTGCCAGATCGTCAATGAATTGGGCGCGTCCGCAAAAATCCCGGCCGATCGAAATTTCGACGTCAGCAAAGGAGTAGCGAAGAGTTATGAGCCGATCTCCCAGCAAATCGATACAGAGAAGATGAGAATAAGGGAGGATTTTGGTCCGTATCGGGTTTTGAAGTTCAAACGAACAGGATATCCCGGCTTGGCTCCCTGAATGGCAGAGGTATGGCTGATCCTGAAGGCGCGGGATTGGGAGCATTGAAGGAGGCTTGCAGGGTTCGGGAGAAAGTTATTGCCGGTTCATAGTCGAATGTCGATGCCCATTTGGATCTTGGAAAAAGCCGGCAATGCGGGGCAAAATCGTACTACGCGCAAAATGAGAGCATTTGTAGAAAATGTAGTCAAGACCTACTGATTGCTCGTCTGGAACGTGCCTCGGGTGGGCTGGAGGAGTGCTAATACTTCACCAACGAGAAAGAGCGAGCCGGTCACGAGGATTAGTTCGTCGGATTCGCGCGCCAGATCCAATGCGTGCGCAACAGAGTTAAAACTCGATGAGGAGACGTTCTCCGGGACCAGCGCTTGAATTTCATCGGTTGCCGCGGCGCGGCGGCTCTGCACCGGCACGATGTAAAAACGCGCGGCGATCTTGCTGAGCACGGAAAGCATCTGCCGCAGATCTTTCTCTCGAAGGCCTCCGAAGATGACTGTGGGTCGTTCCTCTCCAACGCATTCTTGCCAGGTCTCAATCAATCGCTGCGTTGCGGCGGGGTTATGAGCTCCGTCAAGAACAATTCGGGTGCCCAGGCGCTGAAACCGGCCGGGCCAAGAAACCTTTGCAAGCCCTTCCCGCTGTTCTTGTTCCGTCAAATGGAAGCCTGCATGGACCAGCGTCTTGCATGCGAGCGCCGCGTTTATTCCCTGGTGCGAACCCGGCAAACCCACGAACATGTCGCTGACCGGCCGATTGACGTAGTAAAGCGGAGCCGAACGCTCCAATGCCACCTGATCGATAACCCGCCGAACTTGGTCGGTTTGTGGAACTGAAACGACGGGAATTGCGGGTTTGATAATTCCGGCTTTCTCACGCGCGATCTCGTCAATGGTGTTGCCTAGCCATCTTTGGTGATCGAGATCGATCGAAGTCAGGACCGAAGCGAGAGGGGTAACAATGTTAGTTGCGTCAAGGCGGCCACCGAGACCTGTCTCGAGGATAACCAGATCAACGTCCGCGGCGCGGAAATAATCCAAGGCGAGCGCAGTTGTGATCTCGAAAAATGTCGGATAACAATCCTCTCGGAGTTGCTTTCTGATGCGATGAAGGCCGCTGACTACCGAATCGTCACCGATCGGATTGCCATCCACCTGAATTCGTTCATTGAATCGAACAAGATGAGGGGAGGTAAACAGTCCGGACCTGATTCCTGCGGACCTGGCAACCGAATCGAGCATCGCACAAACGGAGCCTTTGCCATTGGTGCCGGCTACGTGGATAACCTTGAGCGATTTTTGCGGCTCATCGAGTGCAACCAATAAACGGCGCATATTGTCCAGACCCAGCTTCATTCCTTGCTGCTGTGTCGCGAAAAGCCATTCGAGAGCTCTGTCGTAAGCGGCGTTCAACTGCACCTCCCGCGAACCTACTTCAACGGCGCCAGATAATTGAGCAAGGAAACCAGCGTAGCACGCAACTGTTTGCGATGAACGATCCGGTCAATAAAGCCATGTTCCTGAAGGAATTCGGCCGTTTGGAATCCGGCCGGAAGATCCTGGTGAGTCGTTTCCTTGATAACCCGGGGACCGGCAAAACCGATCATGCATTTCGGTTCAGCCAGGATGATATCGCCCAGGGAGGCAAAACTCGCCATAACGCCCGCGGTCGTAGGGTGGGTAAGGATCGAGACATAGGGTAATCCCGCCTCGGCGTGGCGGGCGAGAGCTCCGCTCGTCTTGGCCATCTGCATCAGGCTGAGCATGCCTTCATACATCCTGGCGCCGCCCGAAGCCGAAACAATGATCACTGGCCGACGGTCTCTTGTGCCTCTCTCAATCAAGCGGGTAATTTTCTCTCCCACGACGCAGCCCATTGTTGCTGCAAGAAAACTAAAGTCCATTATAGCAATCGCGATGGTCCGGCTCTCTATCTTGCCGCAACCGGTCAGGACGGCATCCTTCATGCCGGTCTTTTCCTGGTAGCTTTTCAGCCGATCGCTATAATCTGCGACACCTTTGAAATTCAGAACGTCAACCGATGTCATGTTGGAGTCGAATTCTTCAAACGTGCCGGCATCCAGCAAACTGTCGGCGCGCTCCCTGCTCAGCATGGTAAAATGATAATCGCAATTCGGGCAGACCTTGAGATTTTGCACAAGCTCAAGATTATGAACAACCTCACCGCATTCGGGGCATTTTTGCCAAAGTCCCTCAGGCATTTCCCGCTTCTTATTTGTTGGGAGCTTTAAGGTTGGCTTCTGGAAGATGGGCATATTTTTGACCTGCGAACGGCTTCATTATCCGCGGGCAACTGTAATTGCGCGTACGGATTCAGCACCAGCTTTACGCAACACGACAGCACATTCGTGCAAGGTTGAGCCCGTAGTTAACACATCGTCCAGCAACACCAGATTTTTTCCAACCACGACGCTATTCTTGCGCAGGGCAAAGGCATTGCGCAAGTTCCGCATGCGCTCGGAGCGATCGAATTGGGTCTGAGTCAGCGTGTAGGAACGGCGCTCGATACAGCCCAGCACCGGTATGGCTGTTCGTTTGGCCACCCACTTTGCGAGCGCCTCAGCCTGGTTGAATCCGCGCTCTCTTCGGCGAGCAGGATGAAGCGGAACCGGAACAATAGCATCGACAGGGATAGTTGTAATTCGCTCATCGCGCATCGCTTCCAACAGGATTTCTGAAAGCAGGCGTCGTAGATAGTATTGACCTCCATATTTGAAACGGTGAATCAGATCTCTGAGCACGCCTTTGGCCTGATAAACGCAGATCGCGCAATCGAATGCCAAGGCGCGGTCCTCGCAGTTCGGGCAGCAAAATTGTCCGGTCATTGCGCCTTCGAATGGCCTGGAGCAGGAATGACAAAAAGGAGGGGTGATCCGAGGAGTCGAGGCCATGCACTGGGCACAAAGAAACACGCCCGGAGTTTGTGCGAATCCGCATCCGACGCAGTTCGAAGGGTAAAACAATTCGACCAGGGTCTTAAGCAGCGGTTGAGTCAGGTTGGCCACGGAGAAAGATGAACCAGATCATAAACCACAAAAAGAGCAGCGCGGCAATCGATCCGATGCCCACGGTGACATCGCCGCCGAACCAGGGGGTCAGGTCTTGGAGCCGCATTGTTAGTTTGTTGAGGCCCATCTTGCCGAAGACTACCCCTGAATGAATACCAATGGCGAGCCATAGGGACGAAGTCCGCATCCTAGCGTGAGCCAGCATCAAGCCAAGTATTCCGATCGTTACGAATCCTCCAATGAAAAGAAAAGGTTCCGAGAATTGCCAAAACGCATGAGGCAAAATTTCAAATCCCGAATACCAATGGACAGCACTCATTTCTTCTGGAGCGGGTTTAAGGAAATGGACGATTGAAAAGAGAGCCGATGTAAAAACGGCTGCCGGAACCGGCGCGAATGACTGGCGAAGCAAACCGAGGAACGCTCCACGAAAGAGAATTTCCTCTATAAATGCAACGGAGACCGCTGTGAGGGCGACCTGAAGCAGCGAATGCCATGGAATGGGGCTCTTGAGTGCCATGCCGCCCGATACCAACAACAGCCCGCCCAAGACCATTATCGTTCCGGACGACACCAGGAACCCGCCTACGAGATGCTCCAGTCGAGAAGGGTTTCTGGCCAGGCCAAGATTGGTGAACCTCTTCGCTCCGATCCACTGGAAAGCAGGAAGCAGTAAAAAAAGCGCGGCGATTAGGACGGAGCGATTAAAGAAACGCCGAAAATCGGTGGTGGCCAGAAAGCCAAGAAATTTGAATTTTGAAGCATATTGGCCTACCCAAAAGACCCAGGGAGCAAGCGTTGCGCCGAGGAGAACTGTCGCGAGCAGATAGATGAGAATCTTTAGACCGGCGCTCAAGAGGAAAGGAATTAGCGTGGACGTCAGATCGCTGCAAACTAAAGTTTGTCACTATGCACAATCGGCATGCCTGGATGGATCGAAGCGCCAATGGAATGAAGCGCGAAATTCGCGTCATTAAAAATCAAGGAGTGTGGCGCTTCCAATCGAGGCGTGGGGACCAGGATCGCTGGGAGTATTACGACGAGCCCGCGCTTGAGGACTTACAACGCTTCAGAGAAGTACTTTTCCGAAAGTATCAGCGACGCCGTGCTTCGTTTGAGGACGTGCAATGGGCTGATCGCGAACTGGCCCGTCGGCGCGGCGCCCAGGTGCCCCCGGAAAGTTCGGGGTCCACCCAAAAATGATAATGGCGGTCAAAGTTCTGACCGCCATTGATGCATGATTCTTGTTACAGGTTTAGCGATTACGGCGGAAATCCCTGCCGCCTGCCCGGCGGGAGTCCTTGTGGCCACCCCCTCGAGATGGTTCACTGTCGTAGAAGCGTTCCTGGCGCGCTTCCGGCGGACGCGCCTCATTCACGGTTAAAGGACGATTATCGAGAGAGAATCCATTGAACCGGCCAATTGCATTATTAGCGTCCTCTGGGTTTTCCATGGTGACGAAGCCGAATCCGCGGGACTTCCCGGTGAATTTGTCTTGAATTATTTTGACGTCTAAAACAGTTCCGACCTGAGCAAACAAATCCTGGAGATCGAGCTCAGTGGTCGCAAACGAAAGATTACCAACGTACAGTTTAACGGACATATCTTCAGTTCTAAATTAAGCCTCCTCGAGCAGGCACGTCCGTTTACTGGACTGAATGCCAACGGTTACGGTAGCTGACAGTTCCCCGAACGAAAAAGACTCTAAATACGTCTACCGCCTACGGCAGGTTTGGCTGTCTTTCAAGCAGCTTTTTCACAAATCATCCCGCCACGAGAAGGAAACGGGAACTTCAATCTCGGGACTCAAGCTCTTCGCAACCGGGCAATTTAAAGCCGCTTGTTCAAGCGCACCGCGCTGGGGATGATTGCCGGAAAGCGGCATTTCAACCACGACGTCAAGTCTCCCAACTCGACGGGACGGGCCGCCGATTTTCAAGCACGCGATTTTGTGCAGAAGAGAGCCGGACGACTCAGATTCGGGCAGGTTCGGGGAGATGGTAGGGGCAGATCTCCGAGCTGCCCGCCGAGAATAGCCATGACCTTGAATTGATATGCGGATACAGAAAAAACTCGACTCATCCGCGACCAGTTTTGCTTTTCAATGATTCCAGCCCAAAGAAGCTTTCGGCGTTAAGCGTTGTCTGCGCGGCAAAAGCCTCGGGTTTGAGCCCTCGTAAGCCGGCGATGAAAGCGTTGGTTTCTTTCACAAAAGCCGGTTCGCACCTTTTGCCCCGGTAGGGTAGAGGCGCCAGGTAGGGAGCATCTGTCTCGACCATGATTCTATCCTGGGGAACGATAGCAGCAGCCGCGCGAACCAGGTTTGCGTTCTTGAAAGTCACGATCCCCGTGAACGAAACGAAAAAGCCAAGTTCTAAAGCTTGCCGTGCGTGAGCTGGTGAACCATTAAAACAGTGAAGGACGGCCCGAATCTGTCCTGCATATTCGCCGAGAATTTCCAAAGTTTCCTTCCACGAATCGCGCTGGTGAACCACGAGCCTCTTCTTGCACGCCACGGCGAGCTCCAGGTGCTCTGCGAAGGTGGCTCTTTGCGTGGCTTTCTCGGACTCGACCGCGGCAGCGTTACTTGGCAGTCGATAAAAGTCGAGCCCCGTTTCGCCCACGGCCACAACCTTGGGATGTCGTGCGAGTTCGCGAAATTCCCGGATGAAATCACCGCGCTCCTCTGAAGCGGCGCTTGGGTGAACACCGATCGAGGCATAGATACCCTGGTAGCGCTCTGCCAACTGAACTGACTTGCGACTGGATTCCCGGGTTGTTCCTATGGTGACGATCCGATCTACACCGGCATCGATCGCCCGCTGGATGACTTCGTCCAGATCCAAAGCAAATGCGGGGAAATCAAGATGTGCGTGAGTATCAATCAGCATATTAACGCGCCGATCCGATCTCGCCGGCTAAACCTATGGCGGTAAGGGACTGGCTGCCAGGGAGTTGTGCTACCATTGAATCACGGAGCTTGCCCAGGTCAGACCTCCGCCGAAGACTACTAGCAGAATATAGTCGCCTATCCGAAAACGACCGGCGCGGTGCGCCTCGTCGAGCGCAATGGCTACTGCCGCTGCGGAAGTGTTTCCGTACTTCTCCAGGTTCACGTAAAACTTTTCGATCGGCAAGTTCATCCGATGGGCGATCGCCTCGATGATGCGCATATTCGCCTGGTGAGGAATTACGCAGGCGATATCGTCATATTTCAAACCTGCGGCCTCAAGAGCGCGGTCGGCGGCGTTGGACATGGCTGTCACTGCCTGTTTGTAGGTCTCCTTTCCTAGCATCTTAATTGTATTAAGATTCTGAAGAATATTTTCCGGAGTCGTGGGGAACCGGCTGCCACCGCCCGGCATAAACAAAATGTCAGTAAATTCGCCGTCGCTTCCCATGTGAGTGGCTATCACGCCGTGCGAGTCAGCGCGGTTGCGAAGGATCGCCGCCCCGGCGCCATCTCCGAACAGAACGCAGGTGTTTCTATCCGACCAGTTCACAATGGAGCTTAGCTTATCCGCCCCGATGATAAGGACGGTATTATAAACATGGGTGGAAATAAATTGTTGGGCGATTTCCATCGCGTAGAGAAACCCGGAGCAAGCGGCCGAAACGTCAAAGCAGGCGGCGCGAATGGCGCCGATTTTTTTCTGAACCCAGCACGCCGTGGCTGGAAAAAACATATCTGGGGTGACGGTTGCGACTATGATCAGGTCGATTTCTTCGGGTGCAACCTCAGCCTGCTGCATTGCTGCGAGCGCGGCTTTCGTTGACATGTCACTGGTTGTCTCGTCCGGTCCGGCAATTCGCCTCTCGCTGATGCCGGTGCGGGTTCGGATCCACTCGTCAGATGTTTCAACCATCTTCTCGAGATCCCGGTTGGTCAGTACGCGCTCCGGAACATAGCTCCCCGTGCCGATGATCGAGACGGTCCTATGGAGCTTACGGAACCGGCGTGGTTGCGAGGGCGGACTTTTCATTATAACGTTGAACTTCCCGAAGAATTTGCGGGTTTATCTGCTGTTTGATTGATTCCGTGGCGGCCCGAACAGCATTCTTAATAGCCAAAGGCGAGCTTGCTCCGTGAGCTATTATGCAGACACCGTTTACGCCAAGTAATGGCATTCCTCCGTACTCCTCGTAGTTAGTCTTCTTGCGGATCGATTTGAAGGCGCCCTCTGCGAGCTTTGCACCGAGTTTGCGGATCGAATTCTTGAATAATTCGTGCTTCAGCCAGGAAAAGATAGCGTGAGCGATCGCCTCCGACGTTTTGAGGACGACGTTCCCGGTGAACCCGTCGCACACTACCACTTCGGCGGGATCCTCGAACAGATCGTGCCCTTCAATGTTGCCTCGGAAATTGAGGGCGCTGGTCTTAAGCAGCTTGAAGGCTTCCTTGGTAACGTCGTTGCCTTTGGTGTCCTCCTCACCGATCGACATCAAAGCAACAGAAGGATTGCTGTAACCGAGGGCTTGAGCCGAAAAGACCGAACCCATGATTGCAAACTGGACAAGATTCTGCGGATTTGAATCCGGGTTTGCTCCGGCGTCAATGAGCACAAAAACTTTGCTCTCGGTCGGAAGAAGACAGGCAACGGCGGGACGTTCGATCCCCTTCAACGTGCGAAGCTTCAGTACGGAGGCAGCAACAGCAGCTCCGGTGTGCCCAGCCGATACGACCGCATCGGCTGACCCGTTCTTTACCAGATCGACTGCGCGGCAGATCGATGCGTCCTTCTTGTGGCGAACAGCCTTTGCGGCAGATTCCTTCATTGAGACCACCTGCGAAGCGTGGCAAATTTCGACCCGAGGATCTGAGAAATTGAGTCTTTTTAGCTCGTTTTCGGCAGTTGCGGCATCGCCGACCAAATAAAGCTTCTCAATGCGGCTGTACTCTTTGAGCGCCAGGACGGCTCCTTCGATAGTGTTTTTGGGAGCGTAATCACCCCCCATTGCGTCTAAGGCGATCCTCATACCGCTCGCTCGGGCATTTAGCCGAATATTGTTCGCAGGAAGGCTGATTAACGCAAGAAGGACGCTCGATCAACAGGAAATTGGTGCCGGGTCTGAGCGGTTGAGCGTGGCTACGGAGGGAACGTAGCAGTCGCAGGTTCAGGCCCTGCGCACCGCGGCGGACCGCGGTCTATGCATCGATTCGGAATAACTTTGCAAGGCGCAGTTCAAAGGTTCAGGCAACTTCGATAGTCAACACCTGACGGCCACGGTAGTAGCCGCAAGACGGGCACGCGATGTGGGCGCGTACGTGACTGCCACACTGCGGGCATTTTGTCAATTGTGCCGCATGCCATCGGTTTGCCGCCTTTCGTGTGCGTAAGCGCATCTTTGAAGTTCTTCTTTTTGGTACTCCCATTTTAGCTCAATTTCTTCGATTCAGCTTCAGATCATTGAGGACGTCCCATGCATTAGGCCAATTGGATTCCTTTTCGATCTTTTGATATTTCAACCGCGGCCCGACACACACGGTCTTCCGATCCCAGTCGCAATGCGGATGGGCGGGAAGAGCCAGCAGGATATCCTCTCGGAGCAAGGGCGTCAAGTCGACCAATTCGGCTCCGGTTAACTCGATTTGAGCGGCAAATTTGGGTATATGCACCGGATAAACGAACCGCTTCAGACAACTGACGCAAACAAGTTCAAAGTGCATTCCTATTTCGCCGGTTGCGAACAGGCTCGATCCCGAAACTCCAATATCGAGCGAGTATCCAACCGTTCCGATCGGTTGGACCTGATCATCCTCAAGCTCCAGAATGTCGTGGCCTTCTTTGCCTTCGAGGTGAATCCCTTCCGCAGGAATCTGCTTGAGATGTAGTTTCATGGTTTTTACCTCCTCCCCTCGTGATGGTTTCCGTAACGGCAGGATGCACTTCGCCGCTTTGACCGAATGTCGCGCTAGCCTCCTCGGTTACGGGGTCTATTCGCCCGAGCGCTTGCAGGGAAACTTATTTGCCAACGCACGAGCAACCCAGTGTGGCACAAACGATTCGACGTTGCCACCCAATCGCGCAATTTCTTTTACAATACGCGAGCTGATGTACGTGTATTCCTCTTTTGGCATCATGAAAATGGTTTCAAGCGACGGCTCCATTTTGCGATTCATCAGCGCCATCTGAAATTCGAATTCGAAGTCCGATATTGCTCGAAGTCCTCGCACTATCGCGCCGGCGCCATGTTGCTTTGCGAAATCAACGAGAAGTCCATCAAACTTCGCCATTCGCGCGTTTGGAATATCATCGCAGCTTAGGCGCAGCAATTCGATCCTTTCATCGGTCGAAAAAAGGGTCGATTTTTGTTTCTGGTCGTTAAATGCAACCGCGACAATCAACTCGTCGAACAATCGGCTTGCTCGCTGGATGACATCTAGATGTCCATTTGTCACCGGGTCGAAGCTGCCAGGATAGATTGCTCGGCGCATGACTATTCCCATTCGATCGTGCTCGGCGGTTTGCTGGATATATCGAAGCAGACTCTATTGATGCCACCAACCTCGTTGATGATTCGATTGGAAATACGCGCCAGAATTTCGTATGGAATGCGCACCCAATCGGCAGTCATTCCGTCTTGGCTCTCCACGATGCGAAGCGCGATACTGTTTTCGTAGGTGCGCTGATCGCCCATTACACCTACCGAGCGGACCGGCAGAAGAACGGCGAATGATTGCCAGACTTTGTAGTACCAGTCGGTCGCCTTCATCTCGCTGACGACGATTTCGTCCGCCTGTCGCAATATAGTAAGGCGCTCCTTGGTGATATCGCCAATGATTCGCACCGCAAGACCGGGACCGGGGAAAGGCTGGCGAAATACGATTTCGCGCGGTAACTCGAGTTCGAGACCTACCTGCCGAACCTCGTCCTTAAAAAGCTGACGAAGCGGTTCGAGCAGTTCAAAGTCCATCGTTTCTGGCAATCCGCCGACATTATGATGACTCTTGATCAGCGCGGCCGGATTTCCGGAAATCGGGACACTCTCAATAACATCCGGATACAATGTTCCTTGCGCTAGAAAACGGTAGCGGCCCAGACCGGTATTTTCGGACTTTAGTTCCTTTGTTGCTTCTTCGAAGACACGGATGAACTCCGCCCCGATCACTTTGCGTTTCTTCTCCGGATCGGTGATGCCGGCGAGCAGTGTCAAAAACCGCTCTGAGGCGTCGACGTACTTGAGCTGAATACGAAAATGGCTGCGAAATATCTTTTGAACAGTTTCCGGTTCGCGGGCCCTCAATAGACCGTTGTTGACAAAAATACAAGTCAGTTGATCGCCGATTGCGCGATGAATGATTGCGGCCGCAACCGAGGAATCAACTCCTCCGGACAACCCGAGTACCACCTTATCATTGCCCACCTTATTTTGGATTTCGCGGCATGTTTGTTCGATAAACGATCCCATCGTCCAATCGGGAGAACAGCCGCAAGCCCGATAGAGAAAATTCTCGAGAATCTCTTTCCCTAACGGCGTATGAGCGACTTCGGGATGAAACTGAAGTCCAAACAACAAGTCCTGGCGATGTTGTATCGCTGCGTAGGCCGAATTTTCAGTGTGACCGATCGACTCGAAGCCCGACGGAAGCCGCGTCAACTTATCGCCGTGACTGTTCCAGACTTGGAGCTTGCCGGGCAAGCCCTCGAACAGGGGACTGCTCCCGGACGGTGTTAACGTACCCGCTCCATATTCTCTGCGGTCGGAGTACTCGACGATCCCGCCCAGGTGGTACGCCATCAATTGCACGCCGTAGCAAATTCCAAGGACGGGAACTCCCAGTTTGAAAATTCCGGGATCAATCTGCGGGGCTTCAGGTGACAGGACACTTGCGGGCCCACCGGAAAGGATGATCCCTCGGGCCCCAGTTGCGCGGATCTCTTTGCAAGACGAATGGAAGGGCAGTATCTCGGAGTAGACACGACTTTCGCGGACGCGCCGGGCGATGACCTGAGTGTACTGAGAACCGAAATCAAGGATGACGACTTTTGAACCGTGAAACGCTTCGTCGCTACTCATTTGGGCAAAAAAACTATGGCAGAAAGGTCGGAACTAACAAAGAATTTGATACTTTTTGCCATAGAGCCCACTAGAATCCTTGAAGAGCAAAACTGATTGCGGATGAGTCAATTTTTCCGTGTTCGTACATGGATGATGAGGTGGTTTGCTTTTCAAGGATTCTATAAGCGGGACCGGAAAACCTAGGGGTGCTGGTTTCCGGGCAACACTTAAAAATGGACATGCGTATCCACCGGCCAAAACAGTATGATGATTATGTGCGGGCAATGGTCCAAACCCTTAACAAAATGTCGGTCCCGCAAGAGCGAGGCCGCTTCACCCATCGGTGCTGCTACCAAAGCGACCTTGAGATCCTTAGATCTCGCCGGTCTGAGGCGCGGCCTCGCTAGGATTCTGCGATATGATTTTTGTCCCGGCGCGTGAGAGAGGAAGATCGAAAATTATTCCGGCCTCTCTCCTTCTGGAGGCCTACTGCACCGGCATTTTCCCAATGGCGATGCAGAATGGGGAGATTGCCTGGTTCTCACCTGATCCGCGCGGAATTATCCCCCTTGATGGTTTTCACGTGCCTCACGGACTACGGCGAGTCCTGAAGAAGCGCAAGTTTCAGATCCGTTTGAATACAGCTTTTGAGAAGGTGATACTGGCGTGCAGCGAACGCACCGAGACGTGGATCAGCGAAAAGATTGTCGCAAGTTATATCAATCTTCATCAACTTGGTTTCGCGCACTCCGTCGAAGCTTGGAGGGACGAAAAATTGGTGGGAGGACTCTATGGCGTCAGCGTGCATGGAGCATTTTTTGGCGAATCGATGTTTCACACGGTCACCG
>Ga0182040_10000475_pt1 | contig 18174 bp, 12 predicted proteins | sample flu12Cox44000176_FD_125973 | JGI IMG/M metagenome (GOLD analysis project Ga0182040, IMG submission 125973) | Lab enrichment of tropical soil microbial communities from Luquillo Experimental Forest, Puerto Rico - flux8day.12C.oxic.44.000.176 | ecosystem: Environmental > Terrestrial > Soil >... | reverse complement strand
TTACGGCAGAGATCTCATCGCCGGCGACCGAGCCGACAGGCAGTAGCGCGTCTCCGGTAATCCGCCAGGTACGGACCAATGCGCTGGCGATTGTAGCCCTAAATAAGCCGATCACGCTGTTCACGATCGACGATCCGGCAAGCCATCACCGCTTCGAGCTGGAGGTGACAGCCACACCTCAGCACTGAAGACTCAAATTGCCTTCAACGCTTCCCTCGCCGCCGCCACTGTCTTCTCAATGTCGTTCACGGTATGCGCCACGCTTAGGAAGGCCGCCTCGAATTGCGACGGTGGCAGCCAGATTCCTGCATTCAGCATGGCATTGTGGAAGCGCCCGAATTTCGCCGTATCGCAAGTTGCGGCGCTTTCCCAGTCTGCCACGGCTTTGTCAGTGAAGAAGAACGTGAACATGGAACCTACCTGGTTGGCCGTCATGGCTACTCCGGCGGCCTTCGTCGCCTCGAGCACGCCGGCCACCAGCTTCCTGGCGTACTCATCAATTTGCCGGTAATATTGCCTTCGATTTTGCTTGAGTTGCGACAACATTGTGATTCCGGCAGCCATGGCCAGCGGATTCCCACTCAGCGTTCCCGCCTGGTATACGGGGCCCAGCGGAGCAACCAGGTCCATGATCCTCGCCGGGCCGCCATAAGCTCCGACCGGCAAGCCGCCGCCGATAATCTTCCCCATAGTTACGAGGTCAGCCGTGATGTTGTACAGCTCCGAGGCCCCACCAAAAGCCAGCCGGAAGCCCGTCATCACCTCATCGAGGATGAAAACAGTACCTTCGTTCTCAGTAATGGCTCTCAAACCTTGCAGATATCCGGGCTTGGGCAGAACGCAACCCATGTTGCCAACCACGGGCTCGACAATCACGCAGGCGATCTGGCCCTTGTACTTGGCGAACGCCTCCTTCACCGCCCAGAAATCGTTGTAGCGCAACGCCAGTGTGAACTGCACGAACTCCTCGGGCACACCCGCCGAACCAGGAATACCCAGCGTTGCCACGCCCGACCCTGCCTTCACCAGTAGGGCATCGCTATGCCCGTGATAGCAGCCCTCGAATTTCACAATGTATTTGCGATTCGTATAAGCCCGAGCCAGGCGAATCGCCGACATAGTGGCCTCGGTTCCGGAGCTCACGAAGCGCACCTTCTCCACCGCGGGAAAAGCATCGATCACAAGTTCCGCCAGATCGGCCTCTGTCGGCGTTGAGGCGCCAAAGCTCGTTCCTTTGCGGCCGGCATGGACGATGGCGTCGATCACATCCGGCATGGAGTGTCCCAGAATCAGCGGCCCCCAAGATCCGACATAGTCTATGTACCGGTTCCCATCAGCGTCCCAAACGTAGGCGCCTTCACCCCGTACCAAAAACGGTGGCTCTCCCCCCACCGGCCCGAAGGCCCGGACCGGCGAATTTACTCCTCCCGGGATGAGCTTTTCGGCACGCCTTTGCAGCCTGCGGGATTCTTCGAAATTCAGCGCCATAATGGCAAGTTCCTTTGTTGGAAAGACTTCCGGAATACTTGAACCCGAAGCTAGGAGAATATCAGGCCCTTGGCTGCTTTCTTGTGAAAGAAGTCACAACCGGCGAGAACTTGATTCGGCGATGACTTTGCACCGCAACCTCCGTCCAATCACCACCTGCTGGAGTGGCCCGACTTACCCCTTGTGTGGTATGACATTTCACGCAACCCAGGTTGAGGATGGTCATCCAACCAGTTGTATAATGAGGTCACGCAGTTCGCCGAGCCGTAACTGCCTGACCTTCCAGCGGACGAATCAATTTCACATGTCGAAGCCTACCAAGCTCATCGTTCTCGGCCTTTCTTTCCTTCTCGCCACCCTGGTTGTAGCTGGCGGGCTGCGCGTGAAGGCCAGCACCAACAATGACGATTCCTACCGCCAGATCGAGGTCTACAGTGAGGTGTTGTCCCGCATTCGCACCGAGTACGTGGAAGACCCCAACGTGCCGGCGGTAACTAACGGCGCGTTGCACGGCCTCCTCGAGTCCCTCGACGCCAACTCAAGCTACCTCGACCCGGCGGAGTACAAGGAATACAAGCAACGCAAAGACGAGGGAAAGGCGACCATCGGCGCAACGCTGTCGAAGCGTTTCGGCTATGCCGCCGTGGTCTCTGTGATTCCAGGTGGTCCGGCAGACAAAGCCGGTGTTGACAGTGGCGACATCGTCGAAGCTATCGAGGGCAGGAGCACGCGCGAGATGTCGCTCGCCGAGATTGACGGCATGCTGGCCGGACAGCCCGGTTCCGTCGTGAACCTCTCTGTCGTTCGCCCCCGCAAGGCGGCACCGGCCAAGACGGCCATCACGCGCGAGATCGTGGCCGAACCGCCCGTGACTTTCAAGACGCTCGAAGAAGGCATCGGCTATATCAAGGTTGATGACCTCCCCAAGGGCCGCTCACAGGAAGTTTCCGCCAAGCTGAAAGACCTGGAGAAGAGTGGCGCCAAGAAGTTGGTGCTCGACCTTCGCAACTCAGGCAGCGGCGATGAAGACGAAGGTATCGCCACCGCGAATCTCTTCCTGAATCACGGCACCATCTCCTACTTGCAAGGGCAGAAGTATCCCAAGCAGACGTTCAATGCCGATCCCCAGAAAGCTGTCGCGCCTAGCATTCCGCTCGTGGTGCTTGTCAACCGCGGTACGGCCGGCCCGGCCGAAATCGTGGCTGCCGCTATCATGGAGAACGCTCGCGGTGACGTCATCGGTGACAAGACCTTCGGCTCCGGTTCGATCCAGAAAGTCATTGAGATGAAGGACGGCTCGGCGTTGCTTCTCTCCGTCGCCAAGTACTACTCGCCCTCCGGCAAGGCGCTGCAGGACACCGCCGTAACGCCGAACATTTTGGTGGCCGATAGCTCCGACGACTTCGTAGGCCCGGACGACGAAGAGAACCCGCAAGCCGAGGAGAAGCAGGAGAAAGAAAAGAAAGCCGCTCCCGATGACCAACTCAAGCGTGCAATTGACGTGTTGAAGAACCCGGCGCAAAAACCGGCCTAACCTACGGTACCTCGTTCTGCCGGGGCACCGCCGGTATTATTGGCAAGGAGGAAGTCTCCTTGAGCCAACCGCTAAACCGCTTGTCGCTCCGCTCCTTTACGATTGTGGTATCGACAGTACTGGCTCTGTGGTTCACTGCATCAGCTTCAGCGCAAGAAGATAAGCCGCCTCTATACAAGGTGGACGCAGCCTGGCCCAAGCCCCTTTCCAACAGCTGGCTCATTGGTCAGGTCGGCGGGCTGGCGGTGGACAAGCACGACCACATCTGGATCAACCAGCGCCCTCGCAGTCTAAGCGATGACGAGAAGGGCGCTGTCCCAAATCCACCGACCCGAACCGAGCCGCGCTCTGTTTGCTGTAAGCCCGCCCCTTCGGTGATGGAGTTCGATGCCGAAGGCAACCTGCTTCAAGCCTGGGGAGGCCCGGAGGATCCCAGTAAATGCAAAGCGCCCGCGTGCCTCTGGCCGGAAAACGAACATGGCATTTTCGTGGATGACGATGATCATGTGTGGGTGTCGGGCAATGGTCCCAACGACCGCATGCTGCTGGAGTTCAGCCGCGACGGCAAGTTCTTGATGATGATCGGCGGCTCATTTGCGGGGCCGGCGGACAGCAATTCCAAAACTTCCGTTGGCAAGGCCGCCGGAATATACGTGGACAGCGCTCGCAAGGAGGTTTATGTAGCGGACGGTTACCTCAACTCACACGTCGTCAAATTCAATGCCCAGACCGGCGCGTTTCTCAAGGCATGGGGTGCATACGGCCACCCTCCGAGTGATCCGCCGTCTGGTCCGCCGCCTGCCAACCCTACCGCGGTATATGCGCAACAACCGCCGAACGAAAACAGCCCAAGCTTCAACCGCCCTGTACACTGCATCGTTCTCTCACGGGATGGACTCGTTTACGTCTGTGACCGCGGCAACAATCGCATTCAGGTGTTTAATCGCGAGGGCGAGTTTCAGCATCAATTCGTCTTCGATCCAGCAACGCGGGGTAACGGATCAACTTGGTCAATTGCGCTCTCTCCCGATAACGATCAGCAACACCTAATCTACGCAGACGGCGAGAACAACTTTCTCCGCGTCATTGAGCGCAAGTCGGGCGCTACGTTAAGCACTTTTGGCTGTAGCGGGCGTAACGCCGGCCAATTTCACTGGGTCCATCAGATTGCCGTGGACTCGAAGGGGAGTATCTACACCGGTGAGGTAGACACCGGAAAACGATTACAGAAGTTTATTGCTGTTGGCGCACGCTAGTCTCGAAGGTGCCAATCACGAGAGCGCTTTCGCCGCCGCTATTTCACGCCCTCAACTAAGTATAGGTCCGATAGCGTGCGGATGTAACCGTACACGTAGGACTTGCCGTCCGCCGAGAGCTCGACGCCTCGAATGGTGTCGATACCAGCAGAATCGGCCGGCACCAGTTGCTTCCACGGCTGTCGTTTGCCCGTAGCGATATCGACCTGCAAGACTTTGGCCGGAATCTCACCGAAGCGATAAACGTAGATCGACTTGCCATCCGACGACCAACCGGTCGGAACCTCGCCGGCCCCGACCCCCTGGACCACCGTTGGATCTCCACCAGCGATTGGATACAGATACGTTTGGCCGTCTGGACCTGCGGTGGCGACTGAGTCTCCCTTCGGTGAGAGCACGACAAAGGCAGCAACACCCTCTGGACTGATAGGCCGCGGCCTCTGCTCATTCAGCGACTGCACGTAGAGGCGGAACCCGTGACCCGGCTCGTTGCCCAAAAACACCAGCGTCTTGCCGTCGGGCAGCCACCGAGTCCACAGGTGGTTGATGGAATCTTGAAAGAGAACCTTCGATTCGCCCACTCCGGTCGGCTGCAGCATCAGCGGAGCGGGCGGGGTGTTGGGTCGCACCACCGCCCACTTTCCATCTGGCGACAAGGCAACTCCGGTTCCTTCGCTCAGCCGGACTGCGGGTGAGCCGTCGGTCCTGCGTAGGAAAACCGCGTACTTCGGCCCTCCGCCCTCGCCGCTTTCGGTGAACAGGATGGTGCTTCCATCAGAAGAAAGATCACCGGGAGTGGACCAGTCCAGCCACGACAGGTCACGCTCTTTCCCTGCTCCCGGAGCCATACCGATCAGTCCTGCACGATCGTTGCCGCGTGTCAGTAGCACCTTGCCGTCATGGCCGACATCGAGGATGGTCAGCTCCCCCGGCACCCGCGCCAGCAGCCGCAGCTTGCCCGAAAGATCGACGGCATAGAGTGAACGATCGCCGCCCGTGCGCGTCGCCGAAAACCAAACCTCTTCGCCGCCCGGCGCCCAAGCCAGCCCCTGAATGCTGTCCCACCCAGTGGAAAGCGTCGTCTTCTTGCCGGCTAGGTCGACGATGGCCACCGATCCTCCGTCATCACCCAGCGTTGGGTGATCAATAAATGCAACTGCATCATTCTTGCGAGAAATTCGGATGTTACCGATCCATCCGTCGGGCTGGTACAGCACCTTGCCCGGCGGATACTCAAGCCGGTGCCGCCCCTGCTCGTAGCGCACGATCGCCAGTGTGCTCGCGTCAGGAGACCAGTCGGCCCACTCGACGTTCTCCATCACTTCGCGCGGAGCGCCGCCGACCAGCGGAACGCGCGCCAGAGTTCCGGAATAGAGAAACGACGCGATGGGATGACTGTTCAACGAAAGCGCCATCTCGCCCGCCGATGACACAGCCAACACGTCGGCCCCTCCGGGTTCAAGCTCATGCGAATCCGGGCTTTCGGGCCGCGTGGTGTAAAGCTGTAGTGGCTTGCCTTCCCAGGCCGCACTATACACGATCATTTTCTCGTCGGGGGTAAATCGCGCGGAGTGCACAGTGCCGCGACGAAACGTCAGCGGATGATAGGTCGGCAACGTTGCCTGCTCCGATTTGTGCAAGAACAACGCACCAATAGCCGAGCCCGCCAGCAGTGCGATCAGTCCGACCACCGCGGCGAATGCCCATCCTCCGGAGGGCGTTTTCGGGTCCCCACCTGACTGAGCCGGTGGCGCCGGAGCCACCGACGAATGCGAGATAGCGCTGGCAGAACTTGCGCCCGCCCGAGCTCGCGAACTGTCGAGATCACGCTTGATACGCTTCAGGTCGGCGCGCAACTCGGCGGCAGTCTGGTAGCGCATTTCTCGATCTTTCTCCAGCGCCTTGCTGATGACCTCCTCGAGCTTGGCGGGAATTGCCGGGTTCACGCTGGTGATCGGTACTGGAGTGCGGTTGAGAATCGCCTCAAAGGTTACACCGCTGCTGCTGCCCAGAAATGCCACTCGTCCGGTTGCCATTTCGTACAAGACTGCGCCGAAGGAGAACAGGTCCGTACGCGCGTCCAGTTCGTCGGCGCGAACCTGCTCGGGCGACATGTAGGCGACGGTCCCGATCGTCGAGCCCGGACTCGTCATATGCGGCGTGGCATTGGTCGCAGTGTTGTCGCCCAGCTCCGAAACCACCTTCGCCAGGCCGAAATCCAGCAGCTTTGCCTGTCCTCGCTTGGTCACGAAAATATTGGCGGGCTTGATGTCGCGGTGGATGATGTGTTTGCTGTGGGCCGCGTCGAGCGCGTCTGCGATCTCGATGCCCTGGTTGAGCAAGGTCTCTGTGTCCAGCGGGCGCCCTTCGACCTTGCGCTTGAGGGTGACACCCTCGAGAAACTCCATGGCGATGAAGGCTTGCCCATCCTGCTCGCCGATGTCGTAGATGGTGCAGATATTGGGGTGGTTCAGCGCCGAAGCTGCCTGCGCTTCGCGTTGAAACCGCGCCAACGCCTCAACGTTAGCTGCTACTTCGTCGGGCAGAAACTTTAGCGCCACCATGCGGTGCAGACGGGAGTCTTCGGCCTTGTAGACCACGCCCATCCCACCGCCACCGAGTTTTTCCAGAATTCGGTAATGCGAGATCGTCTGTTCGATCATGTCGCTGAGTGGAGCCCAGGGAGTTGCTTGATAATAGGGCGAGTGTTTCAGGGAGTCAATCGCTATTGGCCGAAGAGGCCGACGAGTAGCAACAGGAAAAAGGAACCGCTAGGCAGCAAGTTGGCGTGCCAAAGCGGCACATGAATCTGTCGCCCGGCACTCACTGAAACAAAGAAGCGGACTGCGATAACTTTGCACCCCAAGCAGCAGCCCTGATCAATTAAGATTAATGAAACGTTAACGCCAGGCTTATAGAGTGCGTTCTACCGGCTGTTTTCCTCAGCTGGGCGTCGAATCCGTCTATGAGCCGTCGAAGGACCTGTCTTAAAGTCTTGAATTTCCGCCCAGAAAGTACCTGCCGGGCAGAATCAACAGAAAAGTTTCGTTTCTCTGTGAGGGTCTATGAGTGAAGGACGCTGGGTGCTGTTGGTTGCCAGCGAGGTCGGAGGCACCGAGTCGGTTTCGGACCGGGCTATGGAGCGGCTGTGTGAGGCAATTACAGAAGAGGGATATCGTGTGGTGCGAACGTCCACACCGGAAGACGGGCTGGCCCTGGTAAAGTCTGATCCATCGTTCAGCGCGATCCTGCTCGACTGGGACCTGACGGAGAATGTCCAGTTTGATGAGCGCGCTGCGTTGCGCATCATTCGCGCTGTGCGGCGGCGCAACAGTAAAGTGCCGATCTTCCTCATCGCCGATCGGACTCTGGTCAGCGAATTACCGATTGAAGTGATGAAGCAGGTGCACGAGTACATCCACTTGTTCGGAGACACTCCAGCTTTTATCGCAAACCGCGTAGACTTTGCCGTGGTCCGTTACCACGACCAGCTTCTGCCACCCTACTTTCGCGAGTTGAAGAAGTATACCGACCAGGGCGCATATTCCTGGGACGCGCCCGGACACATGGGTGGAGTAGCGTTTCTGAAGCATCCGGTCGGCATGGCGTTCCATCAATACTTCGGCGAAAACCTGCTGCGCTCCGACCTGGGCATTTCCACTGCTGAACTGGGCTCGTTGCTCGATCACGTCGGGCCGCCGGCAGAATCGGAGCGCAATGCGGCGCGCATCTTTGGGGCTGACTGGACGTTTTACGTTCTGAACGGCTCATCGACCTCGAACCAGATCGTTAGCCATGCGGCGATCGCGTGGGACGAGATGGTTCTGGTTGATCTGAACTGCCACAAGTCAATTTGTCATTCCCTGACGCTTACGGGGGCCCGCCCGGCGTACCTCAAGCCGACGCGTAACGGTTACGGCATGATCGGATTGATTCCGCTGGAGCGGTTCAAGGGGGAGAACATCAAGCAGTTGATCGAACGCAGTCCGTTTGCCAAGGAAGCGCCTTCGAAGCAGCCCGTTTCAGCGGTGGTGACTAATTCCACCTACGACGGCTTCTGCTACGACGTTGAGGCGGTGGTGAAAGAACTCGCAGCATCGGTTCCGCGCGTGCACTTCGATGAGGCGTGGTATGCGTACGCGAAGTTTCATCCCCTATATCGTGGACGCTTTGGCATGGATGTGCCCAACGACATGCCCAATCGTCCGCTGATTTTCGCCGTGCAGTCCACGCACAAGATGCTAGCGGCGTTCTCCATGGCATCGATGATTCATGTGAAGCTGAGTCCTCGCGCGCCCATGGAGTTTGACCAGTTCAACGAATCGTTCATGATGCACGGCTCGACCTCTCCGTTCTATCCGATGATTGCTTCCATCGACGTAGCCACTGCCATGATGGACGAGCCTGCGGGCCAGACTCTGATGACTGAGACCATTCAGGACGCGATTAATTTCCGCAAGGCAATGGCCTCAGTGGCGCACCGCCTCAAGACGGCGGGGAACGGAGACGCCAGCGGATGGTTTTTCAACATGTTTCAGCCCGACAATGTCACCGATCCCGCCAGTGGCGAGGTCTTTCGCTTCGAAGACGCGCCCGACAGCGTGTTGTCGCAGACCGCTGCGTGCTGGGCATTGAAGTCAGGCGAGGAGTGGCATGGCTTCAATGATGCTGACATCACCAACGATTACTGCCTGCTCGATCCGACCAAGGTCACAATTCTGACGCCAGGCATTGATTCGAAGGGAAGGATGGCCGACTGGGGAATTCCGGCAGCGATCCTGACGGCTTTTCTCGATTCACGACGCGTGGAGATTGCTCGCGCCGGAGACTATACCTTGCTTGCGCTGTTTTCGGTTGGCACCAGCAAAGGAAAATGGGGCAGCTTGCTCGAAACGCTGTTCGAGTTCAAAAAGCTCTATGACCGCCAGGCCCCGCTGGCGGAAGCCATGCCTGATCTTGCCATGAAGTTCGCTGATCGCTATGGTCTGCTGACGTTACGTCAACTCAGCGACGAAATGCATGCGGCGATGAGGTCGCTGCAACTTCCGGCTCTGTTGCAGGAAGCGTGCGACGTGGAACCGGATCCTTTGCTCACCCCGGCAGAAACGTATCAGAAGCTGGTGCGTGATGGGACAGAAAAAGTGAAGCTGACAGATATGGCCGGACGGATCACAGCGGTTATGCTGGTTCCGTATCCGCCCGGGATTCCAATACGCATGCCGGGAGAACGGCTGGGCGATGCCAACAGTCCGACCATCCGATTTCTGCTGGCGCTGGAGGAGTTCAGCAAGAAGTTTCCCGGTTTCGAACGCGAAGTGCATGGCATCGAAGTTGACCCACAGGGAAACTTCTGGATGCGCAGCGTGATTGAAGCGCAGGCGGGTCCACCTCAGCCTCCCAAACCCAAGCCAAGAACCCGGCCCTCAACACGGGCCGCAAAACAACGGCGCTAGGAAAGCAATGGCCGTGCCCCCGGGTTGACGAGAGTCGCTGTGAAAGGCCGCCGCAGCTTCTTCATAGCTCTGCGTCACTCCGCGGCCCTTTGCGTACATCAATCCGATGGAGAACTGGGCACGCCGATCTCCGTGGTCAGCGGTTCTACGAAACCAGCCAGCAGCCTCGATCGCGTTCCCGCCTGATTTCTCGGCCAGCAATCGGCCCACGCGATACTCTGCTTCCGGGTAATCATTGCTCGCAGCTCGCCGATACCATGATTCAGCGAGCCGCGGATTCTTCTCGACGCCGTCTCCCAACTCATACATCGTACCGAGATTGCACTGCGCGAAGGCGCTGCCATGCTTGGCAGCTAGCAGACTCCATCGCAGAGCCTCGGAGTAATTTTTCGGTACTCCCCGGCCAGTGAGATACAACACTCCCATGTTGCCTTCGGCGTCGGGTACACCTTTCTCCGCTGCCTCACGCAGCCAGTGGACACCTTCTCCGTCATTTGTTGCGACACCTTCGCCATGAAGATAAGCAATACCGAGATTGAATTGAGCCAATCGAAATCCGCTGCTGGCTGCGCGACGAAGCCACCGCACGCCTTCAGCGGAATCCTTGGGAACGCCAATGCCTTGAAGATAAAGCAAAGCGAGCTTTGTCTGGGCCCACGGGTCTCCCGCATTGGCGGCATGCTCATACCAAGTCGCTTCTTGCGCGGCATCGGCCTCAGTTCCTGCCCCTCCCTCGTAGGCGTGAGCGAGTTCGAGCATCGCGTTTATGTCGCCCGACTTGGCTTTCTCTTGCAAAGCACCATTGATCTTTTGACCAAACCCCGATTGTGGCCACAAAACAATGAGACTAATAACCAGAATCCCCGAGAAACGGCCGCGGTGCATACCTGCCTCACATCCCTGCATGAGACACCGTGATTTCGTAGTCCGTAAGTACTCATCGGCGAGTCAGCAGCTCGATTGTCCAAGTAGACGGCAGATTGGTTAGGTAGATAGCACGTCCGACACAGCGTAACCATGTGCTTGCGCTAGATCTGGGTCGAACCGTCCCGGCCATCGGTTGCGCTCGCCGGACTCATGCAAAATAGGCTCTCCATTTGCGACCGATGGTGCGACTTAGATCTAGAAGCTCACCGAGTCGCCTTCACCGAACGCCTGACCGCCGCCTTGATGGTGCCCAACGTCATTGGCAGGGCGCTGCCGGTCGTGAACACTGGGACAAAAGGCCAGCCACCCAGGAGGTGTCCAAGTAAGCCCGACTGCGGCCTGTACCAGTCTGGTAGGTAAACAAAGAACGGGTTATAGACGAATCGGCGGTCGAATGCCTGGTATCCGTAACCCGTCCGCAGATTGAAGGGATCGGGCGGGGTAGCCGTACTGGCGAATGGAGGCTTGCTGTCCATACCCGGTGCTGCACGCAACGGTGAACACTATTGGAGCCGGATATGTCTTTCCCATGTTCACCGGCAGACTCAGGCACACCTACCCCTTACCCCTTCACATTTGGGGTAGGTCATGACAGACGTTAATGGGACGGATGGAAAAGGATTCCTCGCCAACCTGGTAGGGCAGTCGTCAGCGATCAAATTCGGGATAAATCTTCTTTAGACGCGGTCGAAGCCATGGCTTTCATCCTCCTTTTCTAATCTTTCCGCGCGAAGCGCCTCATCTTTTTCCTGCTCTTTGCGGACGCGGTCGCGAGCTTCCTGAATCTTTTTATGCACTTCTTGAAATGGGCTGAGGGGCTGTTCGTTTGCCATGCTCCAAGTTTACGCTGCACGTGCAGAGTGGGCATCTGCACCTTGGTGTGAGAGGAAAGGTCAGCGAGTAACGAACCGGCGTCGTGTTGTCCTTCAAGTACAAAGGCTGAGTCGGCCCGGCTGTGACGGGGTCGTGATAACTATCGGCAGATTTCTCAATGCGGCGAACAGATTTTGGGCACACCTACCCCTTACCCTTTTCACATTTGGGGCAGGTGGCGGCAGACCTTAATCGGAACCGAACACAGTGAAGGAATGCGAAGAGTACAACTCTAAGCTTGTCTGGGCGATCGGGCTTGAACTAACCATTAATCCTGACATTAGCCAGGGCAAGGCTCGAGCGTCACTGGAAGATTACAGCTGTCGCACAGGCTGAATGTTGAAAGCCAAGCGCTGATTTACGCCGCCGCTTTTCGTGCGATCCGCGCAGCGGCTCGGCTTACCTCTTCACTTGCCTGACTGGCCTCGTGGCTCTTCCTGAGGTGTTCAGCGAAAGCCACGCACATTGATGGGCGAATGTCAGCAGAAAAGGGATATCCACAAACCGAACAGCGTTGCAAGCCACCATCGGCGATCAAGTGCGGAAGTAGTTCTTCACGGTCGATAGACGGCTCCTGTTCTCACGGTTTGATGCAAGAATTGCGAACTCGGCAGTCAACTTAGATGCCCACAGCCCTTCGGCGGGGCCTGCTGTCTTTTCTGAGCGTCTTTGACCACATTCTGAGTTGGCACGAATCGGCGCTTTTGTTGATAGTAGTGCGCTTTTAGAGGTGTCACGGGTTGTGATCCCGCCGCCTTTTGAGTGGATCAGTCTTTCTAATGGCGTACAACACTGAGCGAAAGTCGCTTAAGCTGACCATTACACGCAAGGTCAGCGGGTACCGCACCCGCGTCTTGCTTCCTTCAAGTACGAAGGCTGAGTCGGGCCGGCTGTGACGGGTCGTAATATTATCAGTCGATTTCGGTGCGCGAACAGCTCTCGGGCACACCTAGCCCTAACCCTTTTCACACTTGGTGCATTAGGTGGCGGCAGACCTTCTGCGGTCGGCCCTGACGCCGCCCCCACGAGATCGTTGATCCGTCTCAATCCCAGGCGTGAAGGAAAGTTCGATGAACAACCTATATGAAACTACATAGAATGGCGATGCATCTTTCGGATTGTTGAGAGCCTTACTAGAATCAGTTGGCAATTCGTCCGACAGGACCGCCAAATTCCATGATCGCAAAATTAGAAGCAGCCGATTGGATACTCGTTACGAAGAGGGTTCGCCTGGCTTCCGAAGGGTTCCTTCCACGATGCTCCATATTTCCCTTTCAAACGTTTCCCACTCGTAATGTTCAGGTTGCTTCCGACGATTTATGATTGCACCTCGTATCTGCTCAACGGCAGCTTTAGTCTTATCCGCACAGTTTTCAAGATTCCTTTGACGGCGTAGGACCTGTTCTTGTAGAGAGCTGAGTTCGCCCCGCAAGTGGCCGTATTTGTTCTCGTATTCGGATCGAACACGCCTGACACGAGCTTCGAGTAGAGCTTCTTGCTCTTCGGTCGGTATAACCGACTGTTCCGCACGTTGCAGAAGCCAAGCAATGTCATCTGGCATAACGTAACCAGATGTCGCGTACGTCTGTTTCAACCGCAATAGAGTTGAGCTTGAGTTCGATGCAATCTGGGATAATTCCTTGGGGTGGGCTAGGTTTTCTTGTGAGTTAAGTACACCTCTCAACGCCTGAGCACAATATCTAAGCTGCTCAGCCTTGTAGCGTTTCTCTGCATCTTGGTGGCTCTCGATACGGTAACCATCCGACATAGTCTCGTCCCACTCAGCTTTGAATCGGTCCGCCAGGGCAGTCCATTTATCGGCCAATTTCTCGAATGGCTTAGTCATCGAGGCTCAACTGCCTTGCTGTGCAAAGGCTTTCAGTGTAAGGCGGAGCAAGCGCGTTGCCATTGTGAGAACAAGGGAAAAAGCGACGCTGTGACTGCCCAATCAGCCGCACGCTGCAATTGTTTGCACCAAATGAGCCTCGCGCTGCTGAGGGGGCCGGGCAGGTAGAGGGTGGCTTTTTTAGGCATGTGCATCCAACGGCCTTTATGCGGGTTCTCGCCCTATAGGGAAAAGTTCGTTGTAGGCGAGCTCGAATTTTATAGACCCGGTCAGCACCCCGAAAGGGTAGCCAAGGCGATCGCCATCCAGGCCCGTCAACGTCGCCAAAAGATGGTCTTCAGGATCTCTATGTGGCTAATGATTTTGGAACACTTGGGCTACTGCTCGCGAAGCACGTTCGCCGGATCGATATGCAATGCGCGGCGGACCGGGCCGGCGACCGCCAGCGAGCCGCTGAGCAGGATCGTGAAGGCAACCGCAGCAAGAACTAGTGGATCTTGGGCTGTTGCCTGGAACACGATAACCGAAAGGACGCGGCTTGCGGCGATACCGAGGAGCAACCCAACCAGCGAACCGCTGGCCAGCAGAACCAACATCCGGCCGAGTGCCGCTGCGAGGACCTGCCTGGCCTGGGCGCCGAGTGCGACGCGAATACTCAGCTCGCGTATCCGCTTGCTGACGGTATACGAGGCTAGGCCGAAGGTACCGGTAATCGAGAGGAGTAATCCAAAAGCGCCGAACAGCCCCAGTGCGACCGTAGCCACCTGCGCCGGAAAGAAGCTCATCGCTAGCAGGCTTCTCCACTCACCCGAGGTCAGTATAGGGATGGCAGGGTCAAGATCGTTTAGCACTTTACGGATGCTGGCTACTGTATCGCCAATGGCGGCTCCCGTGGGATCGGGCCTGATGCGAACCATCAGCGATGTCTTTGCAGTTGGCCGCTGTGAGACGGGGAAGTACGCCGCGGCTCGCGGCGTTTCACTAGGTAAGAATTGTTTGCCGTCGCCGATAATGCCCACAATCCGGATAGAGGTCCCGGAGCTGCTTTTGAAGTAACGGCCTACAGCGTTCTCGGTGTGAAAAAGACGCCGGGCGAACTCCTGACTCACCAACGCAACTGCCGGGGTCTTCGCAGTGTCGCTGAAGCTTACATCGCGTCCGGCGAGCAATGGGGTGGCGCACGCAGCTAGATATCCAGGCGAGACGTCATACTCGAAGGTGTTAAAAGCTGTGTTGGAGGGCCTGAAATCCGTGGTTTGTTGAGAAAAAACCTCAGGAACCAGATTGTCCCCGTTGAGGTTTGTTGTACTCGAATAGCCCGCTGCTTCCACTCCCGGGAGTTTCGACGCTCGTTCGAGCAGCTGCCGTTGAATATGGTCGCCAGTTACTCCAGAGTAGCCGGCCTGACTTAGATCGAATGTGGTTAGGACGGCATTCCTCGGGTTGAAGCCCAGGTCCAAGGTCAACGTCCTGCGCAAGCCACGCAATGAGACAAACGCAGCTGTGATGGTGACACAGCAGAGTGCGATCTGTGCCGCCAGCAAGACATCGCGCAGCGCCCAGCGCCGCCCGGCGCCGGATTGGAACCCGCCGCTCTTGATCGCGTCATTAGGATCGGCATTGAAGATCTGTCGCAGCGGCATGATTCCGAACAGAGAGCCGGCGAGCCCCGAGACCAGCAGCGCAGTCAGGAGCAGCTTCGGCTGAGGCTCGACAGTGAACCGGAGTGGATACTCGCTGGGTGGATGCCATTTGGCCAGACCGGTGAGCGCTATCCACGCTAGACCGCACGCACATGCGCCTCCGAAGATGGAAACCACCGAAGCCTCGGCCAGGATATGGCGGACAACACGCCAGCGGCTCGACCCAACCGCTAGGCGGATAGCAATCTCGCGTGTGCGGTCTGCTGTGCGCGCCGCAAACAGGCCGCCGAGATTGGCGCAGGCCGCCAGTAGCACAATGCCGGCCAATACCATGACGCCGAACATAAACCGGCGCACCGCTCCTCCGAGGAAGTCGCCGACCATGCCGGGACGAGCCAGCTTGAATTCCAGACCAGCTTCTTCACCAGGGTTCTGCTTTTGAATGCGAACAGCGAGTGTGTCGAGTTCAGCCTGCACCTGGGCCAGGGAGACTCCGTCCTTGATGCGCGCGATGGGAAAGACCATCTTCTGGCGCCGCGACTTGAGCCAGCTGACACCGTTGAGCGATGCCTGATTCGCCATGGGGAGAAAGACGTCGGGAAGCAAGAATTTCTCCGTTCCGTAGAAGCCCTGCGGAGTAACACCAACGATGGCGTAAGGCTGCTTGTTGATGCGGACCGTCTTGCCCACCACGTTGGGATCTGAGGCGAAATAGTTCTTCCATGCTGGAAAGGTAATTACTGCGCCCTCTGCGGCTCCGGGACGGTTATCGTCGGAGCGGTCAAGCAGGCGCCCGAGGTACGGCTTGATACCAACGACTTCGAAGTACTGACCGCTCACGATGTATCCCCAGACTGGCCGCGTAACACCGTCAGCCTCGAGGCCAAAAGTCTGTATGGTGAGCGCGGCAACGGAAGAAAACACGGTATTGCCATCCCGCACATCGCGCACTTCTGGATAGGAGAAGATCGGATAATCAGCAATGTGCGGGGCGAACGTCATCACCCGGTCGGGATTAGGCACGTCCAGGGGGCGCAGAATCATTAACTGAAGAACGCCGATGACGATGACATTGGCGGCGATTCCGATCGCCAGGATAAGGACAGCCGTAGTGGCAAATCCGGGCGAACGGCGCATCTGGCGAAGCGCAAATCGTAGATCCTGTAAAAGGCTCGTCATATCGGCCTCCGGATGCTGGACCGTACCGCGAAAGCGCAACTACATAGCCACTTCGGGGCAGCCGGCAAGTTCCTGCAATCCAATCACATCGGAGAATTGTAAAAATCAACCTAGCAACGCGAATGTCCGCCTGGGCAGAATGCGTCCATTCGCGAACACCGATCGGGGATGATGCCCGGGAGACTGCCCTGAGGTTGTTGCCCCCTCACCGCAGTGCACTGGAAATCGGCCTCACTGGCAGGGGAAACCCTGTTACTAACGTTCCCCGGCGTCGGTCTCAACTGACAACACTCTTCCGCGTAGAGGTGATTCCGAGTCTTCTATTCGTGCGTATTAAATTGAGACCACACCCCCGACAAGGGGCATCCAACTGTCCGAGGTTTCCCATGCGAGCCGACATCGTCCCTGGGGCCACCTTTCCTGACTATGAACTTTCCGACCACAGTGCGAAACGCCGAAAACTCTCCGAGCTGCAAGGAACCGATCCGCTAATTATCGTACTCAGCCGCGGAGGGTTCTGCCCCAAAGACCGCCGCCAGTCGGAACTGCTGGTGCAATTTCACCGTGAACTAGAAGTTGGGTATTGCAGGCTGGTCACGATCAGCACCGACAACCTCACCGAGACAAGCGAATATCGCACCGGAGTCGGCGCAAACTGGACATTCCTGTCCGACCCGGGTCGCATGGTTCAGAAAGATCTCGACATCCCCGAGTACACCGACCCTCTGCACAATCCGATGATCCCGCACGTCATTGTCCTCGAGCCGGGCCTGGTCGTTTACAAGATCTATAACGGCTATTGGTTCTTTGGGCGGCCCACGATAGAAGAGCTCCGCCAAGACCTTCGTGCGGTGCTCAAGAAATGCCGTCCCGACTGGGACATCACTACCCCCAAAATGAAAGAGGTCTGGCAGCAGGGCCGCAAGGAACTCTTCTACCCCTACGGTAAGACTTTCGCCGAGACTCTCAGCGAACAGGGGTAGAACGAATCGCCAGCAATCGTCCTTGCCTGGCAAAACAGGGTTTGAAGCAGCGGAGTTGATTGAACCTCGCATTCAACAAATCTGATTTTCAATTTAAGTGAACGCATCAAAGGAAAAGAACATCGAGAGCTGTTAAGGAAGAAGGCCGTAGTAATAACGCGACCGGCGGCACGAGCGTCGCCAAAGTCGATATGAAGTCCGAGGTGGTGGTCGTTTCCCTCTCGGATGTCGACAGCGCGAAGGAATTCCAGGGGAGGCTCGGGTGGCGGCCCGATGCCGATTTCCCATTTAAGAACGGCTTCAGGGTCGTAGAGTTCATGCCGCCCAGCTCGAGTTGCTCAGTCCAGTTCGGCACGAACATGACGTCGGTCGCGCCTGGCTCGGCACAGGCGCCTCCACCTGATCGTTTCCGACACACGCACGCCGCTCTCGACATCAATTCTCTCGAGCTACGCCATTGCCATTGTGACCACAAATGAAGTGGTCGACGCGGTCTCTTCTCATTACTGACCTCACCTGCCCAGGTTCCGGTCAAAAAAGTCGGCCATCATGCGGTCTGCTTCTTTGGACTCCGGCAGGTTCCAGTCGTTCCAGAAGGCGTGCGTGAGGCCGTCGAAGACGACCAGTTGCGTGTTGACTCCGGCGTTTACGAAGGCACGGTGCAGGTTGACCGTATTGCTCAGCAGCAGGTCGCTTCCGCTGGTGAGGAAGAGGGTCGGTGGAAACCCCTTCAAGTCGGCATAGATTGGTGAGAGCACGGGGTCTTTGAGGTCCGTCGTACCGGTGTAAGAGGTATCGTGCTTGCCCGTCCAGCGGCTGATCGGCCCTGACAGCCCCCACAACCCGTACATGAAAATTGAGTCGCCAGAATTGCTGAAATCGCCGCTGCCCGAGAAGATTCCCAGCGCTGCCGGTAGCGGCAGACCCTCTTTGCGCAACTCACTCGCGACCTCCGCCGTCAGAATCGCGCCCGCCGACGTCCCATACAATCC
>Ga0182040_10000473_pt1 | contig 18287 bp, 33 predicted proteins | sample flu12Cox44000176_FD_125973 | JGI IMG/M metagenome (GOLD analysis project Ga0182040, IMG submission 125973) | Lab enrichment of tropical soil microbial communities from Luquillo Experimental Forest, Puerto Rico - flux8day.12C.oxic.44.000.176 | ecosystem: Environmental > Terrestrial > Soil >... | reverse complement strand
TCGAACGACAACGTCCGGCTATGCCTCTTCGAGCTTCACGACATGCGAGATCGCCGCGGAAAGGCGGTTCCAGTTGCCGGCTTCCCTTTCGAGTTGTCTGCGGCCAAGGCGCGTTAGTGAATAGAACTTGGCGCGACGGTTGTTCTCGCTGAGTTTCCATTCAGCGGTGATCCAGCCCTCCTGTTCCAGTTTGTGCAAAGCCGGATAGAGCGAGCCGTCGCTGACTTGGAGGACGTCGCCGGAAATTTGCTTCAAGCGCTGGCTGATCGCGAAGCCGTTTCGTGGCTGGAGCGCGAGAATTTTCAAAAGCAAGAGGTCCAGCGTGCCCTGGACGAGGTCGGAAGGCTTGCTCATGCACACTCCTCGGTTACCGAGGATTAAGATACACGCTTTCCCCTCGGTAAGCAAGGGGAGTTGCGGGGCTTGCAGTCGGAGCATTCGTCGGGTAGCGGTAGAACAAAGAATGCGAAATGGAAAGGGGAAGTTGAAGCAACCGCCTGGTTGAAAGGTCAGGCGCGGCAAAAAGAGGCGCCGGAGCACGCCTTCGCATCACCCGGGGTACAGCTGCCCCGCGGCAACGAGTATTCTGCGAATGAGCGGGGGCTAGCCGGCGGCTTCGGCGGGCTCTTCCTTCTTGGCCTTTTCTTTCTTTTCTTTCTCCTTGTACTGGTAGCCGATGATTTCAAGGATGGCCACTTTGGCGTTGTCGCCGATGCGATTGCCAGCTCGGATGATGCGCGTGTAGCCGCCGGCACGATCGCCAAACTTCGGTGCGATCTCGCTGAAGAGCTTTTGCGTGACGGCCGGCACCAGGAGATAAGAAGCCGCCTGGCGGCGCGCCTGTAGCGTGTCGCGCTTGCCGAGCGTGATCATCTTTTCGGCCATGGGGCGAGCGGCCTTGGCGCGCGTGAGTGTCGTGGTGATGCGCCCGTGCTGAAGCAGGTTGGTGACCAGGCTGCGCAGGACGGCCCGGCGATGATCGGGCTGCTTCCCGAGTTTTGATCCGGAGTTGAGATGTCGCATGGTTGTTTCCCGTTGTTAATTTTTGGTTCCCAGTTTTCAGTCAAACGCTGACCGCCAGTTGCTCTTGAAAAAAGGGGCTAAAACCCCGCCTCATCAACTGGCGCGAAACAGGAGCGGGCAGCAGGCCCGCCCCTATAGACCGAGCTTAAAAAAGGCCACGGCAAAACCTTGTTGAGACCGCGGCGTAAGCCGCCGCTAATGAAACGGTCCCTTACAGTCCGACAGTGTCTTCCGGCGAAGGCGCGGCGGTCTGGCTCGGGAGCGGCGGCCAGATGATGCGGCCGTGCTCATCGAACTTCATGCCCAGCGAAAGGCCCATCTTGGTGAGGATCTCCTTGATCTCGTTGAGGGACTTGCGGCCGAAGTTCTTGGTCTTGAGCATTTCGTTTTCGCTCTTCTGCACGAGCTCGCGAATCGTCTGGATGTTGGCGTTCTTCAAGCAGTTGTAAGAGCGTACCGAGAGCTCGAGCTCCTCGACGGAGCGGTCCAGATGTTCGAGGCGCGGATCGTGCGAAGTGTCCTGCGGAACCTCGGGGGTTTCCACGGGCTCCTCGAAGTTGATGAAGATGCTCATGTGATCCTTCACCAGCTTGGCGGCGAAGCCGATAGCGTCCTTGGGGGTGATGGCGCCGTTGGTCCAAACCTCCATCATCAGCTTCTCGTAGTCGGTCATCTGGCCGAGACGCGCCGCTTCGACCGAGTAATTGACCTTGCGGACCGGCGAGTGGACGCTGTCCACCGGAATGTAGCCGATCGGCAGGTCTTCATCGTAGTTGCGGTCGGCAGCCACGTAGCCGCGGCCGTTTTTCGCGCGCATCTCGATCTGCAGCTTGCCGCCTTCGCTGACGGTGGCGATGTACACGCTCTTGTCAAGGACCGCGAAGTCGGCGTCTTCCTCGATGTTTGACGAGGTGACCGTGCCGGGCTGCTCGACGTTGAGATAAATCGTCTTGGGCAGATCGGTGTTCAGTTTGATGGGCACCTGCTTGAGGTTGAGGATGATGTCCGTGGCATCCTCGACCACGCCGGGGATCGAAGAGAATTCGTGCAGCACGCCTTCGATCTTGACGGCGGTTACCGCCGCACCCTCGATCGAGCTGAGCAGCGCGCGGCGCAGAGCGTTACCGACGGTGGTGCCCCAGCCGCGCTCAAAAGGCTGCGCAGAGAAACGCCCGTACTTCTCGGTCAGCGATTCGAGATCGGACGCGAGGTGCTTCGGCTTTTGAAAACCTTTCCACATCTTGTTCCTTCTTTCCGGACCGGAATGACCAGCCCACAAATCCCTGAAAAGCTCTTGCTTGTTCGTCTTGAGTTCTAAGCAGAAATCTCGACAACCTAAAGCTGGTTCACGTTCGCTTGAGCCCCCTTAGACCGAGCCTCTAAACCGAAAGCTGGGAACTAAAAACGCGAAGCTTACTTCGAGTACAGCTCGACGATGAGCTGCTCGTTAATCGGCGGTGTCTGCACATCTTCGCGCTTGGGCAGAGCGACAACCTTGGCCTTGAACTGCTCGCGCTGCTGCTCGAGCCAAGGCACTGCGTTCTGGCTTTGTGCGACGTTCCGCGCTTCGAGGACCACCGCGTTCTGGTGCATCTTTTCCTTGATGGAGATTTCCTCGCCCACGCTGACGAGATAGGAAGGTATGTTGACCTTCTTGCCGTTCACGCGCACGTGGCCGTGCAGCACGAGCTGCCTTGCCTGTGAGCGCGAGGCCGCCAAGCCGGCCCGCCACACCGCGTTATCGAGACGGCGCTCGAGCGTGATAATCAGGTTCTCGCCCGAGGGGCCCTTCATGCGCACGGCTTTTTCAAAGTAGTTGCGGAACTGGCGCTCGAGCAGGCCGTAGGCGCGCTTCACCTTCTGCTTTTCGCGCAACTGGAGGCCGTAACCGACGACCTTGGCGCGCCGCGATTGGCCGTGCTGCCCCGGTACGAAGTTGCGCTTTTCAATGGCGCACTTCTCCGTAAAGCAGCGCAGGCCCTTCAAAAACAGCTTCTGCCCTTCCCGGCGGCACAGGCGGCAGACGGCATCACGATGTCTGGCCAACTTCGATTCTCCCTTCGAAAAAATCTCCAAGCTTAGGCAATCGCCGGATTCCGTCCGGCGGCGGTGGCACCGGCACTGCTGTCTGTGCCCAGCCAACCCCCAATTCACACACGGCGGCGCTTCGGGGGCCGGCAGCCGTTGTGTGGAATCGGCGTAACGTCGCGAATCAGCACGATGTGCAATCCCGCGGCGGACAGCGCGCGGACGGCGGATTCCCGTCCAGAGCCCGGGCCTCTGACGCGAACTTCCACGCTCTTCATGCCATACTGATCGCGCGCCATGCCCGCGGCGGCCAGCGAAGCCTGCTGCGCGGCGTAAGGCGTGCCCTTGCGCGAGCCTTTGAAGCCGATCGCTCCCGCCGAGGACCAGCACATGGTGCGGCCGTCCGGGTCGGTGATGGTGATCTGCGTATTGTTGAACGACGCAGCCACGTACACGACGCCGTGCGGGACGACGCGGCGTTCCCTTTTCTTCTTGAATTCCTTCTTGCGCTTTGCCGCCGGCTTCGCCGGCGCCGCGCCTTCCGGCGTGGTCGCCGCGGTTTTTGGTTCTTTTGGCACGATGCACTCCGTTCTTTCGAGTACCGAATTCCAAATCCGTCGCGAGGAGAGGCACGGCATCCCGCACCCTCCACAGCAGATCCCACTAGCCCTTCTTGCCGACGGTCTTCTTCTTTGCTGCGATGGCGCCGCGCCGCGGACCCTTGCGCGTTCGCGCGTTCGTATGCGTGCGCTGGCCGCGAACCGGCAGATTGCGGCGGTGACGAATCCCGCGATAAGCCTGAATTTCAATCAGCCGGCGAATGTTCATCTGAATCTCCTTGCGGAGATCGCCTTCAACGCGGCCCTCCTGCTCGATGGCCTGGCGGATATGGTTGACTTCGTCTTCCGTCAGGTCGCGGATCTTCTTCGTGTGATCCACGCCGGCCTTCGCGGCAAGCCTGCGCGCGCGCGCTTGCCCGATGCCATAGATCGAGGTCAGCCCGATCCAAAGGCGTTTTTGCGGCGGAAGATCTACACCTGCGATACGTGCCATGATTCCTCCAAGTTCTAAGTGATAAGTTCTTGGTTCAGAGTCGTTATGCGACCTTCCTGCCGATGCTTCCCCGTTCTGAACTGAGAACCCACAACTTCAAACGAATGACCGCCTTTATCCCTGGCGCTGCTTGTGCTTGGGGTTGACGCAAATCACCCGCACCACACCGCGCCGGTGGATCACCTTGCATTTGTCACAAATCTTCTTCACCGATGCTCGAACTTTCATGTTCCCCTCAATCCTTTACCAAACCACCGTCCTCCAGCCGACCACGGCTCTCTATCCCGGGAGAACTGCGCCCGCGCTACTTATAGCGATACACGATACGGCCGCGCGTCAAATCGTACGGCGAGAGCTCGACGGCCACTTTGTCTCCCGCGAGAATGCGGATGAAATTCTTGCGCATCTTGCCGGAGACATGCGCCAGAACCTGGTGCTTGTTTTCCAGCTCGACGCGGAACATGGCGTTGGGCAGCGGCTCGATGACCGTGGCCATCACTTCAATGGCGTCCTCTTTGGGATTTCCCGAGTCGGCTTTGTCGCCCTTCTTTTTGTCCTCGAACTGCTTCGCCATATTCTCCTGTTGCTTACGAGAGCCGGGCTAAAGCCCGGCCTCTGGAATTCACTACCACGACGGGCCGGTGACCTCTCTCGGGCGCGTTAGAATCCACGGCCCGTTGGCGGTGACCGCCACGGTATGCTCGAAGTGCGCCGACGGACTGCCATCGGCAGTCTCGGCGACCCATTCGCCCCGCATTCGCACTTCCGGGCGGCCGGCATTCACCATCGGCTCGATAGCGATGACCATGCCCTCCTGGAGCCGCGCGCCGCGCCCTTCTTCTCCGTAGTTCGGAAGGTTCGGCTCGTCATGCATCCTGGTGCCTATGCCGTGCCCAACAAACTCCCGCACCACCGAAAACCCGTTCTGCTCGACCCAACTCTGCACCGCGTGGCCGACGTCGCCCAGGCGGTTGCCGGCGCGCATCTTGTCAATCGCGCGGTCCAGCGATTCGCGAGTCACATCCAGCAGCTTCAGCACCTCCGGCCGAATCTTGCCTAGAGGAACGGTCACTGCCGAATCCGCGTAGTAGCCGTCCACTTCCATCCCGAAATCGATCGAGACGATGTCGCCCTCGCGCAATCTGCGTTTGGGCGACGGAATCCCGTGAACGATCTCGCTGTTCACCGAAGTGCACAGCATGCAGGGATACCCGCGGTATCCCTTGAACGCGGCGTGCCCCGGCTGTCCGGCGATTTTTTCCTCGGTCAATTTCTCGAGGTCCATCGTGGTCATGCCGGGCTTGACGGCACTTCGCAGCGCGGTCAAAACCTCGTAGACGAGGAGCCCTGCGCGGTGCATTTTCTCGAGCTCTTCGGCACTTCGCAGGTGAATCGCCATCCGATCCTTTTACGCGCAGCCCTCTGCTGGTCCGACCTCCACGGCCCGATACGGGCCAGCTGAAACCGTCTAGCGCGAATTGCCGACAATCTCGAGCACGCGCCGCCTCACTTCCTCAATGCTCTTCGAGGCATCCACGTCGTGCAAGCGGCCGAGCCTCCGGTAGTACGACACCAGCGGCTCGGTCAGCTTTTCGTAGGCCTCGAGCCTCGGCGCTACAATTTCTTCCCGGTCATCCGGCCGCTGTATCAGCTCTCCACCGTCGTTGTCGCAGCGACCATCCACTTTTGGCGGGCGCTCGTAAATATTATAAATCTCGCCGCCCACCTTACACATGCGCCGGCCGGTGATGCGTTTCAGCACCAGCGCCGGATCCAGCGCAAAATGCACCACCAGCGCGGGCCGGTAACCGTTCTGCCGCAGCAGGACGCTTAAGTACTGCGCCTGCGCGACGGTCCGGGGAAACCCGTCAAACACAAACCCATGCGAACAATCCGGTCTCTCGATGCGCTCCCGGACCATTTTCAGGACCAGGGAATCCGGAACCAGCTCGCCGCGCGCCATGATGGGCTTCACTTGCTCACCGAGCGGCGTCCCTAGGCTGACATGCTCGCGAAACATGTCCCCGGTCGAAAGATGCGGCACCCGGTAGAGCTTTGCCAATTCCTTCGCCTGCGTGCCTTTTCCTGCGCCGGGAGGCCCAAGGAAAATCACAGCCCGGTCCAATCGTTCCGGGACCCGAGTCTCCGGAGCCACTCCGCTTGCCTCTCCTAGCGGCGACCGCGCAACCGGCCCTTCCGCGCAAACCCTTCATAATTCCGCATCACCAACTGCGCCTCGAGCTGCTGCACCGTGTCCATGGCGACGCCGACGACGATCAGGAGCGACGTGCCGCCAAAATAGAAGTTCACGCCGAGACCTTTCAGGAACCACACCGGGAAGTGGCGGTCAAACCAGGCGCCCATGCCCAGCCAAGATGGTCGAGGTGAATCCCGGCGATCATCCATTCCGGGAGCAAGCAAACAATCGCCAGGTAGATTCCGCCAATGAACGTAAGGCGCTTCAGAATCTTGCTGACGTGCTCGGAAGTAGTGCGCCCGGGCCGGATTCCGGGGATGAAGCCGCCGTTCTTGCGCATGTTGTCGGCAAGCTCCGTGGGGTTGAAGACGATGCCGATGTAAAAGAACGAGAAGATCAAAATCAGCGCGACGTACAGGAGCGTGTAAAGCGGCTCACCCCATTTGACATAGGATTGGATGGTGTCTACAAAGGCGTACTTGCCCCTAAGGGCCAGCGCGATCGTTGCCGGGAAAGCCAGAAGAGAGCTGGCAAAAATCGGGGGAATCACGCCGCCGGAATTGACGCGCAACGGCAAATAGGAAGATTGTCCACCCATGACGCGGCGCCCGACGACGCGCTTGGCGTATTGCACCGGGATGCGTCGCTGGCCGCCTTCCATGTAAACGATGAACGCCACCACCGCGACCATCAAGACCAGCAGAAGAATCATGTAGATCGGCGTAAAGCCGCCCCACTGGTGGGTTACGAAGGCCTTCTCGTAAAGATCGCTTACGGCGCGGGGCAGTCCGACCACGATACCGACGAAAATGATCAGCGACATACCGTTGCCAATACCGCGTTCGCTGATCTGCTCGCCCAGCCACATGATGAAGGCCGAGCCCGTGGTCAGCGTGAGAACGGTCATCAAAACGAAAGCGAGACCGGGATGGTAGACCAGATTCGCCTGCGACTCGAGCGTGCCGGCGATCGTCAGCGACTGGATAATGCTGAGCGCGATGGTCAGGTAGCGCGTGTACTGGGTAATCTTCTGCCGGCCGAGTTCGCCCTCTTTCTGCAACCGCTCGAGGTAAGGGAACACCACTTGCATCAACTGAAGGATGATCGATGCGGTGATGTAGGGCATGATGCCCAAAGCGAAAATGGTAAGCTGGCGGAAGTTGCCGCCGCTGAACAAATCGAAGAGCCCCAGGGCCGAACCCTGCGCCTGGTTGAAGATGCGCTCCAACTCCGCGACATTAATGCCCGGCGTGGGAATATGCGCGCCGATCCGATACACCGCCAGCAACGCGAGCGTGAAAAGCACGCGATTCCGCAAGTCTTCGATGCGGAACATGTTTCGGATGGCTTCGGTAAACCGGTTCATAGCTGTACCCTACGACTTTTTCTTAGGCTACCACCTCAAACGTGCCCCCCGCCTTGGTAATTTTCTCCCTGGCCGAGGCGCTAAATGCATGCGCGTGAATGGCCAGCTTGTTCTTTAGTTCGCCATCGCCCAGGATCTTCACGGGGTCGCCCGAGCGGCGCACAAAACCGTGCGCACGCAAGAGTTCCGGCGTGACCGTTTCCCCCGCCGGAAAAACATTGAGCTCTTCGAGGTTCACAACCGAATACGCGACGCCAAACGGGTTGTGAAAACCGCGTTTCGGGACGCGCCGGTGCAGTGGCATCTGGCCGCCTTCAAATCCGCGGCGACGCGAATAACCGCGCCGGGATTTCTGTCCCTTGTTGCCGGCGCCCGCGGTTTTGCCGAGTTTGGAACCGATGCCGCGGCCCACGCGGACTTTGCGGATGCGCGAACCCTCCGGCGGATGCAGATTCGAGAGCGTGAACAATCGGCGCTCTTTCGATGCCGGAGTCGCACGCTTACGCGGGCTGCGCTTGCGCCGACGGCTTGCAGTTTTCTTCGCCATGCCTCTACTCCACCACTTCCACGAGGTGCCGCACCTTGTGAATCATGCCGCGCACCGCCGGCGTGTCCTGGCGCTCCACCACCTGATGCAATCTCCGCAAACCCAGGCCGCGAATGGTCTGGCGCATGTCATCGGTGCAGCCGATAAAGCTGACCACCCACTTGATCTTCACGTTGCCCGAGCTTTTCGCGGCAGTTTTCTTTTGCGCGGTCATGCGTTGCTCTCACTGACGGCAGCCTTCTCTTTCGCTGGCTTGCCGCTGATCTCTTCCACGGTTTTCGAGCGCGTTTCGGCCACTTGCGCCACATCTTTCAGACCCAGCAAGGCCGCAAAGGTCGCCTTGACGACGTTGTGCGGGTTGGACGTGCCGAGGGATTTCGTCAGCACATTGGTGATTCCCGCAACCTGCATCACCTTGCGCACCGGACCGCCCGCAATCACACCGGTGCCTTCGGAAGCGGGCTTCAGCAGCACCTGCGCCGAGCCGTAACGGCCGAGAACTTGATGAGGAATGGTCGAACCCTTGAGGTTCAGCTTGATCAAGTTCTTTTTGGCCTGCTCGATGCCCTTCTTGATGGCCATGGGCACTTCGCGCGCCTTGCCCATGCCGAACCCGGCATGGCCGTGACTGTCACCGACCACCACCAATGCCGAAAAGCTCAGGTTTTTGCCGCCCTTGACGACTTTCGTGACGCGGTTGATAGCGATCACGTCATCCTTCAAATCCGAAGGGTTCACCTCGAGGAGGCGACGAACCGCTAGACTTTCCCGCAGAATTTGCTTCGACATAAGTTTAGAACTGTAACCCCGCTTCCCGCGCCGCATCCGCGAGCGCCTTGACGCGGCCGTGATATTTGTACCCGCCGCGGTCGAACACCACTTTGCTCACTCCGGCGGACTTGGCGCGTTCGGCAATGGTCTTACCGATGACTTTGGCCGCCGCGACGTTGCCGCCGCCCTTCAAATTCTTTTTTACTTCGGCATCGATAGAGCTCGCGGAGACCAGCGTCTTGCCGGAGTGGTCGTCGATGACCTGTGCGTAGATGTGCCCCAACGAGCGGTACACGGAAAGCCGTGGACGCTCGGGAGTGCCTTCGACACGCGTGCGCACGCGTTCGTGCACGCGCTGGCGGTGCAAATCCCGGGATAGCTTCCTGACTGGTGCCGATGCCACTGTCTCGTCTCCTTAGGCCGCGGCGCCGCCGGCCTTGGCGCCGGCTTTGCCGGCCTTCTTCTTCAGCCGCTCGCCGGTGATGCGCACGCCCTTCTGCTTGTACGGATCGGGCGGACGCAGCGCGCGCATGTCGGCGGCCACCTGGCCGACCTGGCCCTTGTCCGCCCCGATCACGACAATGTGCGTCTGCTTGTCCACGGCCACTTGAATGCCTTCAGGAATCGGAAATTCGATCGGATGCGATTTGCCCAGCGCGAAAGATACCGTTTTGCCTTTGAGTTCCGCGCGGTAGCCGACGCCGACAATGTCAAGTTCCTTCTTGAAACCCGAGGTGACGCCGTACACCGCGTTGGCCACCAGCGCGCGCGCCAAGCCGTGCAGAGCGCGGTGCTCTTCGCTCGAGCGCTTGGCCACCAGCGTTCCGTCTTTCTGTTCGAAGGTAATGCCCCCCGGCACGGCCACCGAAAGTTTTCCTTTCGGCCCTTGCACTTCGACTTTGCCGCCCGCGAGCGCAATCTTTACGCCCTGGGGCACGGCAATTGGTTTGTTTCCGATCCGTGACATCTGTTCATCCTTTGTTGCGATCTCGCCGACTGGGGCGCCACCAGCGCGCCCTGCCATTCCCTACCAAACCTCACAAAGAATCTCGCCGCCAATCTTGTTTTTGCGCGCGGCGCGCCCGCTCATCACGCCTCGCGGGGTGGTCAGAATGCTGATGCCCAGGCCGCCCACGACCGGGCGAATCTCCGTCGCGCCACAGTAGGCGCGGGCGCCGGGCCTGGAAATCCGCCGCAGGCCGCTGATGACGCTGCGGCGGTCGGGCGTGTACTTCAGGAAAACACGCAGCACCTTGCGCGTCTTGTTCTCGTCCACCAGCTTGTAGGTCGAAATGTAACCCTCTTCCTTCAGGATGCGCGCGATTTCCGTCTTGAGCTTTGAGACCGGAACGTCGACGCGCTGGTGCTTGGAGGCCGCCGCGTTGCGGAGGCGCGTCAAAAAATCGGCAATGGGATCGGTCTGCATGATTCTCCTACCAGCTGGCTTTCACCACGCCGGGGATTTCCCCGCGCAGCGCCATGCCGCGAAAACAGATGCGGCACATCTGAAACTTGCGGATATAGCCGCGCGCGCGGCCGCAGACGCGGCAGCGGTTGCGCATGCGGATCTTGAATTTCGGCTTCTTGCGGGTCTTGGCGATTTTTGCCGTTCGTGCCATGGATTAAGCCGCCCCTCTTTCGCGCAGGGGAACGCCGAGGCCTTTCAGCAGCTCGCGTCCCTGCTCATCGTTTTTTGCCGACGTGGTCAGCGTGATGTTCATGCCCTTGATCTTGTCCACGCGGGTGTAGTCAATCTCCGGAAAGACCAACTGGTCTTTGAGCCCCAGCGTGTAATTTCCGCGGCCGTCGAAAGCGTTCGAGGGCAACCCGCGGAAGTCGCGCACGCGCGGCAGCACCACGTTGCACAGCCGGTCGAGAAATTCGTACATGCGTTCGCCGCGGAGCGTGACGGCGCAGCCGATGGGCATGCCCTTGCGGATTTTGAAGTTCGCAATGGACTTTTTCGCCCGCGTGATGATTGCTTTCTGCCCGGTGATTTGCCCGAGTTCTTGAGCGGCGGTGTCCAGAAGCTTCACGTTCTGGCTGGCTTCGCCAAGCCCGATGTTTACCGTGATCTTCTCGAGCTTGGGAACCGCCATGCGGTTTTTCCAGCCAAAGCGCTTCATCAGCGCGGGGATCGTCTCTCCCCGGTATTTTTCCTGCAATCGGCTTTTCATCGCCCTCTTCGCCTCGTCCTTTACCTTTACTTGTCCAGCGTGGCCTTGCAATGCCGACAACTGCGCATTTTCGAGCCGTCCGGCAAAATCGTGTGGCCAACGCGCGTGTGCTTGCCGCAGCTCGGGCAAATGACCATGACGTTGGAAACGTTAATGCCCGCTTCCTTCTCGATGATCCCGCCCTTGACGTTTTTCGAAGGGTTGGGACGCGTGTGGCGCTTGATGATGCCCACATGCTCCACGACCACGGTATTCTTCTGGCTGTTAACCCAGAGAACTCGCCCGCTCTTCCCGGCGTCCTTGCCGGCGATCACTTTGACGTTGTCGCCCTTGCGGACTTGCATGCGGTGCCGCTCAGCTCTTCCGTGTGCGAGGGCCATGGCTTACCAGACCTCCGGCGCCAGCGAAACGATCTTGGTAAATTTCTTGTCGCGCAGTTCGCGCGCCACCGGGCCGAACACGCGCGTGCCGATGGGTTCCAACGCGTCGTTAATCAGAACCGCCGCGTTGTCGTCGAACCGGATGTAGGTGCCGTCCCTGCGCCGCTGTTCTTTACGCATGCGCACAATCACGCATTTCACCACTTTGCCTTCCTTGATCTGGCTTTCCGGCGTCGCTTCCTTAACCGACGCGGTGACGATATCTCCCAGCCCCGCTTTCAATCCGGCATCGCCGCCCACGGGCAAAATGCACATGAGCTTGCGCGCGCCGGAATTGTCCGCCACCGTCAGCCAGGTTCGCATCTGAATCATTGGCCTGCTCCCCTGCCTCTCTTACTTCGCCGACGCACTCGACGCCAGCACTTCTTTCAGCCGCCACCGCTTCAGCTTTGAAACTGGCCGCGACGCGACGATGCGCACGGTGTCGCCGGGCTTGGCCTGGCGCTTTTCATCATGCGCATAAAACTTCTTGGCGATGCGCACCACCCGGCGGTATTTCGGATGCTGTACCAGGCGGATGATTTCGACGACGATGGTCTTTTCCATCTTTGCGCTGGTGACCTTGCCGGTCAGCACCGTGCGCTCGCCGCGCGTGTCCGCCGTTGCGGCTTTTGTCTCGGTTGCCATTTATGCGTTCCTCAGTTCCTGGACGCGCAGCAGGGTCTTCACCCGCGCCAAATCCTTTTTCGCCTCGCGCAGCCGCTTCAGGGCCTCCGCCTGCCCGGTGGTCAACTGAAAACGCAGCCGGAAAATCAGCTCGGTCAACTCCTTCTGCTGCGCTTCGAGCTCTTCCCTGCCCGCCTCACGGATTTTCTCAATGCGCCGCGGCATGCTTAAAATCCTCCCGAACGGGCGACGAATCGCGTGGGGATGGGCAGCTTGTGCGCGGCCAATTCCAGCGCTTCCCGTGCCGTCGCTTCGTCGATTCCAGCCATTTCGAACAGGATGCGTCCCGGCTTTACCACCGACACCCAGCGTTCCGGGGCACCTTTACCTTTGCCCATGCGGGTTTCCGCAGGCTTCTTGGTGAAGGGTTTATCGGGAAAAATGCGGATCCACAATTTGCCGCCTCGCTTGATGAAGCGCGTAATGGCGACGCGGGAAGCCTCGATCTGCCGGTCGGTGATCCAGGCGTTCTCCAGTGCCTTCAAGCCGTATTCGCCAAACGACAAATCGCCGCCGCGCCAGGCCTTGCCTTTGCGGCGGCCGCGCATCTGCTTGCGGTATTTCACTTTTTTCGGCATCAACATCGTTCTCGTCTCGCTTCCCGGATTCCGCCTTGTTCGTTGACGATTTACGCCGCCGCGGATTCGCGCGGTTCCTGCATCTTCGAACCCCGCCGCGGGATATTCTCGCCTTGATAGATCCAGCACTTCACGCCGATCACGCCGTAAGTCGTGTAAGCCTGCGCAAAGCCGAAATCAATTTCCGCGCGCAGCGTTTGCAGCGGCAGCCGCCCCTGGAGGTACCACTCCTTGCGTGCGATCTCCGCGCCGTTCAACCGGCCGGCCACGCGCACCTTGATGCCCTTGCAGCCGAAGCGCAGTGCCGAATCCACGGCTTTGCGCATTGCGCGGCGGAAGGCCACGCGCTTTTCGAGTTGCAGCGCAATCGATTCCGCCACGAGTTGCGCATCCAATTCGGGGCGGTGAACTTCCTGGATGTCGATGTGCACTTCGCGTTTCGTGCGCTTCTGCACGTCTTGCTTGAGCTTGTCGATCTCCGCGCCCTTGCGACCGATGATGATTCCAGGACGGGCAGTGTAAATGCGCACGACCAGCTTGTTGGCGGCGCGCTCGATATCGATCGAGCTGATGCCCGCACTTTTCAACTTGTCTTTCAGCTCCGTGCGCAGCTTTACATCTTCGTGTAGCAAGTCGGCGTATTCCTTGTCGGCGTACCAGCGCGACTTGAACGGCTTGTTGTAGCCGAGCCGGAATCCGTACGGATGCGTTTTCTGTCCCATTGCGTTTCCTTCAAGCGGCCCCCGCGGGCCGACTACTTCTTTCCCTTCTTTGGCGGCGCTTGCTTGCCGGTCAAGGCTTTGCGGACGCGGCGCGCCGTGCCGCGCACGCCCTTTTGTGCTTCTGCTTCCGCAACGTTCGCGGCCACGCGCTCTGCCGCGGCCGCATGATGCTCGGCCACGCCCACCCACAGATGCGCCGTGCGCTTTTGGTAGCGGAACGCGCGGCCCATGGGTGCCGGACGCAGCCGCTTCCAGCGCGGGCCTTCGTTCACAAAACAGTTCGAAACGTACAATTGATCCTCATCGAGCGGCGCTCCGGCTTCATCAGCCTTTTGCCGCGCGTTGGCAATGGCGCTGCGCAGCACCTTCTCAATGTGCTTGGCGGCGCGCTTCTCGGTGTACTTCAAAGTCTGCAGCGCCGCAGGCGCTTTCTGCCCGCGAATCAGATCCATCACCAGCCGCGCCTTCTGCGGCGACATGCGCACGTGCCGCGCGAGGGCGTGGGCTTCGATCGATCCCAGAACGATTTGCGCTTCAGCCATGGCTTATGCCTTCGGCGCCGGAGCGGATGCTGCCGCCCCTGGTGCGCCGCCTCCTGCGGGCGCCACGCCCGCGGCCTTTTCGAGGGCCGCTCTCACGCCGTGGCCCTTGAACGAGCGCGTTGGCGAAAACTCGCCCAGCTTGTGCCCGATCATCTGCTCGGTTACGTACACCGGAATAAATTTCTTGCCGTTGTGCACGGCGATGGTGTGACCGATCATTTCCGGCACGATCGTCGAACGTCGCGACCAGGTCTTCACCACTTTCTTTTCGTTGCGCGTGTTCAGCGCTTCCACCTTTTCGCGCAGGTGGCCGTCGACGAAAGGCCCTTTTTTCAATGAGCGTGCCATTGCTTCCTTATTCCTCCACTCGCCGCAAGCGGCTCCACTGGGCGCGCCGCACCTTCTTGAAGCCGCGCACGGGTCCAGGTACGCGGTGCGACTTCGGACAGAAGGGGCAAACAAACCGCGTGCCCTGCGCATTGGGAATGCGCTCCACGATCACCGCCCAGCCCGGCTTGCATAGCTTGTAAAGCACCGGCTCCGGAGGTGCCGCGGTAACGCGTACCGGGCGCACCGGCTTGTTTAGTTTTGCCATGCGGCGCTTTGCCGCGCGCTTGATGGGCCGGCTGCGCCGTCCCGCTGTTCGTGTTCTTGTCGCTCGCATCGTCTCTGCCCCGCCGGGCTGCTCTTCCTTCACTGCCCGGCCCACGCCCTTGGTCTATTGCTGTCGAATACTGCTGTCCTCTTACTTCCGGCGCTCGACAATAAATTTGTCGGTGCGCTTGTTGTGCCGCGTCTTCTTGCCGAGCGTCGGGAACGCCCATGGCGTCTGCGGATGATTGCCCTTGACGCGCCCTTCGCCGCCGCCGTGCGGATGATCCACGGGGTTCATCGCTACGCCGCGAACCGTAGGACGGATGCCGCGCCAACGCGTGCGCCCGGCCTTTCCGTAGTTTTCATTCTCGTGGTCGAGGTTGCCCACCTGGCCAATCGTGGCCATGCAGTCCACCGAGAATTTGCGGACTTCGCCGGAAGGCAGCTTCACGAGAGCAACTTCCCCCTCCTTGCTCAGCAACTGCGCCGAACTGCCGGCCGAGCGGACCACTTGCCCGCCACGCCCGGGATACAGCTCGAGGTTGTGCACCATCGTCCCTGGCGGAATGTGCTTGAATTGCAGCGCATTGCCGGGAAGAATGTCCGCGCCTTCGCCCGTGGAAACTGTGGCGCCGACCTCCAACCCGATGGGATGAATGATGTAGCGCTTCTCGCCATCGGCGTAGTGCAACAGCGCCAGGTTCGCGCTGCGATTCGGGTCGTACTCGATGGCCGCCACTTTCGCCGGGACGCCGATTTTGTCGCGCCGGAAGTCCACCTTGCGGTACTGTTTCTTGTGACCGCCGCCGCGGTGCCAGATCACCACTTCACCCTGATTGTTGCGCCCGCCCGAACGCTTCTTCGGTTCGAGCAGCGCCTTCTCCGGCTGCTGCTTGGTGACGTGGCTCTTTTCGACGACGGTGATAAACCGCCGTGACGCCGTGTATGGATTAAAGCTCTTAAGTCCCATCGCCGCCTCTTGCCTTCTAAATCCTTTTCTCTCCCGTTGTCTCCGTCCTACAGGTTCTCCGCGTACTCGATCATCTTCTCGCCCTCGGCGAGCTTTACGTAAGCCTTCTTCCAATCGCGCCGGTAGCCTTCGTTCTGGCCGCGCCGGCGCATCTTTCCAACAAAGTTCGCCGTGCGCACGTTGTCGACTTTCACCTTAAAAATCTGCTGCACCGCTTCCTTGATTTCCGTCTTGGTGGCCGCCGAAGAAACTTCAAAAACCACGGTATGCTGCGTCTCTTTCACGCCGAGGCCTTTTTCCGTGATGATCGGCCGCCGGATGATTTGATAATGAGGGGTCGCCATGGCTTATCCCTTCCCCTTCTTGGTTTTCGGCTTCGCCGCTTTTTTGGTCGTCAGTTTCCTGGCCGCCGATTTTGCCGCAGCCTCTTTCTTTGCCGGCTTGGCCGCCGGCGCAATCGTGGCCACGTCCGGCACGACCACCGGTTTTTTCTCCGGATCGAGCGAATGGTTCAAACGCGCCGCGGCGTCCTTTGAGAGCAGCACCAGGTCATGCTTCAGCACGTCGTAGGGCTCGAGCATATTGTGCGCGGCGAGCTTGACACCTTCGAGGTTGCGGCTGGCCAGCTCCAGATTGCGATTTTCGCCGTGGGAAACGAGCAACGCCGACTTCGTGCGATTCAGTTTTTCGAGCGCCGAAACGAGGTTGTGCGTCTTGTGCGACTCGAGCGTCCAGCCATCCACCACCGTCAGTTTCGCTTCTGCGAGTTTTGCCGAGAGCGCCGAACGCAGAGCCCCGAGCAACATCTTCCTTGGCAGCGCGTAGCGGTAGTCCCGCGGCTCCGGTCCGTGGACCGTGCCCCCGTGCCGCCAAAGCGGCGAGCGAATCGAGCCGACACGGGCGCGGCCGGTGCCCTTTTGTCGCCAGAGCTTGCGGCCCGCGCCGCTGACCTCGCTCTTGTCTTTGGTCTTGTGTGTGCCCGCCCGCAGCCCTCGCAGGTACCACCGCGAAGCTTCGTGCAGCAGGTGCGGGTTCACCTTCGCGCCAAAAACCGCTTCCGCGAGTTCCACCTGGCCGACTTTCTTGCCATCCAGATTGACGACGTCCACTACCGGCATATCTCTTAATCCTTCTCGCGATCTCCGAACCGTCTACTTCGCGCTCTTGGCTTTGCGGATGAAAATGTACCGCCCGCTCGGCCCGGGCACCGATCCCTTCACCAAAAGCAGGTTTTCGTCCGTGTCCACCTTCACGACTTTCAAGTTCTTGGCGGTCACTCTTTCGTGTCCCATGTGGCCCGGGAAATGCTGATTTGGCCACACGCGCGACGGGAACGAACTACCGCCGATGCCGCCCGGCGCACGGTGAAACATCGACCCGTGCGTGTTGTCGCCGCCCGCATAGTGCCACCGCTTCACGCCGCCCTGAAAACCCTTGCCCTTGCTCACGCCGCTCACGTCCACCAGTTCGCCGGCCTTGAAGTTTTCCACCAGCACGCGGTCGCCGACTTTGGTTTCATTCTGCGATTCCGGCAGGCGCACTTCATGCAGCACCTTCATTGGCGCGACGCTGGCCTTCTTGAAATGCCCGGTCATCGCTTTGTTCACGCGCTGCGGCTTGACGAACTCGACGAGCCCGAGCTGCGCCGCCTCGTAGCCGTCCTTGTCTTTCGTGCGGCGCTGCACCACGACGCACGGCCCCGCCTGCAATACCGTGCAGCCTACGAGGCTGCCGTCTTCGGCGAAGACCTGTGTCATGCCGAGCTTGATTCCGATGATTCCGTTGACTGCCATCGCTCTCGTCTCTCTTTTTCGCAGCATGCCAGGAGCGGGTATTGGCTGCGCCTTAGACCAGTCTTAAGCTCTATCTTTCTTAAGTCCTAAGCCAATCCGAAAGCGGCCCAAAGCAAAACAACTCCTCGACGCGACCCACAACTTCCCGCGCTTGCTTTGGCCTGTTTTTCTTGCCTTTCCTTTACCCTGTTCCCCGGCTTGGCTCGTTACGACTCGCAACTCAAGACTCAGCAAGGCCTCACTTCGCGGCGTGCCCGAAGGCCTTGATTTCCACGTCCACGCCCGGCGGCAAATCCAGCTTCATCAGCGCGTCCACCGTATCCGGTGTGGGCTCGAGGATGTCGATCAGCCGTTTGTGCGTGCGCATCTCAAACTGCTCGCGCGATTTCTTGTCGACGTGCGGCGAGCGCAGCACCGTCCAGCGGTTGATCGAGGTTGGCAGCGGAATCGGCCCGGCCACGTCCGCGCCCGTGCGCTTGGCGGTCTCCACGATTTCTCGGGTGGACTGATCGAGGATGCGGTGGTCGTAAGCCTTCAATCGAATGCGAATTTTGTCGCCTTGTCTCATTGAATGTTCCAAGCCTACTCGAGGACTTCCGTGACCGCGCCGGCGCCGACGGTGTGGCCGCCTTCGCGAATCGCGAAGCGCAAGCCTTTCTCGAGAGCCACCGGCGTGATCAAGCTGACTTCGCAGCTCACGTTGTCGCCCGGCATCACCATCTCCACGCCTTGCGGCAGCTTTACGTCCCCGGTCACGTCCGTCGTCCGGAAGTAAAACTGCGGCCGGTAGCCCGTGAAAAACGGCGTGTGCCGCCCGCCC
>Ga0182040_10000471_pt1 | contig 18352 bp, 16 predicted proteins | sample flu12Cox44000176_FD_125973 | JGI IMG/M metagenome (GOLD analysis project Ga0182040, IMG submission 125973) | Lab enrichment of tropical soil microbial communities from Luquillo Experimental Forest, Puerto Rico - flux8day.12C.oxic.44.000.176 | ecosystem: Environmental > Terrestrial > Soil >... | reverse complement strand
GCGGTTAGCGGCGTGCTCGATCCGGAGCTAATTCGAAACGGCGACTGGATTGAATTAACAAAGCGTGCACGTGAGTTTATCGATGCGGTACAGACCGCGCAATAGCCAGCGAAAGACAGAATTTCACTAACGGCTGAGATTTGTTTCTTTCTGACTTCCGCTTTCCGGTCTCCGCTTCAGCTGTGAACTACCTCGCGCTCATTCTGCACGCGCATTTGCCTTTCGTCAGGCATCCGGAGCACGAGCATTTTCTCGAGGAAGACGCTTCAACCAATTGCACGACCGATTTGTTGCTGGGACGCTGGACGAAAAACTTCTCGCCGATTGCGAATGGCGCGACAATCTTTTCCCGAACGTCAATTGGCGCTATTACATCCGAGCCACTTGTCATTCCGAGCGAAGTCGAGAAATCTCTTACTATTGTCTGGCTGTGATTTAGTTCAGAAATCTTTAGAGATGTCTCTATTCCGCTCGACATGACAAGAAGTTTTATTGTCGCCGTCTTAGTCACGCTTTGCGCCACGTGGGCGCTATTCGCGCAGGACTCCTCCGCTCCGTCGCCGCTTGAAACTCCGTCGCCTTCACCTTCCGCATCGATATCAGCGACACGCAGCGTCCCGCTTCGGTTTGTTCCGCCGCCGATGGAAGGAACAGTCAGTCTCGGAATTTGGGACTCGAACGATAAGCTTGTGCGCGTTCTTCACCAGGAAGCGAAAATTGACAGCTTCGCGACCGATGAGGATTCGCTGAAAACCACTTGGGATGGAAAGAACGACGCGGGCGAGGATTTGGTCCCCGGAAAATATCGCGCGCGCGGCTATTTGGTCGGGAAGATCAAAATCGACGACATTGGGAAAGTAGCGTCGCCCCCGGGGGGCGCCATCGATCACCTTCCGGTGAAATTGGTGCCTAATCCGCTAACCAGCGATACAAGAGCTGTCATGGAGGTCGCGGTCGGCTTCGACACCAAAGGGAGTTTTTTGAAAACGACGGATGGTTTGCCGCTGGCAACGATCAAGGCGGCGTCAAATCTGTCGCGCGTTGCGATCGAAAGAGATGGCGACAAAACGGCCAATGTTTGGCAGGAGGACGCATCCGGCACCGAACATCTTCGCGTTTGGAACATCGATAAGATGATGGCATTCGATTGCGGGTTTTTTGAGCTGAAGTAACCCTCTGGTCAGAATTGGAAATCTTTGTTTAGTTAGGCCCCATGGCCGCCGCGCCTGAAGTTCAACACACGCTCGCGAAGTCCGCCGGATTCAGCGGAACATCGCTGCACACCGGCGAAAAGGTTTCATTGAAGCTGCATCCCGCGCCGGAGAATCACGGAATCAAATTCAAGCGCAAGGATCTGGCCGACGAACCAACGATCGACGCGAAGATTGAGAACCTTAAAATGGTCGAGCGCGCGACCACGATCGGCGAGGGATCGATGCGCGTGCACACCGTCGAACACGTGCTTTCCGCGCTCTCAGCGATGGGCGTTGACAATGCGATCGTGGAAATGGACGCCAACGAACCGCCGATCGGCGACGGCAGCGCCAAGGCGTATATCGATGTTATCAAACGCGCCGGCGTCACGGCGCAGGACGCGCCGCGGAAATTTTTTCACGTGCGGGAACCGATCCATGTCGAGACCAAGACCGGAACGATGTTGATCTTATTGCCGGACGACAACGGATTTCGCATCTCCTGCACGCAAGTAGGACCGAATAATCGTTTCACCCAATTCATGTCAGCCGACATTGTGCCGGAACTCTTTGAGCGCGAGATCGCTCCGGCCCGGACGTTTGTTTACTACGAAGATGTCGAGCCGCTAATGGAAAAGAATTTGATCAAGGGCGGCAGCTTGGAAAACGCGATCGTTGTGCGCGGCGATGCCGTTCTGAGCAAAGAGCCACTGCGTTTTCAGGATGAATTTGTCAGACACAAGATCCTCGACATTATCGGCGACCTCGCGCTGGTCGGTTGTCGCGTTCGCGGCCATCTCATCGCCGTGAAACCAGGCCACGCCGCAAACGCTGAACTCGCGCGCGCAATCGCCAAAGAACAATCGCGGCGTGAAGCGCTTGCCGTTCGGCGAGTTGTGCCGAAAGGGGACGGCGGACTCGACAGCGACGAGATCATGCAGATTTTGCCACATCGTTATCCGTTTCTAATGGTCGATCGCATCGTGAGCTTCGACGAAGGCGGAACCAAATGCGTCGGAGTGAAATCGGTCACGATCAACGAACCATTTTTCCAGGGACATTTTCCAGGCCATCCGGTGATGCCGGGCGTGATGCAGGTGGAAGCGATGGCGCAGGTCGCGAGTCTGCTGCTATTCAAGCTCGCGAAAACAACGAGCCGGATCGGTTATTTCATGAGCGCGGACGGCGTAAAGTTTCGTAAACCGGTGAAGCCGGGAGACACGATCTTCATTCACGCTGAGTTGACGAAAGCGCGCGGCGAGCGTTTGGCGAAAGCGAAATGCCGTTGCGTGGTAAACGACGCGATCGTGTCGGAAGGCGAGTTGATGTTCACGTTTCTCGATAAATGAGCGACGTGCAGATTCATCCGACGGCGATTGTCGACCCTGGCGCGGAGCTTGGTGCGGGAACAATCGTTGGACCGTATTGCGTGATCTCCGCAAACGTGGTTCTCGCGGAAAATTGCTGGCTGCAACATCACGTCACGCTGCAAGGGCCGATGCGAGCTGGTGCGAAAAACAAATTCTACGCTTACTGCTCCATCGGGCAACAGACGCAGGACCTTAAGTACGCGGGCGAGCCGACCTATTTGGAGATCGGCGACGAAAACACGTTTCGCGAATTCGTGACCGTTAACCGGAGCACGGCGAAAGATGGAAAAACATGCGTCGGCAGCCACGGAAACTTTCTCGCCTACAGTCATATCGGTCACGATTGCACGGTTGGAAACGAAGTTATCTTTTCCAATAACGGCACGCTCGCGGGCCACGTGCAGGTTGGCGACAACGCGGTGATGGGCGGCCTAACTGCCGTGCATCAGTTTTGCCGGATCGGGCGGTTCGCGATAACCGGTGGCTGCTCAAAAATTGTTCAGGATGTTCCACCGTTTATGATTGCCGACGGAAATCCAGCGGAAATCCGCGGCGTTAATCTGGTCGGCCTTGAGCGAAATGATTATCCTGCCGACAAGGTGAAGTTAATCAAGGAAGCGTTCCGGCTGATATACCGCTCTAAATATAATACCAAGCAGGCGTTGGACGCATTGCGGAAGGAACTGCTGCAAAGCGACGAAGTGCGAGAGATCGTCGAGTTCATCGAGAAAACCGAGCGCGGCATTATTCATTAGGTCTGGTCAAAATCGCATGCGCACGCGTGGCGTCGCGTTCGGACCCGGAGTCGGCGTCGCCTACGCCACGAACTTCTCGTTCCATGTTGCGCAACAGCGGCGCAGCCGACGCATCGCCACTGATGCGCAGTGCGGTGGCACAACAGATCGAAACCGCATTTCGGTTTCTTCAGCTTATTCCATGCAGCCGATTCCTCCAAAATCACGCGGAGAATATTGTCGCGCGTCGAATAACAACTGTGCGCCTGGCTTAGATAGTTGGTCGCGCCGCGAAATTTCCATCGGCGAATTCCATCAATCCGAGATCTTCGAGCATCGGACAATTGCGCGCGCGGCGCGCGGCCTGGTAAACAGCGATGGTCGATGTCGCAAGCGGTTGCTCGGCACGCACCGCAGGCGCGAGCAAGAGCAAACTAATCAGCGCGATGAAGTAGTGCGCGCGAGTTGAGAGTTGAGCGTTAGCGGTCGAGTTGGCAAGCTTTGAAGATCGCACTTTCAACCTTCATCCCTCATCCCTCAACCTTTTCAAAATGTCCGCCGTTCTGAATTTACTGCGAATCAAAAACCTCGCGCTCGTGGAGGAGTTGGAATGGCAGATCGCGCCCGGCTTCACTGCGATTACAGGTGAAACCGGTGCGGGAAAATCGATCATCATCGGCGCCCTTCAACTTTTGCTCGGCGAGCGCGCCGACAAATCGCTTATTCGGACCGGTGCCGATATCTGCATCGCGGAAGCGATTTTTACCGGGAAAGAACTGCAAAAGCTAAGTCCGCAACTCATCGAAGCCGGCGTTGAGCCCTCAGTAGAGGATCTCATTATTAAGCGAACGCTATCCGTCACCGGAGCAAATCGACAGTTTATCAACGGCTCACCGACAACGTTGTCGGTCTTGAAGAACATCGGCGACGCGTTGGTCGATCTTCACGGACCGCACGATCACCAATCGCTGCTCTCACCGGACAAACAGCTCGACCTCCTCGATTCCTTCGCGCACGTGGAAGAGCACCTCGCCGAATATGAAAAGCATTTTCGGAAATTGCAGGTGCTGACCGTTGACCTCACCACACTCAACACTGCAGAAACGGTACGCGAACAGGAGCTCGATTTGCTGCGTCATCAAATCGCCGAGATCAACTCCGCCAATCTCATCGCCGGTGAAGAAGAAGAAATCGAGAAGCGCTACAAGCTGAGCAGCAGCAGCAAACGTTTGGTCGAGCTGGCGAGCGCGGTCGCCAACAAACTCTCGGAAGCAGACGACTCGATCGTATCTCAACTTGCCGAGACGCAAAGGCTGCTGCGCGAATTGGACAAGATCGACGCCTCCACGTCCCAACTCGCTTCGGAACATGCCGCGGCCGTGGTACAGCTTTCCGAGATCGCGCAGTCGCTTTCCGATTACGCGGAAAAACTCAATCTCGATCCGGAACAGCTTGCCGCACTCGAACAGCGTCTTTCGTTGTTCGAAACTTTGAAGCGCAAATACGGCGGCTCGATTGCCGAGGTAATTGCCTTCGGCGAGCGCGCCGCCGAGCGGATGCGTAAAATCGAAGGGCGCGACGAAGAACTCGAGCGACTCACGAAGGAAATCGAAAAAGTTCGCTCGCAAATGAATCGCGCCGGCGACGCGCTGCGCAGACTGCGAGCGAAAGCTGTACCAAAATTGTCCGCGACCATTCGAAAGAATTTGTGCGATCTCGGGTTCAAACAATCCGAATTCGAGGCGAAGCTCAGCGCGTTGGACGAACCGCGCGCGAGCGGTTTTGATTCCGTGGAATTGCTTTTTTCCCCGAATCCGGGCGAACCGTTAAAGCCGCTGCGCGCGATCGCGTCAAGTGGCGAAATCTCGCGCTTGATGTTGGCGATTAAATCTGCACTTGCCGCGCACGATTCGATTCCGTTGCTGATCTTCGACGAGATCGACACCAACGTTGGGGGCGAAATCGCCCACGCAGTCGGCGCAAAGATGCAAACGCTGTCCGACGAGCATCAGTTGATCTGCATCACACATCTGGCGCCGGTGGCAGCCTGCGCGTCATCACATTTCGTCGTGACGAAAGACGTGGTGCGCGGCCGGACGTTCTCCAGCTTACACGAAGTTACTGCCAAAGTGCGTCAGGAAGAAATCGCGCGTATGCTCGGCGGCAAAAGCGAGTCCGCTCTCCAGCTCGCGGCGAGTCTGCTGAAAAGAAAATAGCTGTCACTTCACTTACCCGAGCGGCAGAATCACCTTGCCGTACAGCTCGTTCAGCACTTGGGCGAGGCCGGTGTAGATAGCGGAGAAGCCGCAGACGATTCCTCGTAGCCGGCGAGATGTTTGAAACCGGGGCTCCCGTTTGCAAAGTCGCCGTACGCCAGCAGGAAAACAAGAATGCGAGCGAGTCAGTGTGTGAAAGTCTGGATTGACAATGCAATCATAAATCGACTGGTAGTCGCTAGGCGTAGTTTTTGGATCGGTCCCGATCAATTAGACCAGGCACGCGATCCCGGCCGGCCTGCTGGCGGACTCGACCGGCGTAGTTGCCTCAGTAATTATCTGTCGCGCTGCACTGTAAGTTCCACTGCAGCAACGGCTTCGGTAGCGCGTGTTTGATCGAAATCCGCCCGCTTGATATCATTTTTCCCTCGCCATCGAGCGAGCGAATTCTTATCGTCGAATTTTCTCCGAATGATCCAGCGTGATTATTTGATTATTGGTACCGGTATCGGCGGCGCGAGCGCCTGCGAAGGGGTTCGCAAACACGACAAACGCGGCTCAGTCACGATTGTCGGGGCCGAGATCATGCCGCCGTACAATCGCTGGATGCTGTCGAAGGAATTTTTGCGCGAGAAAACGCCGCCGTTCAAAAAACTCGCCTGCTTCGATCAACGCTGGTTCGATTTGCACAAAATCGAGACTCGCTTTGCCACGATCGTGAAGCAATTCAACATTGAGCGGCGCCTGGCGGTGCTCGGAAACGGCGAGAGTATCGAATTCACCAAAGCATGTCTAGCAATGGGCAGCCGGCCAATCCGGCCGCAGGTTGCAGGAATTAATCTCGGAAATGTAATCTACTTGCGGACGGTTCGCGATGCGCTCGCGCTGCGCGAAATGGCAAACGTCGAAAAGACAGTGATGGTCGTCGGTGGCGGATTACTGGCATGCGAAGCGGCCGCGAGTTTGCGGATGATGAAACTGAAAGTGAGTATGATACACCGGAATTCGTATCTGCTGAATCGCTACCTCGATTCACAAACCGGCCCCTGGCTCACCGATTACTATGCGAAGCACGGTACGACGATGTTGATCGAGGAAAGCTTGAACGGTTTCGAAGGCAAGACGGTCCTGCGAAATATTCAAACCAAGAGTGGCAACCGCGTTCCGGCCGGACTCGCCGTAGTCTGCTGTGGCGCGGAGCCAAATCTAGATCTCGTACGCAACACGCCACTATCCGGACCGCACGGATCACCGGTCACAGAATACTTAGAGACAGAAGAGAAAGGAATCTTTGCGGTCGGCGACCTTGCATTTTATCCAGACCGAATCATGGGCGGAGTGCGCCGGCAAACGCACTGGGAGAATGCGCGCACGCAAGGACTGGTCGCGGGCGCCAACATGACCGGGAAGAAGCGAATTCGGTACGAGCAAATCCCCTACTTCTGGACGGAGATGTTCGATTTGAGATTGCATTTTGTCGGAGACTTCAGCATGCAGCCGACGCGCGTTGATTTGCGCGGCGCTTACGCGAAGAAGAAATTCATCGCCCACTACTATCAAGGCGACAAGTTACGCGCGATTCTGCTTTGCAATCAAACGGATCGCGAAGTGGAATCAGCCAAGAAAGAGCTGCGGCATGCGCTTGGAAAATAGCATCCGCTCCGATTCGTTCGCGCACTGTTTGGATTTCAGGTAAAATCGCGCGACAGAAGAAACAATTGCGGGTTTACGGAGTGCGCCTCGCCGGGCATGAACCGTGCTGATAACGTGCTTTGATTCATGGCCGCTTTGGTTGCTCGTGGAGTCGGCGTATGTGTATTTTGTGTATGGTGGGCGTGCTTGGACGAACCTGATTAGCTGCGACTTGGGCAGAGGCGGCGGGGTTGTGATGGAGGCTTCAGTCATAGGCCAAAGGGTTCGGCGAGAATGCGGAATCGAAGGGAAAATCTTTCACCTGACGAGAAATATTTTCGGCCCGGATGAGATTCTTAAATCCAAAGCAGCCGCCGACTGCATCTCACGGGAAACAACCCGAGGCTTCTCATGATCCAGGATTTCAAGTTTTCGTTCCGTCAGCTTCTCAAGTCGCCGGGATTCACGAGCGTCGCCGTAATGACGCTCGCCATGGCGATCGGCGTTAATTCCGCAATCTTTGCGATGGTCAATGGCGTGGTCCTACACCCGGTCGTGCCGGTCCGCCCGAACGAGGTCGTGAACGTTTTCACGGCACGGCAAAACGCGAGTCACGACTACCGCCAGTTTTCTTACAACGAATACCGCGAATTACGCGATAATGGCGGCGAAGTTTTTGTCGATGTTGCCGCGCTCGAGTTTGCCGTGGCCGGCATTGGACGGGATCACGAGATGCGGCGTAGCTTCGCCTTCCTGACTTCGGAAAACTATTTCTCGATGATGGGTGTCCAGGCGTTTCGGGGTCGCTTTTACACCGCCGAAGAATGTAAACCTAACGCGAATATCGCAGTCGTGGTCGCCAGCTACGGATTTTGGAAACGCCAGGGTGGCCGCAACGATTTCGTCGGCAGCACGCTTCAGGTTAACGGACAACCCTACACCGTGATCGGGATCGCGCCCGACGGATTTAGCGGTGCGAACGTTCTCATCGCGCCGGATTTGTGGGTACCGATCGGTGTTCGTTCGCAGCTCGGCTCCGCATTCGGCGATTCCGAGACGATGCATGACCTAACGAATCCGAAGAATTATGCGTTCAATCTTACCGCGCGCATGCGGCCCGGTTTGACAATTGAAACGGCGAAGGCGCGCTTACCTGTGCTCGCGCAGCGTTTGACCGCAATCCAGCCGGGCGATGTCGAAGGCGCGCGCGAATTACAAATTCAAAAGCCGTCGCGATTCAGTTTGAGCACCCAACCTGAAGACGACGGCCCGATCACCCTGATCGCGACGTTGCTGATGTTCATGGCCGGTGCCGTGTTGTTGATCGCCTGTTTAAATCTCGCGAACATGCTGCTCGCGCGCGGCACTGCGCGTTCGAAAGAAATCGCGGTGCGACTAGCGGTAGGCGCATCCCGGTGGCGAATCGTCCGGCAACTGCTTTGCGAAGGGTTTCTGCTCGCGCTTTGCGGCGGCGCAATCGGCCTGGTCTTGAGTGCCTGGGGCAATGACGTGCTGCTTCAGCAACTGCGCAGCCTGCTCGCGTCGGTGAATTTCTCTTTCGTCGTGAAGCTGCGCCCCGACATTACCGTCCTCGTGGTCACATTTTTATTTTGCCTTCTCGCAACCACGCTTTTCAGCCTCGGCCCAGCGTTAAAAGCCACGAAGGCCGATCTGGTGAACGATCTCAAACAACAAGTTGGCGAGCCAGCGCGCGTCGGCCGCTTCAGTCGTTTCTTCGCGCCGCGGCATATTTCGGTCATGGTGCAAATCGCGCTTTCACTAATGTTGCTCTTCGCGGCCGGATTGTTTTTCCGGGGCGCGCTCAAAGCCGCGGGACTTTATCCGGGATTCAACGCGGCAGGCGATCTGATCACAGAATTCGATTTCACATTGATCAAAAAGGAACCGGCCGAGTCGCGCCGGTTGATCTTTGCCATCACCGACCGCACACGCCAGTTGCCTAGAGTTGCGGCAGCTGCCACGGCGACGATGCTGCCCTACGCCGATTTCACCAACACCCGGCGAGTCATTCGAATGAAAGACGCAATGCCGACTGATCCGAAAGCGCCCGATCCCAGTCTGAATTCACTCTACACCGCAGTCACCACCGGGTATTTCAACGCGCTGGGCGTGAAACTCCTTCGCGGCCGCGATTTCACTCAGGCCGAATGTGAGGACAAAAACGGCCGCCGCGTCGCGATCATCGACGAAGAGATGGCGAACAAACTTTTCCCGAGCGAAGACGCGATCGGTGAGCACATTCGCTACACGCAACCACCAAAGGACGGCGCGTCTAACGACTTGGAAATCGTCGGCATCGTCAGCAAGCATCGCCACGACGTGCAGAACGACTCGATAATCACGCGCCTATTCGTGCCCTTAGCTCAGGGTTACAGTGGCCAGACTTACCTGCATGTTCGGCTCAACACCCAGGATCGGCATGCCGTGGTCGCGATGATGCCAACGCTTCGTCAGGCGCTGCGCGAGATTGATCCTGATCTGCCCCTGCTACAGATGACGCCGTATACCGATTTGATCGAGAAATCGCCCAATCTCTGGATCGTCAAACTTGGCGCGATGCTTTTCGGCGCGTTCGGCTGCATCGCTTTGCTGCTTGCTGTCGTTGGCGTTTACGGCGTAAAAGCCTACGCGGTTGCATGTCGCACACGCGAGATCGGAATTCGAATGGCGCTCGGCGCGCATCGCAAAGATGTCTTTGCGCTGATCATGCGCCAGGGCGCGTTGCAAACCGCGCTCGCGGTTGCGGTTGGACTTCTTCTTTCCCTAGCCGCCGGCCGCGTTCTCTCGCAAATCCTCTACGGCGTGAGCCCGAGCGATCCGCTTTCGCTCATCAGTTCAAGTTTTATGCTCGCCGTAGCAGCGCTCCTCGCCTGTTTCCTGCCAGCGCGTCGCGCAACTTACGTGAATCCGATCACTGCCTTGCGCACGGAATAAGATCTTAAGTAACCGCTGGCTTCTAACGTCTGATTTCTAAAGAGATGGCTGGGGGCGGAATCGAACCGCCGACACGTGGATTTTCAGTCCACTGCTCTGCCAACTGAGCTACCCAGCCTTATATTCTCTATATCAGTAACTTAAACAACGCACCATCAGAATTGATGGTGAGACCCCAAAAGGCTTTCACCGGAGTGACTTTGAGGAGGCTTGGAAACGATACCTTCCACCTTCCTGCGAAACAGCCGCAGCAAGTGCAACAGTCGCCACACACGATCGAGGGAATGTTGCGGCTGTGGCGGATGTTGCGGCTTGGTTAAGGTGAGCTGTTTGATAGCCGTTGTCACGGTTGTCGTCGACGAACCACGGCGTAACCATAAGAAGACAGAACTATTTCAGAGTAATTTCGCGCACGATCTTGTCGCCCAAAATCTCGCGAAGCTCTAGTATAGGGCTGATCCATAAAAGCGGTTCAGGGCATCGTCTCAACTGGGAGGAACAGCTGAGCCGTTTAGGGTCCATTCTATGAAGCGAGTCTGCCCCATGTGTGCCCGCAATGCTTTCATCGCTTCGGCGTGTGGAGCTGGGCGGACGAAACTGTATAAGATGCCTTATCCAACCAAGTCGAAGGTGTGTCCAGAAGTCACGCTGGAATGGATGCGCCAGCAAGGAATAACCGATGATACCAGCTGTTTGGCCAAGCTGACGTTGGATTGCCAATAGCCAGCGTGCAAACTTTGCTAGGCCGGAATAGCGCACAAGTGGGAGATAGGAAAGTTGCACCAAATATTCCACCTCCGGTTCAGTGCGTCGAAAGTTTCTCCACGGACTTGCTGGCATTCGATCTAAGATTTTGGCGCGGGCTGCTCAATCCGAAGTCTACCAAGGCAAGCCCTCAGGCGTCACTCTTTGTTCTGTGGGACGATCCCGAATAGGCCAAGATTGCTCCCAAAATGGTAGCCAATGCGTACAATAGCTGGATTGTCCAGTTCGGCTGCGCAGACACGCATTGAACCATTGATTCAAGGCGGCTGGCTCCGATGAAGGCGAAAACAATTCCGACTAAAAAGACAATGACGCCAAGTACACGGGTGAAACGTGGTAGACCACAGCTCGGTGCCGCAACAAATAAAAGTAGACCAATAACAATCCTGGCACCCACCGCCACATAGAGTTGAACATCGGCCGACCAACTATGGACTGCGTCGAGCAATAGGTGTGGCCGTGCAATGCCAAGCAGACTCTCCACCACGATTGTCCATCCGATGATAGCAACAATGACGTTTATGACGGAGCCTCAGCTACAACCTTGGTGGGCGCAAGTTACTCTTGCAATTGTAGGCTCCTTACTCTATCCAAACTTCCCATGAATCTTTCGACATGGCAGTTGGAACGAGCACTATCACTTCGTCGCCAAATCGATACACTGCAACGACGGCTTGTGAGTTTGGTAAGTGCTGTTGGCTGGGGCGTTGGAGTGGCCACCCCGCCAAGGCGTAGGGCTGGCCGCCATAAGTTGTCAGCAGCCGCCCGTGCGAAGATTGCTGCCGCGGCACGTGCTCGTTGGGCGCGGGTCAGAGCGGGGCAAGCAAAAAGCGCAAAGAAACGTGGACGACGTCGTGGAGGGATTACACCAGCTGGGCGGAAACGGCTCTCCCAGCTAATGAAAGCGCGGTGGGCGGCAAGAAGGAGAGCCGCTTCCGGTAAGAAATAGCAAATAAGATAACAACGCAATCTGCTCATCGGTTAGGTGAGCAAATCGCTCTATTGATAGCTTCTTCACAGGAGAAGACTTGCTCTGTAGCGGTTTCCGTTTACTCACTGTTAAAGTATAAACCTAAATTTGCTTGGCGGGACAGGGTGTCGTGGTAAATACGCTAGAGTTAGCTTGCATTTACGATTCACTTCATCAATTGCCTTTTGCCCCATTAGTCCCTCCCAACGTCGATTTGCAAAAGCTCTCCGACTGCATTCATATCGCGGTAGATCTCATCGTGCTTCTTCTGTTCCACGTCCAACAACCGGATTGAGATCCGAATTAGTCGACCTGCAGCATCGTATATGCGCTGTTGCGGTGGGATTAATTGTAGCAAACGAAGCAGATCTTGAAATGGCAATGCCGTTATAGCCGAGCGTAACTGAGCAGAAAGGCTCCGGAGCTTTCCCGATATCTCCACCTGTTCGTCGCGCTTGGCGCCTGCTGGCGTGCTAGCAATGACGTTCGCATGATAGATCAGTGTATAAGTGATCTCGGCGAGAACTTTACGGTATTCAACATATGGTTTGATGATACCTTCGGAAATAAATTGTGAAAACAAGAACAAAAAGCCGGCGCCAATCAGCGTCAGAGTAGCGGTAAGAACGGCTTGTGTCATCGCCAACGACTTTTCTACGAGAAGTTTAGTCCAAGCGCGGGATTAAGCGATCTTTTCGTGAGGGATAATGCGCGATTTCCATCGAAGAAATGAACAACCTGCGCCGAGTAAGCGGGCTTTTGCGTGTCTGTAAAGGTGATTGCACAGTTAAGATTTCGTTTTTGCCGGCCACGAAACTTTGTGAGCAAATCTTACGCATGCGCGTCAAGAGTGTAAGCGTGGACAATGTGGCCGGGTCCGTCGAGCGTATATTGGCTCCATTCCACGCGCGCGAAGGGGAATGCGGACCATCCAGACCGGCTCTCTTATTATGGCTATAGCGAATTACGCGGTTTCCATGTCCGAATTGGTCCGAAAAATGTAGATTGATTTTTTCGTGGCGACGAAGACTACGGCAAGTAGCCTAAGAGAGCGAAAAAGGAAAGGAACTGGTGAACAACAGATCACCGCAATTGAAGGCGTTCAAGCGAGGTCCATCTCTGGGGCTTTCCAGGTGGTATATGGGGATGTTGATGACCAACCTCGCGGAAAGCAAAGATACCGACGAAGTCTTTTTTCTGATGGAGGCAACTGCAGTACCCGGAACTGAGTCGCCTCCCCATGTAGGAAAGGAAGCTTTTAAAGTGGAAATGGGGGAATGTACCTTTTGTCCTAAATTGAAACCGCACGCATTTGCTATCCGCTCGCCTCGGGGTCGCGTGCTCATTTTGGTCAGCCCCGGAGGGTTGGAAGGAGCCTTCCGCAGCGAAAGTTCGCTTGCCCAAAATCTGGACCTTCCGACTGAAGCGCCCACGTATTCAACGATTTATTTGAAGCAAGCGGCGCAACGATTCGGTGAGTACGGTGCACGCTTCCTAACTCCGGATGAGATCGCGGACCAACTCCCCCTGTTTCCCAAACCGCTTCCACCGAACACCGGCAGAGTCCATCGCACCTGAACAACTCCGCACGCGCGCGAGTATAGCAGCAGAAATTCGATATTTGGCTGCCCTGCTGAGTTGCTTGATCTGGTGCGATGACTGAAATTCCACCACGTGAGCTTTGAAGTTCTCCGCACGATTAGCGCCAATCATCCCAGCTTACCAGGGCATTTCCCTGGCGCGCCCATCGTGCCTGGGGTCGTGATCCTAGATGAAATTCTCGACGCTTTCGCCGAATGGCGCGAGGATTCTCGCGTCAACGTCGTGCGCACAGCCAAGTTTCTCGCTCCCTTAAAGCCGGAACAGCCGTTCACTATTTGTCTTTCCGCGGATAAAGACTCTAAGGGCGAAGTTGATTTTTGCTGTCGTGTCAAGGATCGCGTGATAGTTGAAGGTCGATTTTCAAGTCTATTGCGGCGTAAGCTGATCTCGTGAACGCGGCATCATCTGCAGCGCCTGCGTTCACCACTGCGCCACTCAATCCTCGCTTGGCGCGTTGGCTCAAGAATTACCCCGCGTGGCTGGGGAGCGAACGCTTGCATCAAAGCATCGAACTGATGGAGCGTTACAGCATCGACTTGGCTATCGATCTCCTGCGCCAGCTCGACGTGCTTGATCAACTCGGTGAGTGGCGATCGGCGAGTGAGCTTTGTCACGCGCTTTCTTTTCAACCGCGCTTCCAGTTCGCTTTAGGTTGGCTATTGGAACGCCTAGTCGAGACTGGCTGCACGGAGGCGCGAACCAACCCCAACGCGCGCTCATATCGTTTGCAACATGCACCGTGGCAGCCGGAGCTTGCACGCTTGCGCAGAGCAGGGCTTAATATTGACCCGAGCAACGCAGCGACCTTGGATTTGTTAGATTACGCAGCGAGTGTCTATCCAACTATCGCACGCTGCGAACAGAGCGGCGATCAGGCTATGGTGGGACTGCAGGGAGTACCCATATGGCTGAATTTTTTTCACAACAACAATCTAACTTACGCGGTAAATAACTGGGCCGGTGCAGTCCCAGCCGTTGATCGTCTATCCATTCGATCTAACCTGCGGATTCTAGAAGTCGGCGCGGGCGCCGGCAGCGCCAGCGAAGCCTTGCTGTGTTGTTTTGGCGAACGCGGGAACCTAGGACATATAGAGCGTTATCTTATTACAGAGCCGAGCGCATTCTTCCGTCGGCGCGCTGAACGCGAGCTGTCAAAACAGTATTCCAATTTACCACTGCAATGGGGCACGCTCGACATCAATTTGCCATGGGATAGTCAAGGCATCGCCCTGGGCGAGTTTGATCTCGTATACGCCGTAAACGTGATGCATATCGCCAAAGATCTTTTCTTTAGCTTAAATCAGGCGCGCTCCGCTTTGGTGGACGATGGCTGGCTTGTAATCGGCGAATGTCTGCGCCCGTATATTTATCAACCGATCTACCCTGAACTAATCTTTCTGATTATGGAGAGTTTCACTGAAGTTCACACAGACGTAGAAATTCGCCCAAACCCCGGTTTTCTGACTGCAGACCAATGGCGTCAAGCATTCAGACGTGCAGAATTTGAGCGTGTCGAGGTCGCACCGAACGTTGATAATATTCGCGAGTTATATCCGCATTTCTTCACTGGCGCGATTTGCGGACAAAGCGCCACCATTACAAAAACGACCCCGAAAGCTTTTGGGGCCAGTTCCTTGCGCGCGCACCGCTGGGTGGACTTTCCGGAGCGTGGCGCGCCTGGCCTGCTGCGACTGATTGGTTGGATCGCCATTTATGGCGGACGGTGGACGGCAAGGCTGCTCCTATATCCTATCACTCTGTATTTCCTGATCTGTGGAAATGCGATCCGGCGAGTATCGCAACAATACCTACAGCGCGTGCGCGGCCGCCCAGCGCACTGGTGGCATGTATTCCGCCATCTTTATTTTTTCGCGGCTACGATCTTAGATCGGATTTATCTGCTTAAGGGCGCGTTCGAGCACTATGACGTAACGTTTTATGGGAAGGGAATCCTGAACCGGCAAATTGAAAACAGGAAGGGTTGTATCCTCTTAGGCTCGCATCTGGGTAGCTTCGAGGTATTGCGCACGCTCGGAGTAACGCAGCGGGACCTTCCGCTCAAGGTGTTGATGAACATTGTGCACAACGAAAATATTACTCGTTTTTTTGATGCGATTAACGAGAAGATCGCTGACACAGTGATTGTGGCGGACCGACCGGACACTTTGCTGAAAGTCAAGGAGAGCTTGGATGCGGGCTTCTTCATCGGCATGTTAGGCGACCGCGCCTCGAGCGACGGTAGGACGGCGCGATGTCAATTCCTAGGTGCGCCGGCCACCTTCCCGGCCGGTCCGATCCTCCTTGCCGCAAGCATGCATTGCCCTGTCATCTTGTTTTTCGGCCTCTATCGAGGCAGGAATCGTTACGAAATCCACTTCGAGCCTTTTGCTGAGCGAATAATTTTGAGCCGTGATCACCGTACTGAGGACATCCAGCACTGGATGCAACACTACGTTGAGCGGTTGGAGCATTATGCGCGGCTTGCACCTTACAACTGGTTTAACTTCTATCCGTTTTGGGATTAACGACCACTCTGCTGGAAGAGCAAAAAAATTGAACAAAAGTCCGATTAACAAAGTAGAAATCCGCAAACTTATCCCACACTCGGGTCTGATGTGCCTTTTAGATCTTGTTACTGAATGGGACGATCGGTCGATTGTCTGCATCAGTAATACGCATCGCGATCCGGCCAATCCGTTGAGGCGTAACGGACGGTTGTCGGCTTTGCACGCCTTCGAATACGGTGCCCAAGCTGTGGCGGTGCACGGCGGATTGCGAGCACGCTCAGCAGGCGTCACGGCACCGCCAGGCTACCTGGCCGCCCTACGCGATGCGCGTTTGCACGTCGTGCGACTGGATGATATTGCTGCGCCACTCCAGATTTGCGCGTACCGCTTGTTCAGTGATTCTGCCAATGCGGTCTATGAATGCCGCGCCTTAGCGGACGATGTTCTTTTGGCTGACGCGCGAACGACGATCATGCTGCGCATGTGACGCCTCCAGCGCTCCGACCGATTCCACGCGCGCGTGACTTCCCGACGCGCCATATGCCGATGATGCTAAGATCATGATGCGTGGAATTCATCGCCGCGTTCGAGCGCCAATTCGGCTTTGAGATTTTCAATGTCGCGGCCGATGCTCGCGACGGCCGTGACTTTTTTGTCGGCCCGGAAAATCACGGAGGCTTCTTTCACTTTCAAATCGCCCGACACGCTCGCTCGATCGCCGCCGCTGCCGTGACCGACGTAGTGGATGTGCAGATCGAAATGATTGCTCCAGAAGAACGGTGGTGCGACAAACGGTTCTCGTGCGCCCAAAATATTTCTCGCGGCAGTCTGACCCTGGCGTTGTGCCACGACCCAGTGCTCCACGCGAATGCGCCCAGCACGAGGATCGGGCCACCGCGCAATGTCCCCGGCAGCGAAAATTCCCGATACGTTAGTTTCCAAAAATTCGTTTACCAAAACGCCGTCGTTCGTAGCTATGCCTGCGCTTTCAGCCAGTGTCGTGTTTGGCCGCACACCGATTCCGGCGACAACCAAATCGCAGTCCAATTGTGTTCCGTCATCCAGTTGCACGTTGCCTTCTTGAATTTTTGCGGCCACTCGCCCGAGATGAAACTTTACGCCGTTCGCCTCGTGGGTTTTTTGAACCAAGTAGCCCAGTTCGCGTCCGAGAATTTTTTCGAGCGGCAGTGAATATTTTCCGACTACGGCGACTTCAAGTTTGCGCTCCCGTAAAGACCACGCCACTTCTAATCCGATGAAGCTTGCGCCGATTACCACCGCGCGCCTAGCGTTTTTCGCTTTGTCGATGATGCGCCGGCTGTCCGCGAGCGTTCGCAAATAACAAACGTGCGGCAAATCGTGGCCAGGAATTTCCAAGCGCACTGCCTCGGCGCCTGTGGCGAGAAGCAGCGCGCCGTAGCCTAACGAGCGGCCATTGGCGAGCGCTACCTGTTTTCCCTTTGAATCGATCGTTCGCGCTTCAGTTCCGGTGAGCGTATCAATGTTGTGTTCGCGATAAAAATCGGCCGGGTGAAGTGGGATCCATTCTTCCGGTGCATTACCAGCTAGATAGTCTTTGGAGAGATTCGGTCGGTCGTAAGGAAGAGATTCGTCCTTACCGATCAACGTGATGGGACCATTGTAGCGTTCGCGGCGTAACATTTCCGCCGCGGCGCCACCTGCTGCGCCAGCGCCGACAATCACAACGCTGCTTGGCGAGACGGGAGGCTTTCGCCTTCCTTTATTGTCGATCTTGCCGATGACGTAAAAACGTTCCCCGCGTTTTTCGATTTTCCAGCAGGAGACATCGTTCAACGCAGGCGCAGCGATCGCCTCGCCGGTGCGCAGATCGAAACGCGCGTGGTGCCACGGGCAACGCACCGTGCAATCCACGATCAAACCTTTCGCCAGCGGTCCGCCGTAATGCGTGCAGGTAGCGCCGATTGCGAAAAGCTCCGCGCCGCGCCGAGCCACCAGGACCGCTTCGCCGAAAGCATGACCTGACAACATTGTTCCGTCAGCCACATCCTCGACTCGAATCCCTCTTTCGAAATCGGGACCTGTCAGCTGAGGTGAATCTTCAGCCATCGCAATACATGATCGCACCTACATAGCAGCTTGCGGGTGCCGGCATTTGCACGGGGGCGTGGGTTGCTGAACAACTCCACGCGCGCTCGCGTATTGCAGCGGAACTTATCAGTGATTCTCGTTACCCCGTGGGCACGACGGGATGGGTCGTTTGCGGATAGGAATATTGATGACCGTTATTTGTCCCGTAGCCGCCATTTCCGTGATCGTGCCGATACGCGCGCAACGCGTAGCGAGTGCGCGGGCCGAAGATCCCGTCGACCGAGCCATGGTAATAGCCGGCGTGGGCAAGTCTGCGCTGGAGCTCCGCTACTTTTGCG
>Ga0182040_10000467_pt1 | contig 18494 bp, 14 predicted proteins | sample flu12Cox44000176_FD_125973 | JGI IMG/M metagenome (GOLD analysis project Ga0182040, IMG submission 125973) | Lab enrichment of tropical soil microbial communities from Luquillo Experimental Forest, Puerto Rico - flux8day.12C.oxic.44.000.176 | ecosystem: Environmental > Terrestrial > Soil >... | reverse complement strand
CGCGCCAAACGCGAAAAAGAATCGGTGGGACCGCGTTGGACGTTGGTCTCAGAAGTTGAACAGGTCAAAAAGGTCGCTAATGGCGGGCCTGTTGGTCGGAACATAGTTGCTAACCATAGGGTCGTACGTCGGGTTTGGCAGGTTATCGCGGCTGCGCCCGGAGATTGCAGGCAAGTTCCAGTTGTGTTCGATGAACTTCAGAATCGAAACATGGTCCGAATAATTGTGGGAAATGTGGCCTGGCTTGGTGTAGGGCGAGACTACAATCAGAGGAATACGTGTGCCGTCGCCGAAGAAATCCAGCGGTTGCACATATCCAGAGTCGTAATAGCCGCCTCCTTCGTCTACAGTCACGAAAATTGCAGTCGTGTTCCAGATTGTGGGATTCGCCTTGACCATGTCCACGATCTTTTTGACGAACCCTTCAAACAAGTCCCATTTCGATGAGGCGGGATGGCCATCTACCCAGCCGCTTGGCTTGACGAACGACACCGCCGGCAAATGTCCGTTCGCGATGTCCTTGTAGAGCTGGTCGGTATCGACAATATGCGTGGTGCGCACCGCCGAGTTGGTCATGATCTGCGTCTGGTATTGGAAGCCATTGCAGATGTTGCAGTAGGAATCGCTCGATGGGCCCACCTTCCCATAGTTAAGCTGATACTTATCCCCTAGGTAGCGGTCCCACTGGTCGTTGTAGCTCTTCCACGAAATATTGTTCTCCAACATGACATCGCCGATGCTACGCTGCGAGGTCGGCGGAATCGTGAACGGCGTATTGTTGGGATTTGTGTCTTCATACGCGTTGCTCCCATCTCCGAAGTAGCCCGGGTTGTAATTGTTCAGCAGATAATAGTGGCCGGGGTCGCAGTTCGATTTGATCGGAGGGGTCAGGGAACTCAGGTAACTCAGGATCGGGCCGACGCCGGGCTGCGACGCATCGGAGCAGTCGCTGTAGCTCCCGCCGCCGTAAACGCCAGTGGATACGCCATTGTTTCCGAACCCGCCGTAGCCGTCCTGGATCCACCAATTATTCGTTCCGGGTTGAGGGTTGGGGTTTTCGATCTCGTCCACCGGGCCGCCAAACGCTGTCATCTGATTATGCGGAGGAACCAGGTTGCCGTTCTGGTCCTCGAACCAGATCGCATCGCCAAAAAACAGAATGATCGAGTCTAAACCAGTCCCGCCCATCGCCGGCTGATGGTAGTTGTCGCTCATAGCGAAATTATCCGCGAGTTGCTTCGTGTAGGGCGCGTCGCCATTCTGCATGTTGTAAAAGGCCATCGAAGTTGCGCCTTCGCCGGTCGTGACTTTTCCGGGCGCATAATCCGTGCTGAAGTTTGCAGGCTGAGCTTTGCCATTTTCGTTGGCGCCAACGGTGACTTCGGTCCAGGTGAATAGGTCCGCCAGGCAACCGCTCGGATTGGTTGGCGTGGCGTAGGCGGCACTGCAGTCTTCCTGCTGCCACATCTGATAAAACCTATGCACCGGGCTATTGGCGTATGAGATATATGGGAACGCGCCGGGGTTGGTAAGTTGGAATGGACCCGGCGCCAGCGTCGAGTAGGGCGGGGAACCGCTCACACCAGTGATTCGCGAATCCGGAACTCGTCCGGTCAATCCAGTTCCGCCCTGCAACAACGACTCGTAGTAAGGAAAAGGTGGTACGGGCAACCCATCTTCTGTGGACGTAGCATCGCCTAGGTTGCACATGCCGTTATCTATGCAGACGTCTGTTGGTCCGCCGTTCAACGGTGCAGGCAACGTGAGATAGGCAGTTTTTGGCGTCGGGCTCAGCTGATAAGTAGTGGTGTCGGTGGCCTGAAACTGCATAGCTTGCGAATAGTTTTTCCCCGGCGTTCCATCAGCTTTGACAATTTCTTCAGAAAGCAAATTGTTCACCGTCTCGCCCGGCTTGGGAACGTATGTGGCAAACAGGTGGTCGAACGAGCGGTTTTCACCCACGATGACAATTACGTGCTTGATAGGCGTTACAGTGTTGGCGTCACCTTTGGGCGCATTGTTGGCCTGTCCGGGAGTGGAGTTGAAACTGAAGGCCAGTAAGACCGCCGAACTAGATAGCAGAGCAATCGACAGTGCGACTTGGAGCGCCCAAGCGTTGGTAGAATTATTTTGTTGTTTTTTCATAGAACAAATCCTGGTGCCGTAAAATTAGCGGGCAAGTTACAGTAACGTGATCTATGTGAATTTTTCGTTACTGAATCGTTACTGAATCGTTACTGAATGAATGATACTTCGGTAACGCAATTCGCGTACCCTCACCGAGAAGCGTTTCGGGACAATCGCAGTGACGCGGCGGTGCTTCGCATGACGCGTTGCGCCAAATTCACACCAGCGCCCGCAAGATTGGTGCGGCCCGTAACATCAATCACTCCGCTAACCGGCCCACTGTGGATGCCCATGCGCAGGCGCAAGCGCGGATGATCTTTGAGCGAACGGCTTAGTTCCATCGCAAAGAAGTGGTCGATCTTCATTTCTCCTTCTTCCTTTGAGCTTGATCCACCCGCAGATCGGCTTGTCTCTGGGCTGTCTCTAAGCGGAATCTTTTTCTTCTCGGACGGCATCGAAAGGGCGACCCAGACTGTCTGCCGACATCCTTCCATTTTGCCCCCGACATGAAACAAAAAGAGTACGACGCACTACGTCTCCGACCGCACCCCCGTACGAATTTGCAATGTATTACGACGTGTGATGGCTCGTGTCTCTCGCCGGCAAACCACAAGGACGACGCTCACAGAATGCTTTGATTATTGCCGTCGCCGAACAAGAGAATACCCACGACGATTTTTTACTTGCTGCACTTAACGAGTTCCTCGTAAACATCGCGGCCATGAAAAGGTCACAACTCGTCTCTTTGTTCATCGCGGTCAGTTTAGTCGGCGGAAGCCAATTCGCACGAGCTGCTGATCCAGCGCATCCAGATCAGCCAATTGTTCCTCCTGCGGACGCACTCTCGCGGTTGAAAGAAGGCAATGGCCGATTCACTGCGGGCAATCCGCAGCACCCGCACGAGTCCAGCGACGAAAGGAAGTACATGGCGGCCGACAGCTATGAAAATCCGGGCGCAATTTCCCTGGGCATGACTGCCGAGCAGGCCGCAAAGCGACGCGAAGAGCTGGTGAAAACGCAGCACCCATTTGCCATCATCCTCAGCTGTTCCGATTCGCGTGTCCCACCCGAAATCGTGTTTGATGAAGGCCTCGGAGACCTGTTCATCGTTCGAGTAGCGGGCAACGTGCTCAACGATGAAGGCTTGGGAAGCATCGAGTACGGGGTCGATGTTTTGGGCGCCCGCCTGATTGTGGTGCTCGGTCATCAGAGTTGCGGTGCCGTCGACGCCGCAATGAAGACCATCGCTGCCAAAGGCAAAGCACCAGGACACATTCAGTCACTGGTCACGGCCATCAAGCCTGTAGTAGATGCGATGCCCAAAGGTGATCTGGACACAATGATTAAGGCTAACGTGAAACACGTTATGGACGTTCTGTGTTCATCGACACCAATCTTAAAGGCTAAAGTTGATTCCGGTGATATACAGGTAATCGGCGGCTATTACGCTTTGGATACTGGCGCGGTTACTTTTCTCAAGGGGAAGTAAGGGTTTGCGCTCAACGAAACGGCTTGGACCCGGTTCGTCTCAGAAAACCATTCCGCGCACGCGCGAGGGGTGAAACTTTCGCAGTTCGCCGAACAACTACTCGACGTAGCCGCACCATTCCACGCGCGTCCGCGAGGGCGCGAGCGAGACCGCACGTTGGCAGGCAAGATAAAACAGCACCGAAATCAGTGGATTTGTTATGCATTGGGTTGAGCTTGGACGATTTTCGCCTGCTCTGTGCGTGCTATGGTAAAAGTCGACCGCGCTTTGCCTTCGTCTTTTGTCATACGCGCGATCTGGCCTTCTCCGGAGGATACGCGGTGTTCTTCAGCGCGATCTAAACGCTGACGCGGTCCGGCGCTCTGCTCAGAGCGATTTTGCCCAGCTTCTCGACGTGCTTCCGGGACGCCCCCAACTTCCGCGCAAGAACTGCACAATAAAACGCAACCGGCGCGAATCATTCTTCTATGTTTGTCGCCATCTTAGAAGCAAGATGCAACGGACAAGCGACGCGCAGTTCGTCGTGTGTCACCAGGCACGACGGACGTTCTATGAATTTCTTTCCACCCAAAAATTCAACCCATTCTCCATCGCATGAACCTAACGACCAACTACCTCGGATTTAAATTGCGCACACCGCTGGTGCCGTCGGCGTCACCGCTTTCGGAAAAGATCGACAACATCAAGCGGATGGAAGATGCCGGCGCTTCGGCCATCGTTTTCCATTCGCTTTTCGAAGAACAAGTGCGGCGTGATCATCACGACCTGCAATTTTATCTGGATCAAGGGACAGAAAGTTATCCCGAACCGCTCACCTTCTTTCCGGATCAGGCCGATTTTAAAGTCGGCCCGGAAGCGTATCTCGAGCACCTAGCACAGGCGAAAATAGCGGTGCACATTCCGATTATCGGCAGTCTTAACGGTGCGACCTTTGGTGGTTGGATGAAGTACGCGCAGGAGATTGAGCAGGCGGGCGCCGATGCGCTCGAATTGAACATTTATTCAGTACCGAACGACGCCGATCGCGCCGCTGACGACATCGAGAACGAATACTTGACGATCATTGCGTCGATCAAAGCGCAGCTGAATATTCCAGTTGCAGTAAAGGTTAGTCCGTTCTTTACCAACTTCGCGCACTTTGCTCGACGGGTAGATCGCAGCGGCGCCAATGCGCTCGTGCTTTTTAATCGGTTTTATCAGCCGGACATTGAACTGGAAACGCTCGAGATTTCGCCAAACATTTTGTTGAGCACGCCAATGGCGATGCGGTTGCCAATGCGCTGGATCGCGATGCTGTATGGCCGGATTGGTGCGAATCTCGCCGCCACCAGCGGAATTCATCGCGCCACCGACGCGCTGAAAATGCTAATGGCAGGCGCTGATGTGACCATGCTCTGCTCGGTCCTGCTTCGCCGCGGCATTAAACACATCAAGGTGCTCGAAGAGGAAATGCGTCAATGGATGGAGGAACACGAATACGAATCGGTCGAGCAACTCAAAGGGAGCATGAGTCAGAAAAATTGCCCGGACCCAAGCTTATTCGAGCGCGCACAATACATGCGCGCACTGGCGACCTATCCCGCACCGGAAATCTAACCTGCCTGAAGCAAGCGGAGAATTTCCCAATCTCTTGATACATTGGCGACCCTAACGGGATTCGAAACCGAATTAGCGACTTCGTAATCTTGCGTGAATCTGCCGCAAATCGGCGGCAATCACGTACTTATTTGCAAGAGCGTCAAATCAGTGATTTGTCGTTTTCGTGCAGAATCACGCAGTTCTCGTGTCCGAATTTGTCCGAAACCTTTTAGCGCAATTATTTCCGCTCGATCAGACCAGTTCTATTTGAGGGCCGAAAATCCCAGCAGGCCGCCACCCCTCCGGTAGCAGCACGTATCCGTCCGTTCACACCCCTGGGGAAACGAACGGACGAACGAACATTGTCCACCATTTGTCCGCTCCGCCATTTGTTGCGCCTATCGGACTAAGGTCGGATAGGGCGAGTGCTAGCGAAATTGCGCAGAACAGTAACGCTCGAAAAGATTTTACGCTTGTAACGGAACAGACTTGCCTTAGTATTGTTGCGTTAGAGTGAATTAGGCGCCGCTTTTCTGGTTGCATCATAGCGGGAGGCGGCGCCTCTTCTTTTACATTGATCTAAATCCCGCCACTCCCTTAATGGGCTCGAAAGCGCGGCGGTTATTTCCTTACACCCCTAGATCGACTTTTCTTACGGAACCACCGCGTAGTAGGCAAAGTGATACTGCCCGCCTGAACCGGTCAAAGTGATCCAGCCTTGGACCACCGTGCCCGACGGAAGACCAGGGTTAACCGAAACGGTCAGGGTTGTCGAGCCGTTAGCTGGCACCGTTACTGATGCAGGGAAACTAATCCGGGTATCACCCGAAGCCGTAGTCCCGGCATCGAACGGAACGAGGATCGGATTCGTGCTCGGCGTGAATTTTAATGCCGCAACCGAGAACGTCTGGCCCGCCCCGGTCGTGTTCGACAAGGTCAACGTGAATGACGCTGGGACGTTATTCGAGGAGCCGATTTTCCCGAAGCTCGCCGAGTCTGGTTCGAAGAAAATCGTCGCACCTGCGGCGTTGCTCAGGTTTTCACGGCCAGCGCCTTGTGCCGTTGGACCGACATCCTTTGTCCCAGTCTTTGCGTCCTGTATGACGCGATCCGAGGTATTAACCAAGGCAGATTTCACCTGATCAGGTGACCAATCAGGATGAACCTGGAGGAGCACGGCGGAAGATCCGGCCAGGTGCGGCGTTGCCATCGACGTCCCGCTGAAAAAGGCCCATGAGCCTTCACCGCCACAGGTAATTGCTTTGCCAACGCACGTGATCGAGCTCAAGACGTTGACGCCAACCGAAGTTGCATCGGGCTTGATCAGCGTGTCTGGGCTCGTCGGACCTTGGCTGCTGAAGCCGGCCAGAATATCGGCGTTGGTGCTAACAATATCCTCAAGAGTGTCAGTCGCCTTGGCCGTCGTCGCTCCGGACATACGTAACGCGCCCCCTTCTTTCAACCCGATCATGACTGCTGGCAGGTTATCACCGCCAAGTCCATCCATCGCCATCGCCGACGGATCGCCAGCGACGTTGTTCACGACGACAACACCGACCGCACCGGCCTTAATTGCGTTGCGCACCTTTGTGCTAAATGTGCACGTCCCGCGGTTAACAATTGCCAGGCTGCCTGCCGCCGAGCTCGAGACGCTCGTGCAGGCGTTGTTCCCTGTATCGAACAAAGAGTACGAGTTCGTGGGCAATGCCGGGAACTGACCGACAGCGGCTCCGATTGTCGTACCGCCGCCGGACGGATATGTGAACGGCTGACCGATGAAGTGCTGGTTAGTGCTCGCCCCAGCGGTGATTACCTTCGCTGCGCGTCCGGGCGACTCGACGGTCTCCGCACCCGGCCCGCTATTGCCTGCCGCCACCGCCACTACGACACCGGCATCAACAGCGTTGTTGAGGCCGATCGAGAGGACATCAATGCCAGCCGCCGTGCCAGGGGCGCTCTTCCCCGGCGACCCACCCAGCGACAAATTGAGCACATCCATCCCGTCAGCCATGGCGGCATCGACTGCGTCGAGAATATCCTCGCTCCGGGCGTTGCCCACGTTTCCGGGGAATACGTTGTAGTTGCCGAGCCACGCGCCTGGCGCGACGCCAGACAAATCAATAATGTTCACCCCGTTCACCGTCGCGGTTTTACCCGTCACACCAGCGGCGATTCCAGCCGTGTGCGAGCCATGGTCCTGGACAGCTTGTGCATCGAGGCCACGCACAGCCGCCTTGTTAAAGAAGACTTTCGCAACGATAACTTTCGGTGAGACGTAATTGCAGTTTTGGTCCGCTGTGTGCGTTGCGCTGTCCGCCTCATCGCACTTCGGAAATCCGGCGGGATAAGTGAACCCCGTCGGATCGAAGAACGGATGGTTATTATCGATGCCCGTATCGATATCGCCAATCTTAATGCCGGCTCCTGCCTTCGAACGGCCACCCGCTGCTGTCCAAGCACCCGATGCATTTATGACTATGTAACTTTGACTTAGGTCGGGATGGTAAAGAGCGTTATACTGAGCCTGCTGCACCATCGGTGCGCTTGCGATCAGGTCCAGCGACGTCCCGTTAAGTTGTACGGCGACCGCGTTGAGCGAAATATCGTACTGGCTCGTTATGTTTGCCTTTGGGGCGTAGGTCTGTAACCACTGTTTGAAATTGTTTCGTTCCGCCGAAAGTTGAGCCCGGTAGGACTTCACCGTGTTGCTATTGAAATCGATTTTCTTCCCGTGAGGTGGTTTTGTCGACGAAGCGGTACTTAAAGGATCGCCTGTGAGCACAACAATCGCACTGCTGGTATCGACGGAGGGACCTTGATTGAAGTTATCGGTGCTACCGCTAGGGGCGCTACCGCCGCCGCCATTTCCGGCGCTAAGCGCAAAGGAACACATCGCCGCCGCTGCAAATACGAGCGCCCCGGCAGTTGCAATGCGTAGATGTAAAGACAAACGATTTTTACTAAACAAACGAGGAGTGATCATCGATTTTCGAAATAGAGATTTAATATCGAGCGAGAGCAATCACGCTAACTCATTAAATCGAAAGCACCAATAATTTCACGACCTTCGGTAAAGACAAACGCGTTACGCAGAATTGCTCAGTATTGCGGCCAAGAATCCTCAGACAGTAGAAAACGACCGTGAAAAAGTTCAGCCGTCTTTTGCGGCGCTTTCTCTCCCGGGTTCAGACCGTTCTCATCGCCCAAAATCAGGACTCGTTTTACGATTCAGGCAATGCGGGCGAGCCAGGGCACGTTGTTCAGTAGCGGCTGGCCTGCCGGCAGCTGAGAAACGGCGCACAGGGATCGCCAAGACGCCTTGGAAAAATGGGATTCTGTTTAGGAGGGGGATACGGTTTCGCGGCCGCTGTGCCCCGGGGTGGTCGGCCCTCCTAAAAGCTAGCGTGGAAAAGGCGTAACATTCCTCTTGCAGCGCGCGGATTACCCGGCCTTGTCTGTTTAATATCGCAGGGCTTGTCCAGACGCTGGACTCACACACCTTAATTTTAGCGATACTCTGTAAGGAAACTGGTTCGGCGGCGACCAACCCGTGTGGCAAAGATCTTATGAGAACAAAAAACTCCAGCTTCGACAAGGTGGTTGCTCGATATTATCCGGCTGTTTACAGCCTGGCTGCCAGATTGACCGACGACCCGCGAACAGCGCTGATGCTTACAAAAGACGCATTTCGCAATGCCCAAAGGCAAGTGCGTAATCTTCGCAATCAAGCGACCGTTGCCAGAGTGCTCTTGACATCGGTATTGCAAGCGGGACTCGCAGCGGCGTGATCTGAGTCTGTTGGCTTAGAACTAGGCCGCCGGATTCGGCGACTGTCTGATCGCGCCGCTCCATTCGTGCGTCCTCCTTAATTAGATAGCATCGGCTCAAATGTCGGCAGCTTGCCAAACAGGAATTGGAACGGAATTGGACTGCGCGCGGCCCAAGCCATTTCATCATGGACTGCGTGCGGAAAAGCCAGATACAGCAATTCAGATCCGGGTCGGTAACCTTTCCAGATCAATCGATCTCTCATGCTGCGAGTCGGCTCGTAATTGTCAGTCGGCCAGCCGCTATCGAGATAAATCTTAAGTGCTCGTTTTGGCTCGTCCGAAACGCGTTCAAGCAAGTTGTCCCGATAAGCGAAGGTGCTTGAGAGGCAGGCCACCTTCCCGAAAACTTCCGGCCACTGCCATCCCAGATAAAACGAAACTACTCCGCCGAGCGATGACCCCATCGCTGCTGTATCGTTCGGTCGAGTAAGCGTTCGATATTTTTCATCAATCAACGGTTTAAGTCCTTCGACCAAAAAACGACCGTAATCCTCGTATCCCGGCAACGTGTACTCAGACATTCGATCCTTCGGATGGACTCCGACTACAATGACTTCCTCAATCGCATTCATTCGATCGAGAACGCCGAGAACTTCGTCTGTCTTCCAGGTGTTACCCAGAAACGCTTCCTCTTTCAGAAACAAATTGTTGCCGTCGTGCATGTAGAGAACCGGATATCTCTTTAGCGTGTTCTCGTGATAACCCGGTGGCAGAAAAGCGCGCCAACGGTGTTCCACTCCGGTCGGACTGGCCAGTGGCGACATGAGTTCGCACACGCTGCAACGAGTGTCTTCCCGGAAATACGGATGCACTTCCAATGGCGCACCAGATGTCGCAACCGCGAGAAAATTTTCGCCACGCGACCAATGCGTCTGCCCGTCACGCTGCAAAACCGGCTTGAAATAGAAGAATGGCTTTGTCGTCTCCACTGCAAATTCGGAGATACCGTCATCAACTGAAACGGGCTCAAGGTCTGTGTTCCAATTGTGATCCGCTCGAAGAACAATCCGTCCACCGTCATTTGGATATACGACGCGAATTGTTTGGGCGTTCATGATCGAAGCTTTGCGATTTGGTCACGCAGCTCGCACGCGATCCGTTTGCGGTCGCCGCGGGGCTGAAACTGCGATATTGTAAGTCGCACCTCAACCCTCGGTTTCGCAAAGAAATTCAGAAGATGCGGAGCAAGGGTCATATCGCGCCAGTAACAAACTTCATCCCCGACAGAGCCCCCGTACGGCAGTGAATAATCGATGGCACCAGCTGTTACTCGACAGCCGAGTTCAAGAGCCGGCTCAAGCAAAGCAGATTTGAACGGCAAAACTGTCACGCCATCCGAGCTTGTGCCTTCAGGGAAGATGACGACCAACGCGCCATTGCGAATCGCCTTTTGCATGTTCTCGACAGCATCCCTTGCGGCAAGTCTTCGCCGACGATCGACAAAGATTGTTCCCGCAGCTCGCGCAAGCCATCCAAACAGCGGCCACCCCGAAACATCGCGCTTCGCAACGAAAACGCACGGCGTGAATGAACTCAACACGACGATGTCGATGTAGCTGAGATGATTACAAACAAGTAATCCCGACCGCGGCATTGGTCCGCGAATCACACGATGAATCCCGAGCACGCGGCAGGCAAAGCGACACCAGAGATGAAGCCATGTCGCACGCACGACGAGGCGACGCTCCTTACGAACGAGCGGGATGACTAGCAAAATCTCTCCGAGCGCAACCATGGAAAAAAAAACGAACGCCAGCGTTCGGGCGAATTGAAGCAACACCTTCGCAGCAATTCTTGGCCGCGGCGGCGAATCAACATCGACCGGTAGATCAATTGCAGCGCTCATTTCAAGAAATGTGTCCGCACGATTCCTGGCAGAGCGTCCAGATCCAGTAGGGTGAGAAAATCGATCGTGCTGAATTCACGGTCTATTGCTGGCGGGCCGCAGATCTTTGCGCCAATGACGAGATAAGCTCGCAACAACCTCGCCGACGCCCCTTGACTTGCGGGCCGCGATGGCAACGAACCTTGTCCATCGCATCGGAAATCCCCCTGCGGCAACGTCTGCAATTCTGGACGAACCAGAAATCTTTGGCGCAATTGTTCATACATCGCTACGCCTTCGGCCGGGTCTTGCGACGTGAGCGAACTACAGCCGACAAGGAATCGCGCGTCATGCTCGATCGCGTATTTCGCAATGCCGCGCCAAAGAAGATGGAGCACGATTAGATTGCGGTGATTGGCATGAACGCATGCGCGTCCAAGCTCAATCATCTCGGAGCGAACAGATTCATACGGCGCGAAGTCGAACTCACGCTCGCTGTAATAGCCGATGTTTACGGCGGCACGCCGTCCCGTCTGCAAACGATACGTACCAACAATCTCACTCGTTTCGGTATGTTCGACGATCAGGTGGTCGCAGACTGCGTCGAAAGGATCGACATCGAGCCCGTTGAAATGCGACTCCACCAGGCCTTCATTCAGTTCGAGATTAAAAACCCCAAACCGTAGCCGTTGCGCGCGCCGAACTTCGTCGGCGCTGCGGGCCAGTTTCGCGACGTAGCTCGGGCGCTTCGTGGTCGCTGTCTTGTTGATCAGCATCATTGATTGCGTTCTCCAGTAATTTCACGGCCAGCCCAGTCCAGCCGGTCTGGTGGCTTGCGCCGCAACCGCGGCCGGTTTCGCCATGAAAATATTCGTAAAACAAAATCAGATCTCGCCAGTGCGGATCAGACGCGTATTTGTCTACCTCTCCGTGACACGGCCGCTGGCCATTCTCATTAGGCAGGAAAATTCGTGTCAGCCGGCGCGAAAGCTCGTCGGCGACCTGTTTGAGGGTCATCATGTTCCCTGAACCGGTCGGGCACTCGATCTTGAATGATTCGCCATAGAATAAGTGATAGCGCTCGAGTGCCTCGACGATCAGAAAGTTAATTGGAAACCAAATCGGGCCGCGCCAGTTGGAGTTGCCACCGAAGAGATAGCTGGTGCCTTCGCCTGGAACGTAATCGACGCGATGCTCATCGTTTCCAGCGCGGAAGACGTAGGGATGATCACAATGATATCGCGAGACCGACCGCAGCCCGTAGGGCGAAAAGAATTCGTTCTCATCTAGCATGTAACGGAGTGCGCGCCGCAAACGACCCCGCGTCGGGATCGCCAGCATCCGGTTTCCGGTAAACGGACAAGTCTCACAGTAAGTGACGAGCGAGGCGAGGTCTTTGCGATAATTCAGAAACCAATCCATCCGTTTCTCGAATCCGGGCAGTTTGTTGATCTTCGACGTCTCCAGATTTTCGACCGCAATCAACGGCATTAAGCCAACGAGCGACCTCGTCCGCAACGGAATCATTTGTCCGTCGTGTTTAAGCTGATCGTAATAAAAGCCATCTTCTTCGTCCCACAGCCCCGTGCCGCCTAACGAATTCATCGCGTCGCTAATGTGAACGAAGTGTTCAAAGAATTTCGAGGCCATGTCTTCGTAGACGGGATTGTTCTCTGCGAGCTCGATGGCGATTGAGAGCATGGTCAGACAATAAAATCCCATCCACGCCGTGCCGTCGGCCTGCTGCAAAAATCCACCAGTCGGTAACGGTTTGGAGCGATCGAAGACGCCGATATTGTCGAGGCCGAGAAATCCGCCAGAGAAGAGATTATTGCCTTCGGCGTCCTTGCGATTCACCCACCAGGTGAAGTTCAACATCAATTTTTGAAAAGCGCTTTCGAGAAATGCGAGATCGCGCTGGCCGCGTGGCCCGGTCATCTTGTAAACACGCCAAACCGCCCACGCGTGTACCGGCGGATTAACATCGCTGAACGCAAATTCGTAGGCTGGAATTTGCCCGTTCGGGTGCATGTACCATTCGCGCAAAAAGAGTTGGAGCTGCTTCTTCGCGAAATGCGGGTCAATCTTGGAAAACGGGATCATGTGGAACGCGAGGTCCCACGCCGCGAACCATGGATATTCCCATTTGTCCGGCATCGAGATGATGTCGCGATTGAAAAGGTGCTTCCACTCAGCGTTTCGACCGAGATGCCGCTCACTCGGCGGCGCTGGCTGCGCCGGGTCGCCGTTCAACCATTCGCGAATGACGTAATTGTAAAACTGCTTGCTCCAAAGCAGACCGGCATAACCCTGGCGCGCGACTTTCTTTGCTTCGGTGTCGCATCCCATCGGTGCGATCGCTTCGTAAAATTCATCGGCCTCGTCGATGCGCCGTCCGAAGATTTCATCGAAGTCCCTGAAGGCCTCTGCCGGTGCTTCATCCCTGGCGGACAATCGCAGCCGGATCATTTTCGATCCACCGGGTTGCATGTCGATCTTGTAATACGCGGCGAACTTCGTTCCGGCGTTTACGGGGCTCACTGCGTCGCCGCGATTGTGGATCACGAATTCGTGAAACCCGTCCTTCGCCAACGCTGATCCATTTACATAACCATAGAGACGTTGCGCGTTGGTTTCGTTTTCAGTGAAGACCGGCTGCGCGTCGCCTTCGTAACCCAACTGGTATTCGCCGAGTTCTTCATGGTGTGCGCGCACAAGTCCGTCGCGCTCCAGCATCAAAAAAGGCTTGGTTATGCATTCTTCCGGCACCGGTCCCCACGACCACGTGTTACGGAACCAAAGCGTTGGCAACAAATGCAGGGTCGACGCTTCGGGACCGCGGTTCGTAATCGTTAGGCGAACGAGAATGTCGTTTTCTGAGCCTTTCGCGTACTCCGCGGACACATCGAAGTAGCGATCTTCATTAAAGACGCCACTGTCGATCAATTCGAACTCCGGCCCGCTCAAGCCGCGACGGCGATTTTCCTCAATCAAACGCGCATAAGGGAATTCAGCCTGCGGATATTTGTAGAGCGCCTTCAGGTATGAATGCGTCGGCGTCGAATCGAGGTAGTAGTAAAGTTCCTTAACGTCCTCACCGTGATTCCCTTCCGAACCGGTAAGGCCGAAAAGCCGTTCTTTTAAGATCGGATCCTTGCCATTCCAAAGGGCGAGAGCCAAACAGAGCCTGCATTGCCGGTCCGTGATTCCGAGCAATCCGTCTTCACCCCAGCGATAAGCGCGGCTGCGTGCGTGATCGTGCGGAAAATAATCCCAGCAATTTCCGTAAGGCGAATAATCTTCGCGTACCGTCGCCCATTGACGCTCCGACAAATAGGGTCCCCAGCGCTTCCAATTTTTCACGCGCACGGCATCCTCCTTCAGACGTTGATGCTCGGCCGTGTCCGAGCCGGACTGGTGTTTGGAATCCATATCGATTGGTCGCACGTGCCGGCAATTCCTTACGCCGCGATACGCTTGTCGACCTTATCATCGTGCTCTTCCGGGCGGGAAAGGCGGGCGCGATTCCACAATGGCGCGCGGGTCTCCGTCTGCGTGTGGGCAAGGGCACGCTGATCGAGGTACTGCACGAAGTCTTTCGAGAAAAAGACGTCGAGCGCCCAATCAATCGCCACCCGAATTTTCTTCTCCGTTCGCGGCAGCTTGCTCCAGTAAATCCCGCGCCAAAGAAACCAGGCTAGAAATCCTGAGAAATTCACGCCCAGAATCCGCGCAACGCCGGTACGCCGACCGATTGCCGCCAGTTGGCCGAGCGTTTTGAAGCTAAAGGGCTTCTTTGGTTTTCCATCGGCGGCCGCAATGATGTTGTCGGCAACAATTTTTCCTTCGCGTGAGGCATGTTGCGCAGTTGGCGGGCAATAGGATTGAGTCGCCGGATCGGGCACAAGCGCGCAGTCACCGAGTGCCCAAAGTCCGTCAACACCTTCAACTTCAAGGTTCGGGTTGACCCGGATCCGGCCACGCTCTTTTGCGCACGCGACAAGATCGAGAATAGGATTTGGCGATACGCCCGCTGTCCAGATCAACGTAGAACTTGGGATACGGACTCCGCTGGTGAGCTCGATTTCGTTACGCCGGACTGCTGCGACTTTGCATTTGGAATGAATCTCAACATCGCGTTCCCGCAGCTTCTTGTCGGCATAGCGTCCCAGTTTTTCGCCGAGCTCGGGCAAAATGTATTCGCCCGGATGGACCAGTACGATACGCAGCATCTCCTCCTTGAGTTTTGGATAGAACGGCAGCGCGTCGCGCAGAAAATCGTTAATGCTTGCGATCGTTTCGACTCCAGCGAATCCGCCACCAGCGACGACAAACGTCAGTAATGGCGACCGATCCGCGCCGGCGCATTCGCTGTCCGCCTCTTCAAGATGGGCGATCAATCGATTGCGCAACTGAATCGCATCGCCGAGCGACTTCATCGTCAACGCGTGTTCGGCCACGCCGGGCAGGTTGAAAAAGTTTGTGACCGAGCCGAGCGCCAGAACCAAGTGATCATATTCCAGCTCGTGCGCGTGATGATCGAACCCGTGCGAGACGGTCACGCGTCTTCGGTCGATGTCGATCTTGTCCACGTCACCGCAAAAGAAGTTGATGTGGCGGATCATCTTGCGGATTGGGTTAACGATGTTGGTCAGATCGAGATCACTGGCCGCGATCTCGTGCAGCATCGGGGTGAATAGAAAGAAGTTTTCCCGGTTTACGACCGTGACTTCGAACCGCGGATCGCGCCGCTTTTCGAATTCAAGAGCTGCGTAGAGGCCGCCAAATCCGCCGCCGAGAATAAGCACCCGCGTTTTCTTGTCGCTCATTCGAATTCTAGAGAACGGTTCGCTCAAGGCGGAGCAATTCGCCTAACGACCATGCCTGAAATGGACAGCCCCGTGGAGTGTGCGGCGCCTCGGCATCGCAAATTTCCGAAATGTGTCCAAGCCCGGCTTCGTTGAGATGTCGATCCAACGCCGGAAGAAATTTCTCGCGAGCTTCCGCTTTCGCTTCGGGTGTGTCGCCGCGAACGCGCACCCAAGCCTCGACAAATGCGCCGATGAGCCAGGGCCAAACTGTCCCTTGGTGATAAATCGCGTCACGCTCGCGCGGGCCTCCGTGATAATGCGCCGCGTAGCCCGATTCGCCCGGCGCAAGGGATCGCAGACCGACGGGAGTGACCAATAACATCTCAACCGCATCGACCACACGCCGCGCTCTCTCCGTCGACAGTAACTGGAGCGGCAACCCGCCAACCGCGAAAATTTGGTTAGGCCGAAAAGTAAGATCGATGTCTCCAGCACGGTGATTGCAATCGATCACATCGGCGAGGTAACCGGCGTGTTCATTCCAAAATTTGTTTTCGAATGCGGTGCGGCCTTTTTCGAATACCGACTGCCAGCGCACAGAGAATCGCGCGCCAATCACCAGCGCATTCAGCCAAAGCGCTTGGATCTCCACCGGCTTTCCAATGCGCGGCGTGATCTCGCGACTATCCACTCGCGCGTCCATCCAGGTGAGCTGCTGACCGGGTTCGCCGGCCGCTAGCAGTCCGTCGTTGTCGGCGCGAATGTGAAATCGTGTTCCGGTGGAATATCCGACGAGAATCGCATCGACTGCGGCGCGCAATTTTTCAGTGTGACAATCTTCCGTGAATCCCGGCCGCTTTTCCGCGGCGACGAGATAGTCGTTCACCGCGATGATGTACCAAAGCGATGCATCGACCGAATTAAATTCCGGTTGGTCTCCGGAATCAGGAAAGCGATTGGGCAACATGCCTTGTGAAACGACGCCAGCCCAGGCCAGCAGAATGTCGCGCGCTTCTTCAAGACGGCCCGTCGCGATGCAAAGGCCGCGCAATGCGATGAAGGTATCTCGTCCCCAATCGCCGAACCAAGGGTAACCAGCGATGAGGGTTTTGCCTTCGCTACGTTTGACCAGATAAGCATCGGCAGCGCGTTCGCGCGGCGATTTGAAATTTTCCCGGCGATGCAGCTCGTCCGTCCTGACCTGGGCATAACGCGCTTCGATGGATTCGATGTCGGTGATCGCGTGTCCTTCAGCCGCGAGCATGAGCATCGCCGGGTTGTGGGAGAGAGAGAATTCGAAAACGCCGGGGGACGCCAAGTCTTCAATCGCGTCTAGCCCACGCGCTTGCTCTTCAGTGTGAAAAAAATTGCGATACCACGTTGGCTCGTGCGCGTATGTTCCGTTTGAGAACGCGACGACCGCCGGAACGCCATTGTAAGATCGGCATGTCACGCGTTCGCCGTTTTGATCGGCAACAAACTTGAACGCGCCGTTTTCGTGATGGCTCGAATGAAAATCGCGACCGCTTAAGAACGGCCGCACTTTCAGGGTTGCGGGAATCGTATCGTCGCTGACAACTTTCCACGTGATCATTACGGCCGATTCGCCGTGAGGAACAAAGAGTTCCTGTTCGATAACGAGATCGTCCGTCAATCGATAACGCCAGGACGGCCAGGGCTCGTATTTAAACGATTCGATGAACGAGGCGCCGTTCGGATGAATCACGTCAGGCGCGTAACGTTGCGACGAAATTGCGAAAGTTCCGGTTGGCGTTTCCACCCATGCGTCGAATCCGTTCGCGAGGACCATTCGTCCAGCGGGCGGCGTCGTCGCCGTCAGCAATAATGCGTGATATCGCCGGGTCCGAATTCCGGACGCGGTTCCGCTCGCGAACCCGCCCAAACCGTCCGCTTCGAGCCACTCAGCGTTGGAATCGACGACTGGATTCATCACGTGAAGTGGCGTCGAAGCGAAACAGCAAAAGTACGAGTGCGGATATGACGAGGGTTTCGATCATCTTATCCTCCGGTTTCGAATCCTGGATAAAGCGTCATGCCGCCATCGACGAACAACGTCGTGCCTTGGACGTAATCGGATTCGTCGCTCGCGAGCCAAACCGCGGCGCGTCCGATTTCCTCGGGTTCGCCGATTCGTTTATACGGAATCAGTTTGAGTAACTCATGATAGTGCTCAGGTGTGTCCCAGGCCTGCATGTTGATCGGCGTACGAATAGCGCCCGGCGCAATCGAATTCACCCGAATCCGCCAAGGCGCGACTTCTTGCGCGATCGACTTCATCATCAACATCACTCCGCCCTTCGACGCGGCGTAGTTCACGTGGCCCGCCCACGGAATCACCTCGTGGACCGAGCTGACGCAGATGATTTTGCCCGCGCAGCACGAAATCTCTGGCCGTACGCCACGACGTTTGAATTCACGGACGGCTTCTCGGGAGCAAAGGAACTGTCCAGTAAGATTGACTCCGATCACTTTGTTCCACTGCGCTAAACTCATCTGATCGAAGGGCGCGTCTGACTGAAGCCCGGCATTGTTTATTAAGATGTCGACGGTACCGAACTCTTCCCGGACCGCTTCGAACATCGCAGCAACTTCTGTTTCGCTGGAAACATCAGCCCGAAACGAAAAGGCAGTGTGGCCATGACCTTGCAGCTCGTCGACCATCGCCTTCGCTTTGTCTTCACCAGCAACGTAATTCACGCACACTGATGCGCCGGCGTGGCCAAGGGCCAGGGCAATTGAGCGACCAATTCCCGAGCTTGCGCCGGTGATAATAGCCTTTTGTCCTTTAAGCAGTTTGCGGTTTTCAGTCTTCG
>Ga0182040_10000459_pt1 | contig 18620 bp, 19 predicted proteins | sample flu12Cox44000176_FD_125973 | JGI IMG/M metagenome (GOLD analysis project Ga0182040, IMG submission 125973) | Lab enrichment of tropical soil microbial communities from Luquillo Experimental Forest, Puerto Rico - flux8day.12C.oxic.44.000.176 | ecosystem: Environmental > Terrestrial > Soil >... | reverse complement strand
TTGGTGTTCGGAATCTTGGCCTTGGGATCCTTGATGTACTCCAGGAAGCTCGCGTCGTTCCAGGTGATGCCGGACCCCTTGTTGGCGTCGGAATAGCTGTACCCCGCCACCGATCCCGACTTTCGGCCATCGAGGCCGTTCAGCACCGGACCGACCTTGTTCTTGGCGGTCGGGCCGACGTCATGACAGGGCGCGCATTTCTTGAAAGAGGTCGCGCCAGCAGCCAAGTCCTGTGCGCCGGCCGCACCTACCGACGCCACGCAGACCGCCGCCGCAATCAATATCCTCTTCATCTTCATCTCCTTTTTTTTGGTGTCGCATCGAAAGACCATTCAGTGGCCACCGAGCGCATGATGCAATCGCGCATCGTGAGTTTCAAAGTGCCGCGAAAACCAGGCGTCGAGCCTCTGTGCCAAGAGCTGTTCGTCGAACAGATCCGTCGTCTCATAATCTTCCATGATGTCACGGATCTCGTCGAGCAGACGTTCGTGATCGTTCTTGTGCTGCATGAGCTGGTCGTAGCCGCGCTCGCGCATGAACCGTTCTTCCAGAGCAAAATGCGCCGATATCGCCTTGAACAAATCGCCGAAGAAGCCAAGAGCCGCAATTTTCGAGCCCCGCGCGCGGGCTTCGTCGTAAAGGCGGTTAACGAGGTCGACAAGCTCGCGATGTTCGTGGTCGACCGCCTCAATCCCGACGCTGTAGCGCTTCTCCCAATGCAGCAAGCCCATGGTTCATCCCTCACCGAAACACGAAGCCACCGCTTTCCGGCCGATAGTCGATGACGAACATCTGGTCAGACGAAAGCTCCACACTGTCGCGTCGCTCGTGATCAAAGCCCTCGGCCCGCGGAGTGTCGCGCATGCGTACCGCGACTCCATATTTTCTGGCCGGCAGCACGAAACGCTGGTAGACGCGCGACGGACCGTCGCCCGCAATTCCCGTGGGCGGCAGGCTCGCGCGGTAGACATTGCGACCGTCGACGTCGAGCTCGACATAGATCGGGCGGCGTCCCCGCGGACAATCCTGTACCCGGCGCATATTCGGCGGCAGCTTTGCGATCTCCTCCGGACTGAGCCTGCGGCACTCTCCCCGGCGATCAGCGCTGTGAACGAATGTCAGCATCATCACGGCCGACCCTTCCGGGATCTGCCGGTATGTCGGGCGATCGGATAGCCATGCGACGGCAGCGAACAACGTCGCGATCACCGCGAACCCGCCTGCCACGCGCACAGCTCGGCTCATGGCTCTCCCCTCACCCGGGCGGGCTCGCTGACCTTCGTCGGCCGCGACGTGGCACTCACCGGTAGCGGCGAGCGCAATCGCTTCGGCGGCAGATGAACCAGCCGCGCGGCGAAGGCCGCGATTTCAGACTCCGCTTTGTTCGCGGCAAGTGGGGACGCCCAAATCTTCGCAATCCGTTCGCGCGGGACACGCGCGCGCAAGTATGGGTCGCGCTCCCCGGCAAAGCGCTGTTCGGTCCACTTGACGCCGAGGCGGTTGTAGCAGGCACTTTCCGCACATCCGGCGACCGCTACCCCATCCGCGAGATCGCGGCTCAGCACGAAGTCGATCAGGGATGGCGGCGCCATGGCAACGCACGGCAGCACCACCGTTCCCTCGAGCCGTCCGGCCGCTGCGCCGTGCTCGCAAGCCAGCACGAGCACGCGACCGGCCCCGGAGAGCTCGCCCGCAGCCTCAACGACCTTCTCGCGCAACTCCTTCAGCGAGAACTCGGGTAGGTCTATCCCGGTCCGCAAATCCTGCGTGCGGCGGAATGGCGTCGACGACGGGCACGCGCCGACGCAGATCCCGCAGGAGACGCAGAGCGACGCATTGACCTGCGCCTGCGTTACGAACGGCATGCCGTCGGTCCGGCCGACCATCCGGATCGCCTCGTAAGGGCAATCCTCGGCGCAGCGCGCGCAGCCGTTGCAATGCGCCAGATCGATTTCTGCAGGCTTCGCCCGCCGAAGCGGCGGCAGCCAGGGCATCAGTGCGATCATCAGCGAAAAGGCGCCAAGCAATGCCCAGACCGTCCCGTTGCTCCAGATGTTGGTGAGCGGATAGAGCGGCAGGAAGAACCAGTCGAGGCCGACTGGAGACGGCACCTTCGCCAGATCGGCCGGTCCTTGCGAAATCGCCGGCTTCCAGATCGAGACCGCAACAAGCGCCGCGAGCGACATAAGCGCGAGCGCCCGCGGTGGATTCACCTTGGGCCGCGAGATACGCAGAATGTGCACCCACATAATGAAGAGCAGAAACAGCGGTACTGCCACATGCATGAACACCATCAGCGAGAAGAAGCGGCTAGTCAGCGTACCGGTCGAGATGAAATTCCGCGCGATCGGCTCGCCGAAGATCGGTAGCCAATCCAACAGTTCCGACGAGACGAGCGCGACATATTGCGCAAGCCTGTCCCACACCAGCCAGTATCCGGTGATGCCGGAGGCGTAGAGCAGCCAGATGATCGGAAGGCCAGTGAACCAGGAGTACCAGCGAACGCCTCGATAGCGATCATAGGAAAATTCGCGGAGCAGATGGACGACAACCATCACGACCATCAGATCCGAGGCGTAGCGGTGGAAACTCCGCATTACGCCAGCGTGGAACCGGTGGTCGCGCGTGAGGTATTCGACCGATTGGTAGGCGCGCTCGATGCCCGTGTCGAAAAAGATGAAGAGGTAGATCCCGCTGACCGCGACAATCCAGAAGAAGAAGAAACCGAGCGCGCCGAGTTGCGCCAGCGGATTGAGCGCCGGTCCGAACAGGCGGTCGAATGGCTGCTCGATCAGCATAAAGCCGGTGCGGAGCGCGCTGCGGACTGCGCCAATCATATCATCCAATCGCTTCTGGTCAGGCGGCTCTTTCCCTGGCCGAACGAATCCACTCTCGCAGGATCAATCCGGCCATGGCCAACAAGGAAAAGGCGGCGATTACGGCTCCAAACAGGAGACCGAAATCGATACGGTACCGGCGCGCGCCGGGATCGTAGGCTGTGCAGATGAACTTGATGCGATCGATGATTCCGCGGAAGGAGAACGGCGTGGTCGTGCCGTAGATGACATCCTTCATTGGTTCCATGAACATCGGCAGAGGAAAGTCGTCGCCATAGACGTGGCGGTAGATCCTGCCATCGCGGTCGAGAATCGTGGTTTGCGTCGGATGGTCAAAACCACCGGCGACCGCGCGATAGCTGAAGCCGAGATCGTTCAACAGGGCTTCGATTGTTGCGGCGTCGCCACTGGCAATCCGCCAATTCGCAAATTTGATGCCCTGGACCGATGCGAATTGGGCCATTCGCGGAACCGTGTCGTTGCGTGCATCGAATCCGACCGTCAGCACCGCGAAGCGATCCGGGCCAAACACCCGTCCCGCCTCGGTCACGGCGTCGATCAGATGCTGGGTGGTCGCCGGGCAAACGGAACTGCAAGCCGAATACACGAGGCTGATGACGAGCGGCTTGCCGCGATACTCCCGCAACGAGAATGAGATTCCTCTGGAATCGGTCAGCGTGTAATTGCCTAGCGTGCGTCCCACCGCCCGTTCCCCCATGGCTATTGCTGCTGCGGGATCAAGAAGGGGCGTCGCTGGCTCAGCCGCTTGCGCGGGCACGATCATGAAAAGGGCGAGCAGAGCTGCCACGTTTGCTGTGGCCCGACGGCAGATCATGACAGGACCCACCCGGCCACGCTCTCAAGCAGCGCGCCCGCGACGAGCAAGGCGAGTTGCAGAAGCGACGCGAGGAAATTGGCAATCGCATTTGATTTCGACGGCTCGCGATAGAGCTTGATGCTCCTCCATACGAAATAACTGCCGCCTGTTCCCGCCCCCAACCCGTAAAGCAGGCCTTCGCCGAACCACAGCGGGACCAGCGAGATCGCCAGGAGCGCAATGGCATGGGCGAGGATCGCCATGGTCCAGGCATGGGCTGGGGCAACGACCGGCAGCATGGGAATGCCAGCCTTCGCGTAGTCCTGCCCCTTCGCGGCGGCAAGACTCCAAAAGTGCGGTGGCGTCCACATAAACAGCACCACGGCCAGCACCGTCGGCACGACTTGCGGCGCCGGATCGACCGCCGCAGCGCCCGCAAGCACGGCAAAGCTGCCGGCAAGCCCTCCCACGACGATGTTCCAGGTGCTGCGGCGCTTCAACCAAACGGTATAAACGATGCCGTAGGTGAATGCGCCAAGGAACACATAGGCCGCCGCAACATGGCCGGCGCTCAATGAGGCGAGCCCCAGTGAAATTGCCAACAGCGCCAAGAACGCCACCGGCCACCACGGGCTCGGCTTGAAAGCTCCGCTCGCAAACGGGCGCTTGCAGGTCCGTTGCATCAGGCGATCGAGGTCGCGCTCGTAATAGTGGTTGAACGCACCGGCTGCACCTGAGGCGCCCAGGATGGCGAGCGCAAGACCGATCAGCTGCCACCAGGCGAGCGCCGGGCCGCGCGCAACGGCGACGCCGGCCAGCGCACTGGCCGCGATCGCGACGCCGATCCTGAGCTTCAACAGCGAGAGCGTCATTCCGACTGTCGCGCGCATGGTGCTTTCCCCTATTCGCTCGCGACCGATCAGCGGAACAGCCAGAGTTCCGACAGGTATTTCCAATTGATGAAGTAGTAGAGCACAAAGCAGACGAAGAAGATCGCGACCAGGATGATCGTGCCTGGAAGTTTCGGCGCGCGTTCGCTGCCATAGTGCGAGGCCACCGCGCCGCCGCCCGAGAACAACGGGAACGTCAGCTTGTGGCCGCCTTTGATCTTCTCGCCGAACAGCACCGTGCCGACCACGACCAGCACGAACAGCGCGCCGCCGAGAGCTGCGATGATGGCGAAGATGCCGTTCAAACCCATCATGAGGAACGCACCGGCCGAATAGGCAAACGAAAGATTGGCATCACTGAAGGTGATGTCCCAGTGCCGCCGCGCGACGCCTAGGGTGCCGGCGCCCATCATGAACAGCGAAATGCCGGCGGCTCCGATGCCGAAGAGGTAGGGCTGGATCCTCGCAAGCTTCGGCCAGACGATCTCGCGCTGGAAGATGAGCGGCAGCACGATATAGGTGGCAGCCATGAAGGCGAGCGTCGTTCCCGCGACCACAGTCCCGTGGAAATGGCCCGGCACGTAGATCGTGTTATGCATCAGAACGTTGAGCTGCTCGGTGCCGAGCACGACGCCGGAAATGCCGCCGATGAAGCCGAAGAAGATCAGCGACAGGAACATTCCGGAGAATGCCGGATGTCCCCATGGCGCCTTGCGCAGCCACTCGAACATACCGCGATCGTAGCCGTTGCGGCGCTGCGCCGCCTCGATCGCGCCCGGCACGGTGAGGCCATGAACCATCGACCCCATGACCGCCAGATACATCATGTAGCTGGTGTTGACGATCTTCCAGCTGGTATCTAGCCCGGGCTCGGCCAAAAGGTGGTGCGCGGAAGCGAGCTGCAGAAACAGGATATACATCAGAAAAGCTGTGCGGCTCACTTTCTCGCTCAGAGGCTTGGCACCGACCAGCAGCGCCGCGATCAGATACCAAATCGAGACGTGCGCCGAGACGTTGATCTGCTGCGAGGAGTGCCCCATTGCCCACCAAACGACCTTGTACATCAACGGGTCGATGTAGGAGATGAAACCCAGAGACCACAGCCAAGTGGGAATCAGGATGATGGCGCCGGTGGCAATCGTGAACACCGCGATAATGGCGGCGGTCACGGCGCCAAACGTCACGAGCGGAATCGAACCCTCATAAGTCCTCTCCTCGCGCGCGACCACAAGCGTCGCAAAGAAGATCATGCAGCCAATCAGCGCACCGACTGCGAACAGGATGAGGCCGAGGTAGAAATGCGGCTTCGCCTGCATCGGCGGATAGGAGGTGAACATCACACTCGAATCGCCCTGCAGCACCGCGACGTTGGTGGCGACCGCGCCGACCACCATTAGCACGAAGCCAAGCCAGGCGAATTTTGGCGCGGCCAGGCGCGAGTTGAGCAGAACCGCAGATGCAAAATAGAGGATGGCGATTTCGAAGAAGATGATCCAGAACAACAGCACATTGGCGCCGTGCCCGGTCAGCACGAGATAGAACCACTCGGCCGGCAACAGATGCACAGCCGGCCAGCGGGTGAGCGCCACGAGCAGGCCCATCAGGCCGCCAATCAGGAGGAAGACCACGGCAGCCACGGCGTTTGCCTTGATCAGGGCTTGCGCTGCAACGTCGACTTTCAATCCGGTATATTGGCAGGTGCGGAACTCGCCCTTGGCCGGGACGGCGCCGATGACGGTTTCTGCGGTCATGACGCTACCTCCCCTCGGCCAGGCGCTGGTCGGCGTCTGCGCGTTTTTGCTCGGTGACATAAATCTTGCCGGTCATCGTATGGTGGCCGATCCCGCAAAACTCGTTGCAGACGATGCCGAACTCGCCGCTTTGGGTGGGAGTGAGCGAGATGACGTGCTCGTATCCCGGGTGAACCTGAATATTGATGTTGGTGGGTTGCAGCGAAAAGCCGTGCTGCCAGTCGAGCGATGAGAGATGGATCCGATAGCTGACCCCCTTCCCCAATTCCAGGATCGGCCACCACTGCCAGAGCCGCGCCAGCAAGTAGACGTCGCCGCCCGCCTGCGGTTTCACGACGGGAATCCCCTGCTCCTCGCGGACCTGGAATTTCTTGGCGAAGCCCTCGACCTTCTCCTCATAGGCCGACGGATTCACCCGATAAGCCTCCTTGCTAAGATTCTGTTGTCCGATGAAGTGCCAGGCGATCATGAACACGAACATGAACAGGCCCCAGAGGAAGGCGATAACGATCCAGACCAGTTCGACGCGCTCGATCGGCTGATTCCACCAGATGCGATGTTCGGGCGGTGTGACGGCCATTTCAATTTCCTCTCACGCTGCATTTTGCGCATCGAAATGCGCGGATTAAGGATCGCGACCTTCACTTCCCCAGTGGGATCGAGGCGACTTCCATCACACCCCAGATGACATAGAGAACGGCGGGAATCGTCACGCCAAGAAATAGCAGCAAGAACGGATTATCGAGAATCCGTTGCATGGTCGGCACGCGCTCCTGCTGCGGGGCGGTCTCAGTCGGCGGCATGGGTACACTCCCGGCTTTGATTTGCTGCAGACAAATTTACCAGACGCATGGCCGACATCCTTGACCGCGGTTAAGGACGTGCCGCTCGGCGCAAGGAATAATCGCGTCATGGAAGCTTGCGTCACGCTCGATAGCGATCGCCGTCGCGTGCGAATTGCTTGGCTTTGCCTGGGAACTCTTTCTGCGCTCGCTATGGTCGTTGCGGCGCTCTTGGTCGCGCAGGCACGGCCGCCGGGACGGGCCGCCAATCTGTTGCTGATCTACGTCGGCGCCGAGGATTGCGCGCCATGCCGCGCCTGGCAGCGCGGTGACGGAGCAACCTTCCGAAGCTCGGCCGACTTCTCCCGCCTCACCTATCGCGAGGTGAAGTCGCGACATTTGCGCGATGTGTTGAAAGACGAAAGCTGGCCGGAGGATATCCGCTTCTATCGAGACCGCCTGAAACGAAGCGACGGAGTTCCGCTGTGGCTCGTCGTATCGGACAACGACATCCTCGTACAGCGCTTCGGTACTGCCGCGTGGCGCAACAGGGTCCTACCGATAATCAGATCCTATTTGCGCTAGGCGCGGCCTCTGATCCGCGCTCCCACCGAGTCTACGCCGGCGGGCATGAACCCGGCCTCACATGCGCTGTGGTTGAAGGCACTGCGAGGCCGGATGCGCTCGCTGGCGACGAGATTTTGGAGCGTCGCCACATCGTCCACGACAACTTCGGATGCTCGTACGTCGACGCCGACTGTCCTCAGCTTTGCGAATACCCGGGACAGCGATTCCGGCTTCAACCCCAGCCGGCCCGCGATCAGCGATTTGTCGTAAGGCAGCGCTATCGTGCAAGGCCCCTTGACGCAGGGCGTAAGCGAGATGAGGAAATCTGCGACCCTCTGCATGCCGCTCTGCGCTGTGAGTTGCTCGATCCGGCTGACCATCAGATGCAGGTGCTGCGAGGTCGAGGCAATCATGGCGATCGCGATCTCTGGCATCCTGCGGATGCAATCGATAACGTGATCTGCGGGAATGATGATGACGCGCGTGTGCGCCACTGCACTCGCCGTTGCGGGATAGCGGCCTGACGTGAAGGTCACAGCCTCCGCGAAGCTCTGGCCCTTGGAAAAGACATTGACAACAGCCTCATCGCCGGCGGGAGTTATGCGATAAAGCTTGATCCAGCCTTCGACGATGATGAAGAACGAGGTGGCCGGCTCGCCCTGTCTGAACAGCATGCTGCCCGGGCGAAGGTTGACGACTCTTGCCTGCGCCATGAGCACTTCGAGTGCCTCCGGCTTCAATCCGGAAAATACCGGGATTTGGGATGCGATAACCAGATCGGCGGGAGACGGCGCGGTCATGTTCGTGTGTCTCGAAGGGTTCCTACAAACGTGTTTCTTTCAGGCGTCGATGTCCTCGCAGCGCTATCCTGCGCGGCTCGCGGTGTTCTCGAATTGAAGGAGTTCTCAATGCACGTGAAGCCGTGTGCGCATCAGTTGGAAACGCGCCTCAACGTTTGCCGGCTTCATTGGCGGCTTTGTGCTGAGGAATTAAGCACCGATCCGCTCAAGTAGACTTTGAGCTAGCTCAAATTCGGATCAGTCTTTGCCACGCGCCTTTGCGTCCTAGCCAAGATTGGACACTCCGTTGAAAAACCTTTGGACCTGCAGTGCGCCGTTACGACGTTTAGACACTGCTATGCCGCTGATTTCGTTCGAAAATGGCAAGGCTGACCCGGCTCCATTTCAAAAGCGACTCTGAGAGTGGCAGAATACTTCACGGCGTCCTCACCTTTCACTCTTGCAAGAGTGAGCCAATATTGGGCCAACCGGTTGGACGTATCCGACTTGCCCGTGGACGAACCGGGGCAAAGCGAAGGTTGGGATTGGTCTATTAACGTACCGCTGCCTATCCCAAGCTGGTGTGGGGCGGACTGGGTCTCTTGATGAGGCCAGGGTGGATTTCAGGAAGGCTTGGGAGAGGTTCTATGCGGCCCTGACTCCGCATGACATCCAACATTGGCACCATCATCAAGATGCGGCTGAAGGACCGGGCTAACTGGCTGGGTTGGTTCTGATGGAAAGTAGCGATAGTGAAGGCCCTCAAGGCCAAACGATAATACTATCTCGGGTCTAACGATTGTCCTTGCCGCCATATTACGCCTATGGACCGAGACTAAATGCCGGAGGCCATATCCGACGCAAGCTCCCGCAAGAAATATCAACACTACGAAAAAATCGGTCATCAGGCACCCCTCGACCGTTTTAGCCCCCTTCAGCCCCGCAACTCTGGTCCTTTCGCTTAGCGGCGGCTGCTCTATTAGCTAATTAGCCTGAGTCACGCATTGATAATTGTCACAAGGCAAAGAAACTTTCCCCCGAGGCTTTGTTTGTCAGACCGCCGTTTATCTTGGGCGCCAAAATGTGGGACTACCGCCAACTACCCCGCCTCTTAATCCGTGGCGCTCCCGGCTCGGCTTCACCAAGGGGCATGTCAAATTCGTATGATTGCTGCAATGATATTGATGAAGTCCTTGCCATCGTATGGTCCCACGAGGGCGAAGAACGTTCGAAATACCTGCTCAATACGTATCTTGAGAACGGCACAGCCGACCGTGATGTTCTCTTCGACGTTGCTGATAGATTGCAGGATGCTGGCCTTGTAGACGCCGCCAACGTGGTTAGGGAAGCGGCCGGTCAGATGGACGACCCAGCTATAGCCCTGATAGCTGATGTCTTAGACGACCCGGTTAGAGGTAACGTCAAATCCAGATTAAAGCCTCTGTCGCAGGAACAAAGTCACACTCGACAATCTGATTTCGGTAGGCGTTGATGCAGATATTTGTGAGTATGTTTGCCGGTCTATAGCTCGCTATCACGCCTTTGGTGTTCGAGCTTCGCTAAGATGAAGCCCACCGCGAGAAGGATAATCAGACCGACGATAACTTCTTGGTTCATTAGCCCCCCGGTTGTTACCCTGCTGCAATGGGACGCCCATAAAAGTGCAACGCCGCCTAGCGTTGAAACACTCACTAGACGGCGTTACCCCCTGCCCCGGGAGGGAACGGCAAAATCCCGAACGATAGAACTTATACAGTCGCCGCAGCGTCCGTCTGTGATATTTATCAAAATGAAGCGGATTATTGTTCGTCCCAACGTGTTCAACTAGGTTCCGTCCTACAAGGCATGGGAGGAGGCACGGCGATGAGGGGCCTGTTAGGACTGTCCGTGTTGCTGTCGCTGGTCAGCGGTAGTGTGGTTTTGGCAAATGAAATCGATGGCTTTCGACTCGGGATGCCGATGGCGAAGGCAAGAGAACTGGCCGCCGAGAAGAAGTATACCTTCGGCAATCCGGTCAAGGGCGACCCCAACGACAGGTCGGTAGATTATTGTCTTGTGAAAGGCGGTCCCTGTCTGGGATTTTGCGACTCTACTCTCAGTTCGGTGACCATGACGAGGCCAAGCAGCATCAATGAAGTAGCGGGCACCATCAAAGAATGGAAGAGCATATATGGAGAGCCGCAAGTGGCGCCGAATATCTGGTATCTACAAGGCAAACAGTACAGTTCTGTCCAATTCAATTGGTTTGGCGACGATAACATTCAAAGAGACATTGCGATTTCTCAGTATGAACAAGGAGAGACGCAGATAGCGTTCGGGTATTCCTACATCAAACATCCTTGCCGCCATTGAGAGAGTATCGAAGGCCCAGACCACATCTAGATAGTGTGGGACTTGTTGGAGGGTGTCGCGGGGTGGATACACTCCGTGTGGAAGAGCAAGGGGGACATTACGGTGAGAAGCTTCTTGGGACTGTCTATGTCGCTGTCGCTAATCAGCGGGACTGTAGCTTTAGCGAACGAAATCGATGGCTTTCGCCTTGGAATGTCCATGGCAAAGGTCAGACAGTTGGCTATCGAGAAGGGATATACTTTCAGCGATCCGCTCAATATGAGCGACGGGTCGGTCTCTTACTCTCTTCAGAAAGACGGTCCCGCTCTGTGGTTTTGCGACGCAACTCTCATTGGGGTGGACTTGTACAGGCCAAGCAGCCTCCGCGAAATAATGAACACCTTCAAAGATTGGAAGAGCGCATATGGAGAGCCGCTAGTCCTGCCAAAAACCTATTTTCGAGAAGGTACACAGATCAGCCAGATCCTATTCAAGTGGCTTGGGGAAGATAATATTGAAAGACGTATCTTGATGGCTCAGTTTGACCAAACGCAGACGGGCATGGCGTTCTCGTACTCCTACATCAAACACCCTTGCAACAAGGGACCGGGTTGAGCCTACGTGGCATGGGTCATTGCTGGACAAGAACCGATAACAGGGGCCGGAGAATTGATTGTGCGATTACTACAAGCGGTTCTTTTCGGGGTTGGCTTGGCTTTTCCCTGCGGCGTCATTGCGCAGATGGCACCTACTGCCGCTGAGGAGTTTAAGCAAACCAAGTGCAAGCAGATGGCGGACGAGAAGGCCGACAGCATGACCGAACGTCCAATGACAGACGCCAAGGGGGCTTCGGTAGGACTGAAACCCGCTGACGTAGCCATTATGAACAAGCAGATCGAACTGCGGATGGCCAACGTAATCACGTCAAGCCATGCGTCCAACTATGATCCGAAAAGCAACCGCTGCTACGTCGAAATCGTCAAGCAATGGAGATACGGGCAAGATTTCGAATTTGAGCAGTACGTACGACAACTCTACGACGGACAGACCAACAATTTGCTTGGGTATGTGCGTATCAATAGGGGCCTGAAAATCGGAGCGGTGTACGATCCCGACTACAAGAGCCTTGCCGACAACAATCTCGGCTTTGATAATGCCAATGCTTACATGGACCAGAAAATGCGACGTCGCTAATCGCTGGTCCCGCTCGGATTTGTTTAGGCGATGACATCCCTCCGCTTATCTGCGGAAACTCATTAGAGCAGCTAAGCCCATCAGAACAGCCAAGCCCATTGCCAAGATAAGCCCCATAAAGCCAAAGGCGAGAAGCTGTAGCGATAGTGGAAAGGCCAGGCCTGTAACTGACCAATCAGGCCAAAAGTCATACTTGAACCAGTGAACGCATTCCCCGATGAGAGCCACGATACCAGTCATAAGTGCGGCGTAGCCAATCCAGCCAATCACTGACACCGCCACGTCAGACCGCGTTCGCGGTGCATTAGATGGGCTTAGGCTTATGGGAGTTGGTGGGTGCGGGTGGGTGTTGTCTGGGTCACGCATATGAGATGGGCTTTGTCCGGGTCGTGCATGGCTTGCCTTCCAGCTTTAGCCCTTACAGGCCGTTTAATAGCCCTCATAAGGTCGCAACCCCTGCGCCAAATGACGCACCAAGCCTTGGCGCAGCATCGCCGTACCGCCGTAGGCGAAGTCCTTTTTGACCTTTGATTTAAATCAACGGTTTGGCTTCCGAGAAGCCGAGCGTGCCTGCGATGCCTCTTAATACAATTCCGCCAAAGGCATCGTTCAGTACTGACTTGAAAGGCCACCGCCGCGGCCCCCCGCCAAGAGAGTGGCCTTTCTTGTCGCTACAGGCGTTACCCATCCTACCGCGGTTCATGTATTTACCCAGCCGGATCGTTCTTAGGCTGTTCAGGCATCATTACCGGTTCGCATCCGGCATGTCACAGCACACGAAATCAACGCCAGCTTCCTTTAGTCCGAGAAGGAAGTAGGCGTTACGACTTAGCCTGTCCAACTTAGCTATGACCAGTTTGGCCCCATAGAGCTTACAGGCATTGATGGCCTCAGCCGCTTAGGGCAGCATTGTTCTTGCCAGTTTCAATCTCAACAAATTCTTTGACCGGCCTTTTGCCGTTGAGGTAGGCCGTAACAGCGGCCCTTTGTGCTTTGAGTCCTGAGCCCGACTTGCCCTGTTTGTCAGTTGAGACACGCAAGTAACTAATCCATTACTCCTTCCTAGTTGGTTCTTCCTTTGAATAGTGCGGGGGTGCCAGCTTGTGCCTGGAGGTTCTAAGCCGGAAGAGATTACGGCCTACCTGACGTGGCCCACAGGCTGGCTTAAGTGATCGAGGCCCCGCCCTCGATAGCAAGTGGCCACGTCAGGTAGCTTTAGAGTCGCTAAAGCTCCGGCTGTTGAGGGCCAGAGCCTTTCAGGTTTTCATATTTAGAAAAAAGATGCCTTGTCGACAGCCAAATTGTTGCCACGAAAATCGGGCGGGTTTGAGGCTCTTAGAGCCTCGGAAAAAAATGCCGCCCCTCATGTCTGGAAATGAGGACGGCGACAAACTACGCACAGAACTCTGCTCGCTTAAAGGAGACATCAACACTGATGAGGGAACGCTTGAAACCCAGCTTCCGGGTAGTCTGCACAACGCTTGCATTGGCCCAACTGCTCGGGGCCGCATCGTTCTCCTCCACATACGCAAGCCCCCACAACGGCCTAAGAGCATTGCAACGCGGGGACTATGCCACGGCGATGCGGCTCTTGCGACCGCTGGCCGAACACGGCAATGCCCCCGCTCAACACTATGTCGGGGAGATGTACCACATCGGACGCGGCGTCCAACAAAGCTCCGTTCAAGCAGCAATGTGGTATCGAAAGGCCGCTGAACAGGGCTTCGATTTGGCTCAAAGCAGTCTTGGATTGCTTTACGAATGGGGAGAAGGCGTACCGAAAAATAATGCCGAGGCGACAAAATGGACACTGATGGCCGCAAAGCAAGGCAACTGGGCCGCACAGGATAGGTTGTCTGACTCTTACAGAGTTGGCTTAGGTGTCCCGCAGAATTACGTTTTAGCGTACATGTGGCAGAGCATAGCCGGGCACAATGCCGATTACAAAGAAGAAGCCAAAGAGAAAAAGGAAAAACTCGAACCTCATCTGGCTCCGTCGCAAATCGTAGAAGCACAAGAAGTAGCACAGCAATGCATAGAGTCGCATTACGAAAATTGCCCTGCTACCGTTTCAAGTCGTGGTCGATAGATAACGCGACCGGAGGGTTGCTATTTGAAACTCGATAAAGAAACGGCTCTAGACCACTCATCCCACCCGGCTCTAAGGCGTCATTTAGTAAGGCCCATGCATGGCCGGAAACAGAAACGCCGCTCTTGTCACCTGAATGAGAGCGGCGCTCCATCTCGTACTGTTAGTGCGTCATCTTAGGACCTTCCGCCTTCAATCTCTCAGTCTCTTTTTCGGGGTTTGAACCTTTTCCGAAGAAATGGTTGGCCCGCATCACGACCACGGAGTGTTCCGGATGCTGGCTAACCCAGTCTTGAGCAACGACTAGTGCTTCGTCCTGACGCGCAAACCAGCCATCGAGGAAGGCTGGGATTTCAACCTCGACTTTATCGGTGGGGAGCGAGGTAGGGGAAGGCACATATCGGATCACGCCCCATGAGCCCCCCTCTGGTTTATCTGCCATCGGTTTTCTCCTGTGGCCTCTAAGACAGAAAGAAACGCCGCCCGACTTGAGGCAGTTCCAAGTTCAAGGGTGCGGAGACCATTAGCCCTTGAACGGCAATGTCCTACGTGGCCCGACCTGTGTGGTGCGATGTTCTTGTAATGAACCTTGCCGCTCAGAGGAAATTAGAACGCCCCCGGTGTGACCCGAGGGCGCTCCTTTCCCTTGAAGGATTAAGACCGATGTTGATGTGGCTCCCCCCAAGTTCGGAATTGGACGTTACCACGGTCGAATCGAAGCGGCGTATTGCGGCGGAAGGAGGGCCCTGCAAAGCTATCCACATTATCCACAGGCAATCGAAAAGCTATCCGAGCCCCGCTCCCACCGGCTGACTGCCTCAAATTCGTGATTTCCATAACTCGATTAACATCGAACTATGCCAACAATACTGACTCACGATTATCGTAATCGTACTGAATGTACGAGCAGAGGGACGGCAGAAATGTAGTGAGGGTTCTGGCCGTTCAAGACCCCGGCAGTGTTCTTTTTTGTATGAAAATAACTCACGCGTGTTACACATGGGAAACAAGGCACATGGCCTGCGTAAGTCCGCATTGCGGGCACTGGCACATGCGGGTGCAACGAGCGTTGAATCGATGGCCGTATCGGGCCATAGCAGTCTTAAACAGGTGCAACCATATATTGATGAGGTCGATCAGGAACGGGCGGCTGAAGTCGCTATGTCAAAACTTGCGGGTGGACGCGCTGACCGTTAGTTACCCGCGGCTGCCCTTGGCTTCATCGCGGCGTAGAATAAAGACAGGAATGACCGCCTTCTAGGGAGGCTTGGATGTCGCGAACGCTGTCTCTTGGAACGCTAATGTTTGCTTTTCTATCCTTGAGCGTGTGTTGGGCTCAAAACAAAGCTGATGAGCCGCCCGCCTTTCCGTTTACAAAACCTATATTTCGGTGGGACTACACGTGCCCGACCGGGGTCAATTGCACTTTCGCTTGTCCGGGGCAAGCGACAGCAGCAGACCACTTGAGCAAGTTGCGCTTATACTTGGGAACGATATCCATCGATGGCGGCCAAACCGTTCCCGCTATCTTCTACGAATTCGCTACAAGAGAATTTCCCCACGCGAGCGGCTTCAGCATAGGCTCGGGCCTCTCTATTTTATCGTGCCGTGCTCTCGGCCTGGCGTTAGATTACTCTGGCCCGTGCGAGATAGGTATGCCTCTTGTCCGCCGGGCAAAGGCGCGCAGATGTGCGGGAGGACCTGTTAGTCACCGCTCACAGACATCCTTTGCTGGCGCTGATTGCGGATAGCGATGTTAATCACCGCAACCTGCTGGTGGCGCTGGCTCATGCCGACCCTGCCGGGATCGCCAGCTCCGAAAAGCCTCTTTGAGATGGCGTGCGCTTTCGCGTTTTGGCAAACTTCAACGCGCGTCTGTTTTGCCGTTAAAAGGAGAAACCGCTCGTTTATGAAGTACACGCCCTAGTTCATTCCGCCGCACTGACTGGTATGAACACGAATAACCCACTCCGAATATTCGGCGGCGGATTGTTCAATCGGGGTGCCGAGCCGCTTGGAACAGTACAAGATGCCGTCCAATACCCTGTCCATTTCATCGTTGCGTGGAAGCACCATGATCGGACTTATCGTCTCATCCACGAGGCGTCTTACCAGCTCACGTTCAGCCTCGTCATAGGATGGCAGTCGTTCTTTGATCCGGTCGAAAATCTCTTCGATTTCGTCCTCGCCCATCTTTTGTCCCCCATCATCGCCCCGATGATAATCGCGTCGGGACTCTCGATGACAGGAGCAGTCGGTGTCTATCCACAATTAACCAGACGGTTGAACGAAACGCCGCTCTCCTCCTAACGGTTCTGCTGTTCCCCTCCCGACCTCAAGTAACGATTGGGCTGGACCACCACCGCTACATGCGCTTCGGGGTACTGACTAGCCGAGTCCTTGGCGACAGCCGTCGCCGCGTCCCGATGGGCATACCAGCCATCAAAGTGAGCCGGAAGTTCGCCCTCGCTTGGGTCGAGGCCGGGCAGATAGCGAATCACGGCCCATGCCCCCTTGTCTGATTTATCCGCCATCTCGGTTATCTCCTGTTGGCGAAGGGTTGATTTCCGATAATCGGGAATGGTCGAGGTGAGTTCCCGCTGCATTTATCCACAAGTTATCCACAGGCTTCGTAATCTGTGCTGCTTGCGTTCACGATAGCGCCCAATCGGCGCAAAAGGACTAGTTTCAATGAACGGTGGATATTCCCGGTAAGTTCAGGGGGTTGCCAGCCGCTGGCCGCCAAAAGCCTGTGGCTCCAGCGACTGAACCGGCGTTTTGCCGCTGGAAGCGGACGTTTCACCAGGACATGAGCAGTCATTGGGTAGCCTTCCGCGACAGCCAGTGCCTGCCGTTGCAGCGCGCAGAATCTAGGCGTAGCTCGCAGCACGCCGAAACAGGTTGAGGATATTAAGTCCACAGCACATCGGTTCCCCCTCGAGAGTTGCCGGAAAACCCTGCATCGCAGCGGGCGCGCGTCAGCGACGTTCCGTGGTAAGCTGAAGTCTGGCGCACGAACCGATGCCGGTCGAGCAAGAACGCACTTGGGAGAATTGCATGAAGGGCGTCGTGTTTGTCGGTGACCGGAAGCTCGAGCTGCGCGACTTCCCCGACCCTACGCCCGGCCCCCGCGACGTGGTGATCGAGATAAAAGCGTCCGGTATGTGCGGCAGCGATCTGCACGTCTACCGCGCCACCTTCAAGCCCGGGGATGCCAGCTCGGGCTTCAAACGCGGCGCCGAGCCAGTGATCGCCGGCCACGAACCCTGCGGCATCGTGGTCGCGGTCGGCACAGCGGTGACACCCAAGGAGGCTGGCCTCGGCCAGCGGGTGATGAATCACCACTACACCGGTTGCGGTAGCTGTAAGCATTGCCGCTCTGGCTGGGCACAGATGTGCCTTGAAGGCTCTATCGTCTTTGGCGCCAACGGCAACGGCGCGCACGCCAGGTACATGAAAGTGCCGGTTGAAACACTCGTGCCCCTGCCTGATGCGCTCTCGTTCGAGACGGGCGCAGCCATCTCCTGCGGCACTGGCACGGCCTACGGTGCGTTGAAGCGGCTCAATCTGCAGGGCGGTGAAACAATTGCCATCTTTGGCCAGGGCCCGGTGGGGCTCTCTGCGACCCAGCTCGCCGCAGCCATGGGTGCCCGAGTCATCGCACTCGACGTCTCACCCGAGCGCGCCGGACTCGCGCGCGAGTTTGGTGCGAACGAAGTGATCGATGCGCGCTCCAACAATCCCGTCGAGGCTATCCGCGAACTGACCCATGGCGAAGGTGCGCACAAGACCCTCGATACTTCGGGCGCGAGTGAGGCGCGGGCCGCCGCGGTGAGAGCCGCACGAACCTGGGGAACCGCCTGCTACGTCGGCGAGCGCGGTCAGGTTACCCTCGATGTGAGCCCCGACCTGCTGCGCCGACAAATCACGCTGGTCGGCTCCTGGACTTTCTCCACGCAGGGGCAGGCCGACTGTGCCGAGTTCGTCGCCGACCACAATGTTGCCGTCGACAAGCTCTTCACCCATCGTTGGCGACTGGAACAGGCCGAAGAGGCCTATCGCCTGTTCGACACCCAGACCACCGGCAAGGGCGTAATCCTGCCGTCCTGACCATGATCGTTACGGGCGGAACCGTATCCGCGAACTTCTGCTTCAGGATCAACATTGCAGAGTAATCGTCGCCTGTTCGCTTCACCTGTGGCACCGTCATGTCTGCCAAGGACCCGTTTTCCGGATTAGCACGTCGCAATCCACCAGCTGATTTCAAATAAGACGTTGTGGTTTCTGACTTCGTTTTGAAGAACGGCGGCCGTATCAACATGAACCCTCCAAAAACTGATTCACGCTACGCGGCTCGCACGAAGGACCGCGACCGCTTTTATCCGAGCGGCCGGTCAAAGCATTGGATTGAGGTCAAGAACCGGAAGCATCCGGCTTTCGCCGGCTGTTGGAAGCGCATCGCCAGTAGTCCGGCCCCGAGGCTTCGCTTTTAAAAAAAACCGACGCTCAAATCTAAGCCGTACGTTTGGATCGCGACCAACGACACAAGCAAACCGATACCGGAAAAAATAAGGACGATCTTC
>Ga0182040_10000455_pt1 | contig 18665 bp, 11 predicted proteins | sample flu12Cox44000176_FD_125973 | JGI IMG/M metagenome (GOLD analysis project Ga0182040, IMG submission 125973) | Lab enrichment of tropical soil microbial communities from Luquillo Experimental Forest, Puerto Rico - flux8day.12C.oxic.44.000.176 | ecosystem: Environmental > Terrestrial > Soil >... | reverse complement strand
GGCGCCGTTGGTCTCGCCCTGTCTAAGCTTGGCCCTCCTCTTGCGCCTCGAGAGCCTCCTTTTAGGAACGCGGATTTCTGCAAACGCTTGCACGTGCGAACTTATAGCGTCTTTTGCAATGCTGTCAAGCTCGTCGGAGCGTTGGCTCGCGGCCACGGTTGCTCTGGCGATGGCTTGGGGCCGTGAACGGCGCGATCCCTTCGCTTGCGTTGGGGCTAATCAGGCTGGTTTTTTGGTTGAGGCGAGGACGGCGATCGATCGGCGAGGCTTCGTCTCTTCTCTTCCATCTCGTTCGACTCCTTTTGGAGGCGCATAAACGAATCCAGCGCTGTGCGGCTGTCCTCTGTTTTCCCAAGCCGCCGGTAGACGTTCGCTAAAACGTAATAATAGGAAGACGCCCTTGGATTGAGGGCAACCGCTTTGTCCAAAGCTTGGGCCGCATCGTCGAGCCGGCCTTCGGCCTCGTCCGCTTTGGCCTGCTGGAACCAGGCGCCATCGCACTTAGGATCGAGTTCGAGTGCTGCTCGGGCATAGGCGAGCGCCCTCTCGGTATCGCCCTTGCGGTTGTAATACGCGCTTAGGTTCACATGTGCCGAGACGAACTTGCCTTTCCTGGCTGCATTGAGGGCGATCGCTTTCTCATAGCTTTCAACCGCTCCAGCCCCGTCACCCAAGGATTCCTTCGCAAACCCCAGAGCATCCCAAGCTTCCATGTAGGAAGAGTCTATCCGGAGCGCAGCCTCAAATTCCTCTCGCGCGGCGACCCAGCTGTCTTGGATGGAGAACAGTTTGCCCAGGTTGAAATGCATCTCGGCGGATTGCGGGTTGTACTGGATTCCTTGCTCGAACTCCATGCGAGCCGCATCGAGCCTCCCCACAATCATTAGGTCGCGGCCAAGAATTTTGTGGGCCTCCGCGTTTCGAACGTCGAGCTCGAGCGACTTCGCCAGCGCTTGGATGGAGTCCCCGATTTTCCTCTGTGCGAACTGGCTGTACCCCAAAGCGTACCAACCCCAGGACGATTTAGGGTGCTCTTTTACATAAGCACCAAGCAGCGGCTCAACATCCCCGAAACGTCCCTCGCTGATGTACTTTTCGAATTGCCGAACGCGTTCAGGGTCGTCCGGAGCACTCTTTTCGTTCGAGAGTCGAGAGATCTTCTCTCTTGCCTCGATGTCGCCGGGGTTGGACTCCAATGCTTTTCGATAGGCGGCCACGGCCCCTTGCGCATCGCCTTGCTTCTCAAGAACAGTTCCCAGGAGATGCTGGGCATCGGAGGAATCTGGTTGTAACTGAAGAGCGTGCTTGAACTTTGCAATGGCTTGCTCGAACTCCCCTTTGCCGAGCGCGGTACGGCCTTCGGCAATGTCCAAATCAGCATTCTGTTTACGGTCGTCCGCAGAAACCAATTCGCGGCCCTTCTGCAGCTCGGCAACGGCCTCGTCCTTGTGCCCTGCGCGCCCGAGGGCCAGTCCCAGCTGATAGATGGCCTGGGCATTCTGAGGCTCGAGGCGCACTGCCTCCCGGAGTTCTCTGATCGACTCCTCGACTCTCCCGACGCTGAGAAGCGCCCTGCCCAGAGCAAGACGTGCATGCGGAAAATTTGGCTCGGCGGCAATCACTTTGCGCAATTGCTCGATCTGCTTGGCCGGACCGTAGTTCGCATCTGCGCCGTAAGCCATTGCCAGGTTGAATTGCGCCTTCAAGGATCCGGGCGCGATCGCTATGGCCTTCTCAAGCTCCTGGATAGCCTCTCGACTGTCAGTGGTCGTAAGCACGGCGCCCAGATTAGCGTGGGCATCGGCGTAATCTGGACTTATGCGCAAAGCCTCGCGAAACTCCGCGATCGCCTCTTTTTCGTTGTTCTCCTGCGCCAAGACAAGCCCTATATTGTTGTGGGCTTCTGCGAAATCCGGCCGCAGTCGAGTGGCCGCACGGAATTCCGCCAAGACTTCTTTGCTATCGGCTCCTTTTCGGCCAAGCAGCAGCCCCAGCACATTGTGCGCTTCGGCTGAGTCCGGTTTCGCAGTCAACGCCTTCCTGAGATCTCGGGTCGCCGTGTCCCAATCCGGCGCCGGGCCCGCGGGAACGGGGATATTCAGGCCCGCCTCGAACTGCCCGATGGCTTTGTCCATCTCCCCGCCGCGAAGATAAAGTATTCCGAGATCAATGTAGGTGGCGGAAAACGACGGTTGGAGCGCAATCGCCCGCTGCAGGTTTCGCCGGGCATCCTCGAGTTCCCCGGTTTCCCTCAGCGCGGTTCCTAGAAAGGCATAGCTCGAGCCTCCGGCCGGATCGAGTCGAACGGCCTCCCGGAGTTCGGATAGGCTTTTGGTCTTCGAGCCGCTGTACCACAGCGCAACGCCAAAATTGTAGTGCGCATCGCTTAGGTCGGGACGGAGCGCGACCGCGCGCTCCAAGTGGATCAATGCGGAAGTCAAGTCCCCTTGCTGGCCCAATATGAAACCCAGCAAATTCTCGGCCTCGGCGTGGCTACTATCTTTACTGACAGCCTCGGCGAGGAGCAGTTCGGCCTCTTTCAGGTCGCCGCGCGCAGCGGCTTGTTGCCCGAGTTTGTACAAATCATCGGCCGGGCTCGCTGACGGCTGGTGCGCTTTGCGGAGGGATGCGGCCTGCTGCTTCAAGGCCACGCCAAGCGAATAGTAACCCTCGCGGAACTCCGGGTCGGTGCGCAGTAAGGATTCGAAAGTTTCGATGGCCGCGCCCAGGTTTCCGCTCTGCTCGAAGGTCTGGCCGAGCAGATACTGCGCATTAATGTTGTTTGGCTCCCGCTTCACTGCGAGCCGGAGATGCATGAGGGCCGCCTGGGCGTCACCCGTTTCCCGCAGCGCAATGCCTAGGTTGAGGTGTGCCGGCACGTTGTCGGGCTCAAGCGACAAGGCCTTTCGAAAAGCACCGATGGCGCCGGACAGGTCGCCGTCCTTGGCCAATGCCGAACCCAGGTTGTTGTAGGCGCGCGCATATCTGGGGTTATGGGAAACGGCCTTTCTGAATTCAGCAATGGCATTCGGAAAATCGCCCTTCTGCATGAAGGCGGCGCCTAGCCAGTTGTGTGCCTCCGCGGAAGAGGGGCCGAGCTTCACCGCGCGCTCGAAGGCTTCGAAGGCCTGTGCGTAGTCGTTGCGAGCCCAAAACGCGAGTCCCAGTCTCACATAAAGCTTGGAATTGGCCGGATGGCGGCTTATCTCTTCCTGAATCTGGCTGACCGATGCGTGCTCTCCCCGAGTGATCTGTGCGCAGGCTGGCAGAAGAGATGGCCCGATTGCGAGGACGACCAAGCTCACAGCCCGCGTCAACTTTGCAAGGCGATTCATGTCTCCCGGTCTCATGGAGTCTGCGAGAGAGGCTCTGGTTCACCTTCGTCGAAGCCACTGACGCGAGACAGGATACCGCCAAGGCGATTCGCTGTAAACGAATACTGCCTTGAGGTATCGCGGGCCGATGAGTAGGACCGTACAGGCAGCTCTCTAGGTCCGAGGCCTGGGGCCCCTGAGTACAAAGGTTCTTCGACGGTTTCAGAGATTTTCTTTGCCGCTTCAAAGAAATTTCTTGACTTCGCTTCGCTTGAGGTGTAAGAAGCGACGAGATGTTCAGGAAAACGTTTACTCGACCCAACCCGTCAAACGAAATCCCTGAACTTTTTCCTGTGTTGGGGTGTTTGGAGCAAGGTCGTTCTGGCGAAAAGACTCCTGCGTGAATCCGAACAAGGGGGTGTGGAACCGGCGATTGGTATTTTCGAGGTTGTAGTCCTGTAGGCTGGCCCGGTTTCCTAATGCACTGTCTCGACGGGCTTACCTCCAACTCAACGGCCGTTTCATACAACTCCGCTACGTTTCACGCCCGGCTCCAGCTTTTACTGTGGGAGGCGCAAAGATGATACGGGCATTTTCTCTCGGCGTGGTTTTGTGTGCAGGGATTGCATTGACCGGCCACAGCATGTATGCGCAAGTGGCGGACCGGGCGGTTATCACTGGTATCGTCACCGACTCGAGCGGCTCCGCCATTCCGGACGCGAAGGTCACCATCACCGATGAGAATACCGGCACGAAAATCGTTGTGGGCACGACCAGCGCCGGCAACTACAGCACGCCGCCGCTGATCTTGGGCAACTACACGGTCGTAGTCGAGAAAGAAGGGTTTAAGACCTCTACAACCAGGGGAATTGTCTTGACCGGAGGGCAGACCTACCGTCAGGACGTAAAGCTCGAAGTGGGCGCCGTGACCCAGAGTGTCACCGTCGAGGGCGGAGCTGAGCAGATCAACACGGACAACGCCACCGTTTCACACACCATTGGGGAGTCGTACTACCGCGACCTCCCAGCAGCCATGGGCGCCGACATCCGCCTGGCGGAGTCGCTGCTGCAACTGCAGCCTGGCTTTGTACCGATGCAGCCCAACGGTGACGCGATTTTCCGAGGCAGCCAGTTCACTTCGCGAATCAACGGCGGACAAACGCTGGCGACCGAGAATTGGTTTGACGGTGCCGCGTTCGGCTACGCGGAAGGCCATCAGGGGACGCAGGAAAGCTCCGTGCCATTTCCGTCCGTCCAAGAAATGACCGTGGTCGAAAATACCTTTTCGGCGCAGTACGGCCATACTAGCGGCGGTTTCATTAACTACACCACGAAAGCAGGGACCGACAAATTCCACGGCAACCTGTACAATTTTTACAGCAGCGATTCGCTCGATGCCGGGAACTTCTTTTTTGCCGGCATACCGACCATCCCCAATAAGAAACTTCCGCTCACGCAGGATAACTGGGGCGCCGCCATCGGCGGTCCAATACCCAAGATTAACACCGGGGGCAAGACGTTCTGGTTCTTTAACGTGGACGGCCTCGATTACCACAGCATCGTAAACACCGGGTATGTGAACACGCTTCCTACGGCGCTCCAGAAGCAGGGCAACTTTAGCGAGTTTCTGACTGGCAAGCAGGCAGTCGACGCCAACGGGAATCCAATGGTTGACGCTCTTGGGCGGCCGATTATGCAAGGGGCCATCTACAATCCAGCCACAACGCGTTTGGTCAATGGTGTGCCGGTCCGAGACCCGTACCCAGGCAACATTATTCCGGCAAACGACCCGCTTCTGAGTTCACTCGGGGCTTTTATGGCTCCCCTTATCCCTGCGCCGGATCGGAATACTCTCGCCGTAAACGGTTTTGGGGGCACTTCGGATGACAATAACAAGATTCACGTAAGAACCTGGCTCATCCGCATCGATCACACGTTCAACAGTAAATTCTCCATAAACAACACCTACTATCAGAACAACCGGCCGCGCATTGCGCACTGCGGTGGGCCACAGGGATGTAATACCGTGCATGACGGAGAAACTGATTCCGCCGCCAACGACACCTACATCGGTCAGGGGTTTTTCCAGCGCATCACCAACCATTTTGAGCACTTGCAGATGAATTGGGTGATTAGCCCCAACGTTTTCAATCACACGACGCTGGCCTACGACCGGTGGCATATGCAAGGAAACCAGCTGGCTGGAGGGGTCGGCTGGAATCAAAAGCTCGGGCTGGGTCTGCCGAACCAACCCGTCTTCAACAACGCTGGCTTTCCCTCCATCAACTTCAGCGGATCCCAGGGTTACACCGCCTATGGCACCCCGTGGGCCAGCGGCGGAAGCGACATCAATAACCGATATCAATTCCTTGACGATGTCAGCTGGACGACAGGGAAACACACGGTCAAGGCCGGCATCGAATACCGCTATATGACTTTCCCGCAAACCGGTTGGGCTGTTAACACGGGCGGGAGTTTTAACTTCAGTTCGAACGAAACCGCTGCTTTCGACGCTACCGGGGCTAACCGAAGCGATCAGACCGGGAACGGGTTTGCCTCTCTCCTCCTGGGACAAGTAAACAGCGCGGGTTTCTCGGCACCCTTTGCTTACATGCCCAAAATGAAGTACGCCGCCCCGTGGGTCAACGATGACTTCAAACTGACCCCCAAGCTGACCTTGTCCTTTGGACTACGCTTGGATTGGCAGTCAGGGCTGTATGAACAGCATGGGCGCTTTTCCACTTTCGATCCCGCGGCTCAGAACCCGGTCGGTCATCTCGGAGCGACCATCTTTAACAGCTCCAAAGCCAACGGCAACAGCAACTGGAATGTCGGTCCGCGCTTTGGTTTTGCCTACAACTTCAAAGATAAGAACGTCATCCGTGGTGGCTACGGCATCTATTACGCCGGAGCACAAGCCGATTCGTGGGATCCCTATCCGGTGGACGGTTATCAAACGAATCCGACCGCGCCGAACTTGACCAATGGTCTGCTGCCGGCGTTCTACTTCCAAGGAACCGGCAGTTGTCCACCCCAGGAGACTGCGCAGGGCATTTCCTGCGGCTGGCCCGCGGGGTCCATCGTCCTTCCACCGCAACTCCGAGCCGATGTGGCAAACGGCGGCAATCCGGTCGGGGTTGCTCACAATACCTACACCATGCCGCGCTATCAGAACTGGTCGCTGTCGTTCCAGCGTCAGTTGACCGCCAACATGGCTATTGATATTGCCTACGTTGGGAATCATGGAACGCGATTAATCGACGGCCGCAGCTCTGCGGGCGTTTATGACAATATGAACCCTGGGAGCGTGCTGTCGCTCGGTAGCGCGCTTACCAACGGGCAGTTCGTCAACGGTGTCCCGAACGCCGCGGCGATCGCCGCAGGCTACACGACGCCGCCTTACCCCACGTTTACGGGAGACTTGGCGCAAGCCTTGAGAGCATGGCCCCAATACCAGCAGATCAACTGGCGATATTTCCCGAACGGCAAGAGCCATTACAATGCCTTTCAAGCCAGCTTAGACCGGCGCATGAGCCGTGGCCTGCAGCTGAGGGTCGCCTACACTTACTCGCACCTCATGAACAACGGTTCGGAAACAGGGTTAGGCTCGGGCGGTCCCCCCGTACAGAATCCGAGCGACCTGAGCAATCTCTATACGGTTAGCTCCGACGATGTGCCGCACATTCTCACTTTCGGTTGGATGTATCAGCTGCCCTTTGGCAAAGGCAAATGGATCGGAGGAAACACGTCTACCGCATTGGATAAGGTCATCGGCAACTGGCAAATCTCGGCCATCCAAACCTATCAGTCGGGGAGACCTCTATCCATCACGATGGCGAATAACAGCCTTGGTGGTTACCTCTTTAACTATGCGCAATTCCCTAACAAGGTCAGCGGTACGAACCCGTTGACGGGGAACTTCCATGATCCCAACGCGGATACCTACCTGAACGCGGCGGCATGGACTTTCCCCGGGCAGTTTGCCTTCGGCAACGCACCCAGGAATGATGAAAACGTCCGGTGGTACGGGTATCACAATGAGGACTTCTCGATTCAGAAAGACACTTACTTTGCCGAGTCCCGCTTTGTTCGTTTCCAAGCTGATGCTGGGAACGTCTTGAACCGGGTCTTCTTCTGCCCTCCCGGCACAGGCTTGGGTAACGCGAACTTCGGCAAAACCGGCAGCCAGTGCAATATCCCGAGGCGCGTCCAGCTGGCGTTGCAAATCTTCTTCTAGGCTCACCCCGGGAAGACACTTTCTGTGGATGGCCCGCCGCTGCGCGGGCCGTCCACGGATAGGTGGGTGGAATAGTGCTTGGCTTACCTCTCCCTTGTGAATTTCTCGCGCCGAACTATGCCGCGGCCTTCTTCGACGACGAGCAGTTGATTCGCAGCTATGTTCTTGAACGATTCCACCATGCCCAGTGGCCAGCGAACTTCCACTAAGTCTGCTTGCTTAGCATGAGCGAGACCAAAATGCAGCCGTAAGTCATTTTGGGAAAGATAGCTCGAGCCGCTCATCACCTCATTCATTTGAGACTGCCGCCCGGTAACAACTCGCACTCGCGCGCCAATGGCGCTGCGATTCGACTTCGTGCCAATGCACTTGACCTTCAGCCAGTTGTTTTTCGAGCGAGAATCATTGCGGAGAAGCGAAGGAGGCTCGTTCATGTTTAGGATCGCGACGTCGACGTCTCCGTCGTTGTCGAAATCGCCAAACGCCGTACCGCGGCTCGGCCGCGGTTCGCTGAGTGCCGGTCCAGCGCTCGAACTAACCTCGACAAAGCGCCCGTTGCCGAGGTTCTTATATAAGAGCTTTCTCTGCTTGAAGGTTACGTGCAGCTTCTTGGTGTCCACTTCGGGGAACACGTGGCCGTTCGACATAAGAATATCCGCCCAGCCATCGTTGTCGAAATCGAAAAACCCGACTCCCCATCCCAGATACTTGGTGTTGGCTCCCAATCCCGCCTGAAAGACCGCGTCGTAGAATGTTCCGTCGCCGTTGTTATGGTATAGGTTCGCGGTTTGGTCGGAGTAGTTGGTCTTGACAATATCGAGCCAGCCGTCGCAGTCGTAGTCGGCCACGCCGACCCCCATTCCTCCTTGCGGCACGCCATTTTCATTCAGGGCGCAGCCGGCCTCGGAGCCGATTTCCTCGAATGTTCCATCATGATTGTTGCGGTAGAAGCGGCTTGGCACCGAATCACACGCAACATAGATATCCGGCCACCCGTCGTTGTCAAAATCCGCTGCGCACACGCCAAGGCCGTAAGAGCCCGCGGGAATCCACTGTTCACTCGTGAAAGTGGGCGTCGCGGGGCCGCGCGGAACGACAACACCGGATCGCTCGGAAACATCCTCAAACGTTCCATCCCCGCGATTGTGGTACAGAATATTCGTCCCGCCGCTGAGTCCTTGCGGTCCGCAGCTGATCGACAGGCCAAAATACCGGCAGTATTGATTGTCGCCGGGTAGAGGGGCCGTTTGCGGATCGAAATTCACGTAGTTGGCAACAAATAGGTCAAGGTGGCCGTCGCGGTCATAGTCCACAAAACAACAGCCGGTATTCCAGCGAGTCATCGGGTCCTTTTGCCGAAGGCCGGCCTTCTCGGTGACGTCGGTGAAGGTTCCGTCTCCGTTGTTGTGATAAAGGACGATTCCACCCCAATAGGTCACGACCAGATCGTCGAAGCCGTCGTTGTCGTAATCTCCGACGCAGCAGCCCTGTCCCCATCCCGATCGAATCAGTCCGGCTTTCTCGGTTATGTCGGTAAAGGACCCATCACGATTATTGCGAAACAACAAATTCGTCGGCGGATGGTCGGGGGAGACACCTTCGAATCTCGTTCCGTTGACCAGGAAAAGATCCAGCCAGCCGTCGTTGTCGTAGTCGAAGAGGGCGAGGCCGCAGCCGATTTCCTCGAGGAGGTAACGCTTGCGGGTGACACCCCCGAAAACATTTTTTGCCTGGCTTAACCCGGCCTGCGCCGTAACGTCGGTGAAATGAAAACTTGCCCCCGGACTAGGACCGCTGCCAGGTTTTTGCAGGGCGGGTGACGCAGGCGATCTTTGCAGCGCCAGCATTTCACCGAGACCGGGCAACCATTTCGAAGCAGGGACGAGCGAGCCCCACCGCGCGATTTGCCGAAGAAAATCGCGCCTCGATACTGGGGTTGGCACCATCAAATTGCGCCTGATTCCGCTCGTCGAGGAGTCATCCGGCATGCTTCCATCATTCCGGCAGCAGCAATCGGAGTCGCACGTCGCTCTGCGCACTGCGCTCCGCTTCCAGTTTGCGGGATTCTCGAAGCTCGTTCTCCGATTCGTTGACTTTGCCGAGGCGTCGCAGCAACAAGCCAAGTTGATAATGGGCTTCCGCGGACTGCGGATCGAGCGAAACCGCCCGCGCAAGATTCCGCTGGGCTTCCTCATACTGGTGCTGTCTCAAGAGAATGCCTCCCAGTTTGGTATACGAAGGGGCGTGTTCCGGATGGCTTTTGACCAGCTCGCGAAAAACAGCGACCGCCTGGTCCTCCCGGCCGAGGGAATCATACGTAAGCGCCAGGTAATAGGAAGCGGCCACTTGATCGGGTTGCGTTTTAAGACTTTGTTTGAGCGAGGATTCCGCTTCGCCGTAATTTCCTTCGAGGTAGTAAACCGCGCCCATTGCATAGTTTAGGACGCCGTCCTGCGGGTGCTTTCGCAAGAGCCCGGAGAGCAGTGAGGCAGCCTTGGGCAGATCGCCTTTGGCGACCTGGGCAGAGGCCAGAACGTAGACGTACGGATCGTGATCCGGGTTCAGCGAAGCGGCCTTTTCGAGCGCAGGCAAAGCGTCCTCCAGCAGATTCCGCTCAAGACATACTTTCCCGAACTCGAAAAGGATTTGTGGATTTTCCGGTTCTTGCTGTTTTGCCTTGAGCAGGTAGGCAAGAGCCTTCTCGCTATCTCCCCGTCTCTCCGCAATATCGGCAAGGTTCTGGTCACAGATCGCACAAGCAGGTTGCAAGGTGAGCGCAAGTTGAAAACTTTGCTCGGCGCGGTCGAGAAGTCCGAGCGATAGGTAACCCTCTCCGAGCGTCTGGGCCGCAGCCGCAGACGGATGCAGAGCGACATTGGCCTCTTCGTCTTCGAAAACCTCCCTGGCCTCGGAGTTCATCCCGCAGGCGATCAAGACCTTGGCAAATTCGAAGGACAAGTCATCGGAGGGCGGCGCTGGCAAGTCATGCCAGCTACGAACAAGAGCTTTCAGCTCTTCCTTTTTTCCAAGCGCACCATAGTCCGTTGCCAGCAGGAGCACCCCGTCGTCGGACTCGCGCAGTTGACGAACAATGGGATCGGCTACCCGCAAAGACTCCCGGTAATTGCCGAGAGATGCTTCGACCTTGGCCAGCCCCAGCCGGCCGTTGACATTTCCAGGATCACGCGCCAGGACTTCCCGAAAGCATTTTCTCGCCAAAACGGGCTTGTTCTGGAGCAGGTAAGCGTTTCCCAGGCTTGTCCTGGCCCCGAGCAATTGTGGATCGAGCGCGAGCGCTTGGGTCAGAAAACTCTCGCTTTCCCCGTAGCGGCCCTCGCGCAGGCGAATGGTTCCAAGCATGGCTAGCGCCAGGGCGCGTGTGGGCGGATTGTTTAGTGCCTGCCGAGCTTCCGTCTCGGCTTGGTCTGTTTGTCCCTGGTTCAGCAGGTTTGCTGCCTTTTCGATGTGATTCATCTGGGCCAGACAGACGTTTGCAAGAATCGGGAGCGCAAGACAAAATACAAAGGAGCAAAGCCCGCGTCCGAGATGCCCGGCGGGATGGCGGAGGATTTCCGCAGTTTCGCTACGGTGGCGCATGCTCGTACATGCTAGCAAGGCCGGCAGAATCGAGGCAACGTTTACTGAAGCCGGAAAGGATGGGCGGTCAAAGTGCAGCGGGAAAAGGCTTCTGCCGAACCCACAGGTCTTCGTCCGCTGACGGCCTTTTCCACTCTTCGGGGAGTCCGATAGCTTGGTCATTAAGAAAACAGGGCCACATACTGGCTCGCGCCGCACCTTCTTGAAACGCCTGCTCGCTGGCCTCGCCGCTAGCGAGCTCTCGCGCTCGACATTGCCATGCTCGGTCGCCATGCCTCAAAACACCAATAAGTTTCCCTTTGAGCTTGTTCCTCCCGCGGTTAGCGGGATTACCTGGGTGCACCGCAACGGGCGCTCACCGGACATGTACTTGCCGGAAACCGTGGGTGCCGGGTGTGGATTCATCGATTATGACAACGACGGCTGGATGGACATTTACCTGGTAAACAGCGGGAGGTGTGATTTCTTTGACCCCGATCCCGGGCTGCGCAACGCGCTTTATAAGAACAACCGAGACGGAACTTTTACGGACGTCACCGAAAAAGCCGGGGTGGCGGGCGGTGGGTACGGGATGGGCGTGGCCGTTGGAGATTACAATGGCGACGGCTGGCCCGATCTCTTGGTGACGCAATACAACGGCCTGATTCTCTACCGTAACAACGGTGACGGCACGTTCACGGACGTCACCGGGAAAGCCGGATTGCCTCGGGAGGGCTGGGCTTCGAGCGCCGTTTGGTTTGACTACGACAACGACGGGAAGCTCGACCTTTTTGTCTGCCGCTTTGTGGACTTCAATAAATCCAAGAACAAGTTCTGCGGCAACCGCGAAAACGGGCAGCGCTACTATTGCATCCCGCGCGTTTACGATCCCATGCCGAGCTGGCTATTTCACAACAACGGCGACGGTACGTTTCGAGACGTCAGCCGCGAATCGGGAATCGCCAAGTCCTTGGGCAAGGCTTGGGGCGTTGTCGCCTGCGACATTAACAACGATGGGCGGACGGATTTGTTCGTGGCCAATGATACCGTGGAGAACTTCTTGTTTGTGAACCGCGGCAACGGGAAGTTTGAAGAAGTGGGTCTCGCGGCCAACGTTGGTTATAGCGCCGAGGGGCGGGCGCGATCGGGAATGGGAGCGGATTCTGCCGATTACGACCAGGACGGCTGGATGGATTTGTTCGTTAGCAACGTGGATCAGGAGATGTATTCGCTTTATCACAACAATGGCGACGAAACGTTCGATGACATGGCCGTTCCGTATGGCATCGGCAAGGTCACCCGGCCGATGAGCGGGTGGGGAGTGAAATTTTTCGATTATGACAACGACGGCACGCTTGATCTGTTCCTGGCCAATGGTCATCCGGACGACAAAATCGAAGAGCATACCAGCGGAGTGAAATACCGCGAGCCATTGTTGCTGTTTCACGGCACGGGCCGGGGCTTCGAAAACGTGACCGGCGACAGCGGCCCGCTTTTCTCAAGGCCCTATGCGGCGCGCGGCATGGCGATTGGAGACTTCAACAACGACGGCGCCCTCGATGTTCTCATCGCCGTTAACGACGGGGCGCCGTTGCTGCTCAAGAATCAAGCAGGCCGACTCAATCATTGGCTTGGCGCGAGGTTGCTGGCGAAGCGGGCCAATCCGGACGCCGTTGGTGCACTGCTTAGCTGGCGGGCGGGAGACTTGAAGCGGTCACTCTTCAAAACGGGAGGAGGAAGTTACCTGGCGTCGCACGATCCCCGCGTAGTCATGGGCCTAGGCAAGCGCACCCAGATGGACTGGGTCGAGGTGAGGTGGCCCGAGCCAAGCGGTCGCGTGGAACGATTCAGCAACCTCCCGGTGGACCGCTACATCGATCTCGTCGAGGGCCAAGGCGAACCGCGAAAACCCTGACCAGGGAACGCACATGCCAGCCCCTTTTGGGCTGGGGCTTAGAGAAGCATGAAAGAAAGGAGCTGGCACCTAGTCGGGGCCGGGCAAATCGTGTTAGATTGCTCGCACTGCGGGTATCCAAATCGGTGAGGGCAAAAGAACAAGCCTTAAATATTCATGAAGTTGCCAGACGCGCGCGGGTGTCTACGGCGACGGTGTCCCGCGCCATCAACCGCGTCCCGACGGTTAATCCCAAGCTTTCACAACGAGTTTGGAAGGTCATTAAAGAACTGGGGTATTACCCCAATACGCAGGCGCGCGCTCTGGTCTCGGGCCGCAGCAGAATCTTCGGGCTGATTGTCTCCGAACTGACGAATCCGTTCTTTCCGGAAATCGTGCAGGTCTTCGAGACCATCGCCGTTCGACACCATTATGAGATTCTCCTGACCTCGACGATGAACGATCCAGAGCAGATGGAGAGTTCCGTCCGCCGGATGATCGAACGTCAGGTCGAAGGCGTGGCGGTCATGACCTTCGGCATGGAAGAAGCCCTCCTGGAAGACTTGAAATTGCGCCAGGTTCCTCTGGTTTTCGTTGATGTTGGACCCCGCCGCCCGCGAGTGAGCAACCTGCGCATCGACTACCTGGCCGGCATTCGGCAGGCCGTGCAGCATGTCGCCGCGCTGAGGCATGAGAAAATCGCTTTCATCACTGGACCTCATACTCTCAAGTCCGCCATGGCCAGGAAGCAGGCGTTTCTAAAGGCCATGCACGATATTGGGCGGGAGCCGGATATGAATTTAATCGTGGAAGGGAACCACACCATGGAAGGCGGCCAGATCGCTTGCGGCCACTTGCTGGCTCTAACCAAAAAGCCCACAGCCATTCTCTGCTCCAATGACATGACGGCCATCGGAGTGATGAGGAAGTGTTACGAAGACGGAATATCCATACCTAGGGATCTTTCCGTGGTCGGCTTTGACGACATCCGCTTGGCACAGTTTATGCTCCCGCCACTTACGACCGTGCAAATGTCTCAAGCGGAGTTAGCAAGGCTTGCTTTCGATGCGCTGCTTGCCGAAGTGGAACGCGAGGAGCCACTTCCGGAAGGGTCTGAATATGTGCTCAAAACAGCGCTGATCGAGCGCGAATCGACGGCCATTTGCCGCGAAGGCGCTGCCTTAAAAACCAATCATCCGGCGCCCATACGAACGGTTGGCTAGGCCGACCACTGGATGACGGTATACGAGCGCGCCGGCAGTTCCAATTTGGTCCGGCCGCCGCTCGTGATAGGCTTTGCGAAGGTCTGAGGAGCAACTTTCTGAGGGGTATCGAAGGTATTGAACGCCTTTAGGTCGCTTCCGGTCAGGACCGTCGAGACGAGCACCTGCCCCGGTGTCCGATCCTGCCAGTTGATCTCGACGACGTGGGCTTTAGACAGGTCGCGGTTCAGAGCAAAAATGGCGACTTTTCCGTCCTGAGCAGTCATCGTGCCCGCAACGTCCACATAGGGAACCTGGCCTAGCTTCGAAACTTCATAAGTCGGTGATTCGACCAGTAGATTGAGGACCGCCCCGCGACCATACTCAAGCGCCCACTTATAAGGATAATAGATGGTCTGGCGAAGCAAACCGCTGCTATTGGTCATAATGGGCGCAATAACATTGATGAGCTGCGCCAGGCAGGCAACCTTAACGCGATCCGCATGACGAAGCAGGGAGTTGACCAAGCCGCCCACCAGTAGGGCATCTTCCAGGTTGTACACCTCTTCGAGTAAATGAGGAGCTTCCTGACGATGCCCGTTGGTGGCGTCGCCGGTGCGCGCCCGGTACCACACGTTCCACTCATCGAACGATAGCCACAACCTTTTCGGCGAGCGCTTGTGTCCTCGTACGAGGTCGCAAACCGCGATCGTCTCTTCGATCTGCTGTTCCATGCTCAAGTTCATCGCCAAGAACTTCGCGCTGTCGCCTCCGGTATCCTGCGGGCTATTCGTGAAGTAGCGATGCAAGGATAGCCCGTCAACATAGTCGTAGCATTGCTCCAAAACCTCGCGGTCCCACTCCAGGTAGGTAGGCATAAAGGGCCCGCTCGAGCCGCAGGCGATCAATTGCAGCGAAGGATCGACATAGCGCATCTGCCGTGCCGCATCCTGTGCTTTCATCCCGTACTCGGTTGCCGTCATATGTCCGATCTGCCAGGGACCATCCATCTCGTTGCCCAGGCACCAGCGCTTCACACCATAAGGCTCGGAAAATCCATGCTTGCGCCGCAGATCGCTCCATTTAGTCCCCTGATCTGAGTTGCAATACTCCACAAGAGCCGCCGCCTCCTCAGCGGTTCCTGTCCCAAGATTGAGGCCCATTAAAGGTTCGGCCCGCACAGCCTTGCACCAGGCCATAAATTCATTCGTGCCGAACTGGTTCGTGTTGATCGAATTCCAGGCTTTGTCAAGGACGCGCGGACGGCTTTCCTTGGGGCCGACGCCGTCGAGCCAATTGTAGCCAGAAACGAAATTGCCGCCGGGATAGCGAATGATGGGAACACCCATCTGGCGCACTTCTTCCATGACGTCTCTGCGAAACCCGTTGGCATCCGACAGCTTCGAAACCGGGTCGTAAATCCCTTCATAAATCGCGCGCCCCAGGTGCTCAAGAAACGAACCAAAAAGGTTGCGGTCAAGCGCCCCGATGACGCGGCGGGAGTCCAGGTAAACCCTGGCCATGTCGCTCGTGCCCGGCAAAGCTTGGCCGGACAGGAAGGAACCGCCGCCGAGCAGAGAAGTCCCGCCCCAGGCCGCCCCCGCGTGCAACGCCTGGCTCAAGAACCGTCGTCGGTCGTAGGAAAACATCGAACGTCCTCCCGGTCACTCGATCAAAATCGAATGCTCACGTGAAAAGGGTTGCTTCCTTAACCTGTTCGAGCTTGTGGAACCAGGGTGACGAACCTCATATCCCAAGGCTACCATCACTGGTTACCGGGCTCTGGGGAGTAAACGTTTACCACATCACACCACGGACCTGCAAGCGCGATCCTGGCTCGGCGAATTCTCAAGGGAGTAGTCTGCCCGAAAGCCTGCTGGCGCGACGATTGGGCCAAACCAACTTGGCAACGATGAAGGTGGAAGTCGTCTTCTCACGCTTCGCGTTACCTGCCAGGAACAGCGACCGCTCGGGCTCTTTAGGCACCAGGGCTAGGCCGACCACATTGATTTGTCATCCGAGTTCGTTAGGCACAAATCCCCTGGCACGGACTACACATCGAGCGATTTCCCGCATGGTGCTTTCGCTGAGCCTTCTGAGAGCGGTTCTGGATGGCTGAAGACTCTGCTTCCGAATGGTCGAAATGGCTTCTGCTTGAACATCACACGCCTCAGCGAGACCAGTTTTCACCGGGCTGTAACCGGATGTGCGTCGGCGAATCTCTTAGTGCGGTGGAAAGGGGCACGGCCAACACGGTCTCGGCACGCGGGTGTTGGTTTCTCGCATCGACGGAAACCAGGACAACGGGACGCGGATTCTTTTGAGGGGGATCGGAAGGAAACTTGACGAACCAGATTTCGCCCCGCTTGGGCTGCGGCAACTGCCCTTTACTCCGCAACTGTCATACAACCCCTCGAACGACGGCGATACTCGCAACCCGGTGCGGCCTTCGTGGAACCCCAATTTCACAGGGCCTGTGATTCTCGGAAGCCCGAACTTGTACTTTTAATCCGGCTGCGTTTACCCAGCCATCTGCCGGGACTTACGGCAAAGCAGGGAGAAACATCTTGACGGGTCCCGGTTTGGTTGCGACAGACTTGTCTCTCGCCAAGAAACTAGCGTTTTCCGAACGGCTGATCCTGCAATTCCGCGCCGAGTTTTTCAACATTTTCAATCATACGAACTTCAACACTCCCAATCCCGTGGTGTTTACGGCCGCAACGGGCGGAGCGTCGCCCACGGCGGGTGTGATCACATCGACTTCAACGACTTCGCGACAGATTCAACTGGGATTGAAATTTCTGTGGTGAGACGGCTCGCCATGCTTGCCGGGGTAGAGGCGGGCTCGGTCGAGGGCAACGACCATCTGAGCTCCTAGACGCGAACTCTGCCGATGCAATTGGCCAAAGCCTGCTTGCCAGGAGAGAGTTGCCGCTGAGGGAGAGCGTTGGCGCTACCACTTCACGCCCTATTTCTTCGGTTTTCTCTCTTTTTGCTCTTGCAGAGCGTCTCGAGCAAGTATTTCACGGACGCGCATTCCTGAATAACGGCTTCAAGCTTCGGAATCGTTGCGTTTAGCTCATTTTCTTCCACCACTCCGTCGGCTAGCGTGGTGGCGATGCTTTCCAGTGCCGACCCGACGTCTTTCATGAGATTGGAAATAATCAGGAACTCTTTTTCAGTGGTCTGCTGCGGATCTGGAATCTTGAAAGCCACTCTTCCCACCTGTGATTCGAGAACATCTAGCGGTTCGAAATTCTTGACGAGCGCGCAAATCCTCGGCAGCAATTCAGCAGGTATGGGGCGATCTCCTCTGAGCCAATACATCAGCGACCGGTAGTTCGTCCCGAGCTGTTGTGCCAAAAGCCGGGTGTCGTACTCAGCCTTGCCCTCGACAATCTGGCTTAGTACCGTAGGCAGAGTCTTCGCAGCCATACGCTATTCCTTTAACTACGAATCTGTCCGTTCAAAAACGCCTTCATTTTGAACGGTGAAAGTGTGCATTGTAACTGAATTGCATCCCGGCTCCACAGGAGGTTTAATCGGCCAGGTCGAAGCTCCAAACGGCCTTTTCGAAGAAAGGACAAGCCTGGTGATGGAGGCCAAGGTCTGTGAGTTGATCAATGAAATCGCCTGTCTCGATGAGCTAAACACCATCATCGTCGTGACCCACGACGTTACGGCTGCCGCAACCGTGGCTGATCACTTGTGGCTTATGGGACGCGACCGCGACGGAGACGGAAATGTCATTCCTGGCGCACGCATTCAGGAAACGTATGACCTTATCGAGCGCGACCTTTGCTGGCACCCGGAGCTCACGAACTCTGCAAGATTCCTGGAGTTTGTTCGCGAAGTGAAAGAACGATTCCACAGGCTCTGATGTACTCGCGGTGTTTACAGCCGCGAAGAGAGGAGCGTCGCCGCTGGAGCTATAGGAGCGATGCAGGCATCTTTCTTGTTTCTTCGACGGTGCGCCCAAGAAGGACAGCGGTAGACCCCAAGTCGTCTTTAGACCGCGAGGGTTTCCGGAACATTTTTCGGGTGCGTGACTCCTTCAAGCCTACGACAGCGCGGAGCGGCGACATCCATGCGCGCGATTCTATAGTAGAATTTTCCTCGAGTTTTGCTAACTCGTCGCGGACGCCTCGCGCCTCTTGAGAAGTTCGCTCGACTGGAACGTGACTATGCCTTCCACTGAAAAACTCGACAGCCACCAGAAAGCGCTTACCCTGAATCTCAATCCATCGACCTTCGGTTCTTTCGCCGAAATCGGCGCCGGACAGGAAGTTGCGCGCTGGTTCCTTGTAGTGGGTGGTGCCTCCGGCACTGTCGCCAAAACTATCTCCGCGTACGACAAGGAAGTCAGCGACGATCTCTACGGCTCCGGTTCGCGCTATGTTTCCAGGCAACGGCTTGAAGCCATGCTGGAAAACGAATGGGTT
>Ga0182040_10000448_pt1 | contig 18754 bp, 18 predicted proteins | sample flu12Cox44000176_FD_125973 | JGI IMG/M metagenome (GOLD analysis project Ga0182040, IMG submission 125973) | Lab enrichment of tropical soil microbial communities from Luquillo Experimental Forest, Puerto Rico - flux8day.12C.oxic.44.000.176 | ecosystem: Environmental > Terrestrial > Soil >... | reverse complement strand
GCCCACAACTGTCGCCCATAGGTGAATGGTAGGCTCGCAGCCGACCCAACGGGTACATGAACTCCAAGAGCAAGTCGATCACCTCGGGGAAAAACTCAGTCCTGACCTCCGTGAGTTCGTCGATCGCGTGATCGTACCGGCGCTACTGCGCGAGTACCTCGCCGAAAAGAAGGCCGAGAATCCCGTTGCGGCGAGTCCGCGATCCGTGGCAAACTCCGCGCGAAGGCTTTCAGCCGAGGGGATTTAATGAATCAACTCCGCTGCGCCATATATGCAAGATTCTCTTCCGATCGCCAGAGCCCTACTAGCATTACCGACCAAGTCAGAAAGTGCCAAGAGTATGCGGCGCGCCAGGGTTGGACTATCCTTCCGGAACACATCTACTCTGACGAGGCAATCTGTGGAGCAAGCACTGAACGCGATGGCCTGCAGCGGATCCTCGCAGCCGCCACGAGCGCAGCGCGCCCATTCGATTGCATCCTCATCGACGATACTTCGCGCCTTACCCGTAAGCTGGCCGATGCGCTGAATCTATATGAGAAGTTGACCTTCGCGGGCGTTCGGCTTGTGGCCGTGAGCCAGGGTGTCGACTCCGAGAGTGCCCAAGCCGAGCTACTGATTGGTGTCCATGGTCTGATTGATGCTGTGTACTGGCGCGAGCTCGCCCAAAAGACTCACCGTGGAATGCAGGGGCGCGCCATCGGCGGCCTCGCCACAGGTGGCAGGTGTTTCGGCTATCGGAGCATCAAAGGCCCGGACGATACGGTGCGTCTCGAGATCGAGCCAAGCGAAGCAGCGACCGTGCGTCGAATCTTCGATATGTACTCCGACGGGAAAAGCCTGAAACGCATTGCCTGGGAATTGAACTCTGGGAGTGTTCCATCTCCCCGCCCGCAGAAAGGCCGCATCTCGCGATCGTGGTGTACTTCGTCCGTCCGCACCATCCTGAAAAACGAACGCTACCTCGGAAGGATGGTATGGAACAAGAAGCGCAAAGTGCGCGTGCCTGGAACCGGCCGGCGCGTCCATCGCCCGCGTCCAGAATCCGAATGGGTCACGGCAGAGGCGCCGCACCTGCGAATCATCCCTGACGAACTTTGGGCCAAGGTCGAGAAACGCTTTGGTGTGGTTCGAGAACTCTGGCAACGCGAAAGTGGCCGGCCAGGACTAGCAAGCGGGCAGCAGCGCCGAGTGTATTTCTTCTCAGGGCTGCTCAAGTGCGGCGTGTGCGGGGGCAGTATCACGCTGGTCTGCGGACGGAGTAAGCATGGAGTGCAACGCTACGGTTGTTCGATGCACCACCAAAGAGGCGATTCTGTATGCACGAATAGCCTCCTCATTCGGCGCGATGACCTCGAGGAGCGGCTGCTCAAGCGGCTACAGGAATCCGTTCTTCGAGAGGAAGTCGTCGACTACGCTGTCGCTCGCCTTGGACTCGAGCTGGAAAAGCGGCAAGAGCAACTGACCACTGAACTGCGGAACCTGAAAGAAGAGAAACAGCGGATCGAAATGGAGCTGCGAAACCTGGTTGAAGCAATCGCGGCAGGGAACGGATCACCTGCAATAATGGCGGCGATCACAGAGCGGGAGAATCGAATGCGGGCGATTACAAACCAGCTCCTTGAACCGGGGCCCGGTTCCTTGCAAGAGAAGCTGGATGAACTGCGTGCCATCGCAAAGAAGCACCTTGCAGAGATACGGCACCTGTTGGCGAAGCCAGAGAACATTCACGAGGCGCGGGCCGCACTCGCGGAGATGTTTGGCACGTTCAAACTTTCGCCCATATCGGATTCGGGGGAATGGAGTTATACTGCGAAGGGCTCCGCAGATTTCTTCAGTCAGACCACTGTGCGCGTGGATGGTGCCGGGGGCCAGAATCGAACTGGCTACGCCTGCCTTTTCAGGGCAGCGCTCTACCAATGAGCTACCCCGGCAACATTTGGCCCTTCAATTCTAGGGTTGACAGAAGGAAGAGTCAAACAGGGCAGAAAACGTTTGAAAACGCTACGCGCGGCGCTTCGGGGCGCACTGCTCCAGCAATCTCTGAAAGCGCTTCGCGTTGTAACTACGGCCATCCTCGAGCACGTTGGTTGAGAGCGAATCAATTCCCCCTCGGCGTCCAAAATGAAGATATGCGGATACCCATGAATGTAGGGGAAGCGAGATAAGAACGCGCGGTTGGAACTCTCCTGGCTCATGCTCACCTCCATGGGAACGTAATTTTTGTCGCGAAGCGCCTCAAGATTAGGATGTTCGTCAAAGAAGCGGTCTAGAATGTGGCACCAGGTGCACCACTCGCCGCCTACTTCGACGAAGATATTTTTTTCTGTTTTTTTCGCCTCTGCACGCGCGGCAGCCAGGTCCTTTTCCGGATCGCGACGCGGATCGTAGCCATCCGCTAATCCACTTTGAGGCGCACAAGCCGCCGTGGGCTGACCGAAAAGCTTCCCATCATTTCGGGCGAGGCACGAGAAATGGCCGCTAGCAGCATCAGGAACTACAGAATTGTCATGAGTGCACGTCTGTGCCATCTACTGCTGCGACTCATCGAATTCTTTCATCCAGTTACGGTTTTTCAAAACCTCGCGCGGCTTGGTGCCATCGGGAGGACCAACGATGCCGTCTTTTTCCATAAGGTCGATCAAGCGCGCGGCTCGGCCGTAACCGATGCGCAGGCGGCGCTGTAACGTGGAAGTGGAAGCGCGTCCGGCGTCGCAGACGACGCGAACGGCATCCTGATACAAATTGTCGTCGACGTCGTCGCCGCCATCCGAATCAGATTGGTCTGCTCCCTCGGCGGCCTTGGCATTCTCTTCTTTGGGGGCCTCCAGCAGCTCTTCTTGATATTTTGCTTGCGCTTGCTCGCGCCAGAAGTCGCAGACTCCGGTGATTTCGTCTTCCGTAACTAGCGGACCGTGAATGCGGTGCAGCCGCGCCGAACCCGCCGGCAAGTAGAGCATGTCGCCGCGGCCAAGCAACGATTCTGCACCGTTCGAATCGAGAATCGTGCGCGAGTCAACCTTGCTAGCCACGCGGAAAGAGATACGAGCGGGGAAGTTCGCTTTGATCAAGCCGGTGATGACGTCAACCGAGGGCCGTTGCGTCGCGAGAATCAAATGAATGCCTACGGCGCGTGCCATCTGCGCCAGGCGCGTAATGGATTCTTCCACGTTGTTCGTGTCGACCATCATCAAGTCGGCCAATTCGTCGATAACGATGATGAGATAGGGAAGCGGCCTGTGCTCGGGCTCTTCGACATTGTCGAACAGCGAGAGCGACTGTTCTTTCTTGAACGTGCGGTTGTACTGGTCGATATTGCGAACGCCCCGCTGTGCGAGCAGTTTTAGACGGTTCTCCATCTCACGCGTAGCGTTGCGTAAAACGTTCGAAGCTATCTTCGGATCCGTGACGACCGGCGCGATCAAATGCGGAATGTTTTCGTAAAGACTCAGTTCCAAACGCTTGGGATCAACAAGCACCAGTTTCACATCGTCCGGGCTGGCCTTGAACAGGATGGAAATCATGAGCGAGTTGATGAACACGCTCTTGCCGGTACCCGTCGAGCCGGCAATGAGCAGGTGCGGCATGGCGGCCAATTCCGTCACGCGAATCCGCCCGTGCAGGTCGCGCCCCATGGCCAGGGTCAGCTTGCTTGGGGAGTGAATGAACTCCGGCGCTTCGATGATTTCACGCAGCGCGATCGTCTGGCGCCTGTCGTTCGGGACCTCGATGCCGATGGTGGACTTGCCCGGAATGCGCTCGATCAGGATGGATTCGGCTTGCAGGGCTAGGCACAAGTCTTCTGTGAGGCCGATAATCCGGCTGTACTTGATGCCAGCTTCCGGCTTGAATTCGAACGTGGTGACGACGGGGCCGGGGTTGATCTGTGTGACGCGGCCCTGCACGTCAAATTCCTGACACTTGGCTTCGATGGCTCGCGCGCGCTGCTTCAATTCCTCTTCGTCGAGCTTCTGGCCGCGCTCGCCTTCGTGCAGCAGAGAGGGAGGAGGAAGTTTGTAGTTCTGGCTGTCCTTCGCAATCTTAGGCTCGCCGGTTTTCTTGGCTGCTGGTTTTTCGGTATCGCGGTGAAAAACAAAAATCGGCGCTTTCGCGACGCGGGACTTGCTCTCCTTATCGTCGGCCTCTTCCTCTTCCGGCTCATCGGCCAAGGCGACACCGGATTCGAGCAGGGCAGTTTTGCTGATCGCTTGTGGCGGCACAGGTTTTCTTCCGGAAAGGCGCGATTCTTCGACTCGGCGGCGCATACGTTGCTGCTCGCGGTGCTCGCGCCAGCTGTGCCAGCGCGTTTGGGCCTTTTGGAGAAGGCCCAGGCGTTCGACGGCGCCGATCGGCCCTTTCGGTCCGGTCGCCCAAGCATGTGTTCCGGCAAAGGAGAATCGCGTGGTCATAAACAAGGACGTGAAGAAAAGCGCCACGGCAACCAAGAGCGCCCCCCAGAAGTTGAACCCGGCGAGCAGTTCGCTGGAGATCAACGAGCCGACAGTCCCGCCCGCGGGAATGGCACCGCGCACGGCAGGGAAGGGAAACAGCGCCAGCAGCGACGGCAGGGAAACCAGCAACAAGAAGTAGCCGCCCACGGTGGCGGATTGCGAATCGAGAGACCGGCTGCGGCACCACCGCCAGCCCAGCACCGCGATCGCCAAGGGCAGAAGAAACGCGGAAAAGCCGAAAATCTGGAAGAGCAGGTCCGATGCATACGCGCCAACCGGGCCCATCCAGTTGTTGGTCACTCCGCTGTCGGCCGGCTGCGCGCTAACGTTAAACGAAGCGTCTCGCGGGGAATAGGAAATCAGCGCCAGGGCAACCAAAACCGCCAGCGAAATACATAAAAACCCTACCAATTCGTTCAGTCGCTTGTTTTCAGTCGGACTAAGAAGGCGCACGAGAACTCCTCAGCTTCTGGGGAAGGCTGAGTGTGGAGGCGGGTGCTGGCGCTAGCGCAATCCCGCCTGGAGGAACGCCCAAACCAGAATCATAATACCAAACACAAGGCGGTAGACAACAAATACTTTCAAGGTGCGTGTTTGCAGATAACGGAGAAAAAACGCGATGACGAAATAGCCGGCGATGCCGGCAACCAGCACACTGATCACGAGCGTCGAGAGTGGCAAATCGAGGCCGCCGGCTCGGTGCAGCTTGATCAGTTTTGGAAGCTCCATCACCACGGCGCCGGTGATCGCCGGCACGGACAGGATGAACGAAAAGCGAGTCGCGGCCGCCCTGGTCAGCCGGCGAAATAATCCCGCGGTGATAGTGATTCCGGAGCGTGAAACTCCCGGCCACAAGGCCAGCGCTTGCGCCGTTCCGATCGCGAGCGCGTCTCCCAACGTGGATTCTCCCTCTTTGCGCGTAAGGTCTTTCCTGGAATCCGCCCACCACATCAGCAGGGCAACCACCACGAGCGAAATGCCAATAATGGTCGGCTGGCGCAACTTCTCCTCAATTTCGTGATGGAACAGCAAACCAGCCACGCCGGCGGGAATCGTCCCGATCACCAGATACCAGAACATCTTCCGGGAGTGCGCGATCTCCTCGATGGGCGCCGTCGCAGGGTACTTCATTCCAAGTCCGCACAAGAGCAGCGTCAGCCAATCCTTGAAGAAGTACAGAACCAGCGCGAGTAAAGTTCCTGCGTGCAGAGCCACATCAAATGCCAGTCCAGGGTCCGGCCATCCGGCAAGCCACGGGAAAATAATCAGATGCGCCGTGCTGCTGATGGGCAGAAATTCCGTCAACGCTTGCACCAAGGCAAGAATAATCGCCTGATAGAGCGGCATTGATTAGGATTCCTTTTTTGCCGGTTGCAGCTTCAACGTCGCCGGCAGGATTTTGCGCATCTCGTAAGCGTCAATGCGGCCGAGATAATAGCGCTTCAAAGTCGCCTCGATACGATAGCCGCGACTCTTCCAGAAGGCAACCGCCGGTTCATTAGTGGTTGCGGTTTCTAGCAAGATGGAGCGTACGCCGCGCAAGGCCAGGTTGCTCTCGAGCGCCTCCAAGAGCGAGGTAGCAACACCGTGCCTGCGCTGCTTCGCATCCACGTCCAGCGTAATGATGTGCGCCAACGGCGGATTTTCCTCGCTCAGGATGAACCCGGCGATGCGCCCGCCTTCTTCCGCGACGACGCAGTCCGCCGATGGCAATGTTAGAAAATAGCGAAGCGTGGTCTTCGAATAGGAAATTCCGGCCGTAAAACATGATTGGTCCAGCTTGTACAGTGCCGCGAAGTCGCGCGGCTCAAATGACCGAAGGATGTGCGGCATGGCTGCCCCGGATTTTAGTCCAGAATGGCGGGCTTTCACCTAGTCCTGAAGCGTGTTCTGCATTCCGCCATCCGTTCATCCATTTTGCACGAGATTATGACTAGACATCTGACTAGTTTAACTAGCATGACCTGAGGGGTGTCATGACGGCTTGGCAATTGCAGGACGCAAAGGCGCGCTTCACAAAATTCCTCAACACCGCCTTGAAGAACGGCCCGCAAATCGTCACGCGCCGCGGCGTGGAGATGGCCGTACTCGTCCCCATCCACGACTGGAGGCGGCTCGAACAGGCCGCGCGGCACACATTGAAAAGTTTACTGCTTGGTCCGGGCCCTTGCTTTCAGAAGCTGGCTCCGAAACGCGGCGCGCTGAAGCGCCGCAAGGGGACGGAATTCAAGTGATTCACGATCTGCTGGACACCAGTATCGTTTCCGAACTCCGCGAACCGGTCGTAGCTTGGCTCGAGAGTCTTCGGGAAGATCAGATCTATATCTCCGCTGTCACGATGGGAGCTCCAGCGCGGTGTCGAGTGCACTCGAAGGCAGAACCCGGACAAAGCTCGAGAAATCGCAATCTGGCTCGACCAAATGGAAGCTTCAGCAACCTGCTCTCCATGGACGCAGCTTGCTTTCGCGAATGGGCCCGGCTTAGGGCACGCGGGTCCGAGCATCTTCTTGAAGGAAATGCCATGATTGCCGCTACTGCGCGTGTTCATCGATTGAAGGTCGCCACGCGCGATCCTTCCGATTTTGCCCTGCTTGGTGTGGATCTCTGCAATCCCTTCAAGAATTGAGACCGGACAGGCTATGCCCCTTACTTCTGCGGTTGAGGCGCCGGCATGGTTCGGCCGAGGGCTCTCACCGTCAACTCGTCCGGTACTGCCCGGCCGTCTTGCTTTACCGCCACGGCGAATCCGCCGCTGTAGTCCCACATAGTCCATCCGATGCCATTCTTTTCAAGCGTGGTCCGCACGTCGGAAATCCAAGCGGCGCGATCTTTGGGCAAGGCCGCCTTGCGGTAGACGCCGAACTCGTTGCAGGTTAGCGGCACGTTCCAGCGTTTTCCCCAAGCGGCAATTTGGGAAATCTCGTCGTCGATCCGCGTCATGCTCCAACGGTCCATTCCGTACCGGATGACCTGGAGACGATTCACAGCATCGGGAACCAATGCGGCGGCTTGCTGCACGTTCTCAGGAGTCGAAGGATAAGGCAGGTCTTTCAGGTAGTGCACGAAGTTGGTGCTCCAGTTGGCGCCCTGATGGGTGAACACGTGCGGTTCGTAAAAATGGAAGTTATAAATGATATTCGGGTCGCGCAGGGGCTCGATGAAAAGCAGTTCGCTGTCGCCGGACCAGTTGGCTCCCGCAATGATGATGGTCTGTGCGGTAGCGCCTTCGCGAATGGCAACAGCCAACTTGGACTGTACGCCCTCCCAGCGGTAGCGGTCGCCGAACTCCGGCTCATTCAGAACCTCGAAAAAAACCAGGTCCGCGTTCCATGAAGAATAGTGCCTTGCCAGCGCCCGCCAGAAATCGGCGAACTGCTCCACAAACTCGTTATCGTTCGCCAATTTTTCCTTGAATTCCGAATCCGGGTGGATGTCGATGATTACCGCCAGCCCCTGATCCAGAATCATCTTGACCGCTGCATCCAGATATCCCAGGTAGTCCTCAGGAATGCTATCCGCTTGTTTCCTGCGGAACATCGGCTGCGGATTGACGCTCAGCCGCACATGGTCGAACGCCATCGCCTTGATGAGTGCGATGTCCTGCGCCGTGGTCCACGTTTCAAAGTGCTCCTTCGTGTAACCCTTCTGGTCATACACCTGAGCGAACCATTCGCTCAGGTTGATGCCGTGACGCAAATGTGCGGCGCGTCTTTGCACCAGGCGGGAATCCTGGGAAGTTTGCGCGAAAGCCACGACTGCGGCGCCGGAAAGCGCCAAAACGAGCACCACCACAACACGACGTGAGCGTACATTCCCCTTCTTGGCCCCGTCAGTCATGATTCCTCAACCTGCGTTTCCCTATTTCAGTCCCAAAGGCGAGAAAAGCCTATACCGCCCGCGGAAAGCAAGCAAGAAGGGGACCCGGAAGGTGGGTACGAGCCTGTGTCCGCTTTTAGGTACGACTACCCAGGTGGAAATTCACCGCAATCCTCCTGCGCGCTAAGGTATTCGCTTGATTGATGGGTTTATTGCATTGCTCACCGTCAACATGGCGGGTCTTTTCGCCGCAGGATGTGCGGGCAGCACCGCCGCAAAACCTTCAACCCCTCCCCCAATCGTGGTTCCACCGGCGAGCCAAACGGTCACCGTGGGTCAGACGGCGGCCTTCAGCGTCACCACTACCGGCTGCTCCATTGAGCTATCAGTGGAACAAGAACGGCGCAGCGACTAGCGGCGCAACGTCCGCGACGTATGCAACGCCGCCAACGACGTAGAAGCGTGAGCAAACCCTCGAAGCCCAATCGATGGGCACCTAGACCTCGAGGATGACTGGCAGAATCAGCGGCCGCTTGGAAGTTTGCTTGTTGATGTACCGTTTCAGGTCGACGCGAATTTTTTCCTTGATCACCCCCCAATCGGAATTTTCTTCCGAGCTCGATTCGGCCACGGTTTTCATCAGGACCTCGCGTGCGCCGACCAGCAATTCCTGGCCATTTTCGCTCATCAGCCCGCGGGTCACGATTTCCGGTTGCGATTCGAGCTTCCCGGTGTGCTTATCAATGGCGATGATGGGCACCACGACACCGTCTTCGGAGAGGTGTTTTCTGTCGCGGATCACCACCTCTTCGATTTCTTCCAGCGAACCGGAGTCCACCAGCACGCGGCCCGCCGGGACGGGATCTCGCCGGCGCGCCCTTTCTTCTGTGAATTCGACCGCCTGACCGTTCTCCAGCAGGAGAATTTCTGCGGAAACAGCCCCGAGCTGATGCGCCAGCGCGGCGTGGCGGAAAAGGTGGCGGTATTCGCCGTGGACAGGGACAAAATACTTCGGCTTTACCAGTTGCAGGATCAGTTTTTGTTCTTCCTGGCTCGCGTGCCCGGAAACGTGAATCATGCCGCCGGAGTTGTCGTAGTAGACCAGCGCCTGGCGGCGGAACATGTGATCGAGCATGCGAAAGATGGGTTTTTCGTTGCCCGGAATAATGCGGGCGGAAAGAATGACCGTGTCATTCTCCTCCACGGAAACGTGGCGGTGGTTGTCCACGGCGATGCGCGAAAGCGACGACATGGGCTCGGCCTGACTGCCGCTGGCCAGGATGACAAGACGCTTCGGATCGAACCCGCGAATGTCCTGCGGACGCACCACCATGCCGTCGGGGATCTGCAGCAGGCCAAGCGAGTGCGCGATCTCAACATTGTCGATCATGCTGCGCCCGACAAAAGCCACTTTGCGATTCACCCGCGCGGCGATGTCAATGACTTGTTGGATGCGGTGAATCGAGGATGCGAAACAGGACAGGATCACTCTTCGGGGCGCTGAGCGGCACAAGTCTTCGATGCGCGGCACGACCGCGCGCTCGGAAGGCGTGAAACCCGGGCGCTCGACATTCGTGGAATCACTGAAGAGCGCCAGCACGCCTTCCCGCCCATACTTTGCAAGGGTATGCAAATCGAAAGACGCGTTGTCCACCGGCGTTTGATCGATCTTGAAATCGCCGGTGTGGACGATGACACCGAGCGGCGTCCGGATCGCCAGCGCCACGCAATCCAAAGTGCTGTGCGTCACAGAAACAAATTCAATCTCGTACGGGCCGATTTCGATCGTGCGGCCTGGCATGACTTCGCGCAGCGTGGTGGACTCCAGCAGTCCTGCTTCTTCCAGCCGCTTTTTCACCAGCGCGAGGGTGAAGCGCGTCCCGTAAATCGGGACGTTCAAGTCGCGAAGGATGTATGGAAGCGCGCCGATATGGTCTTCATGACCGTGGGTGAGAACGATTGCGCGAACTTTCGCGCGGTTCTGTTTCAGATAGGAAATGTCCGGAATGACAAGGTCAACGCCAAGAAGCTCGGATTCCGGGAACATCATGCCGGCGTCGATGACCATGATGTCGTCGCCAAGCCGCAACACCAGCATGTTCATGCCGAATTCGCCCAGCCCCCCCAGCGGAATGGCGGTGAGAGACTGTGGTGATTTGCCGGTCGTTTTGCCTGGGGTCTTGCTCAAGGAAGAATCGACTCCGCATCCTAAACGAGCATCGTATCACACGACAGCGGCCGGGACAGGGACAGGGACAGCCAATCGTTGCTTGCCGACCAGTTGGGTGCGACCTGTGCTAGGCCGGCGTGGCAGAGTTTCAGCAGCAACATCAAAACTGGAAGTTCTTCCCGTGTCTGAATCTGTATTGACGTGGCGATATCGCGGCGGCGCATCCGGTTGATCCTTCGGAGGTTCCCATGACAAAACGCTTCGGCCTCCTGCTTCTACTCGTATTCCCCGCCTCGCAAAACAAATGTGCAGAAACAGAGGCCCGTCGCCATGATCACCGCTAGGGACCGGAAGGATTTAGTGTTCGTGGCCGTCAGTAAAGAGATGGGCGATGGAGACCAGAATCACCGCGCCGAGCGTCGCCGCCGCGAGCGAATACCAGAAACCGCCGCCGAAAATCCCGAGCTTCACAAAAACCCACCCGCCGATGAAGGAGCCGACTAATCCGAGAACAACATCCGCGATACAGCCAAAGCCGCGGCCCCGCGCGATTTTTCCGGCGAGCCAGCCGGCGACGAGACCGAGGAGAACCCAATAGAAAAAGCCGTGTGGAAGCACGGTGCGGATGTCCCACTCTCGAGCTTGACTTCTCAGCAAAAAACCATAAAGGCAGGCAGGGAACATCTGATTTCTCCGCGGTATTTGCAAACGGCTAAGAGCAGGCAAGTCTACCAGAACGCCAGACCAAATACCTCGAAAGGGCAAGCCTCGGCCAAGCTCTTTGGTCTAGAGTGGCGGGGCACGGTAGTTTTCAGGGATTCTGCTGGGTCATGCAGTGGATGGTCCCAAGGCCAAGCACCAAGTCCCGGCACGGAATGCCAACAACCTCGCGATCCGGAAACAGTCGTGCGAGAGTGTTGAGGGCCACGCGGTCGTTCGCATCGTTAAAGGTTGGCACCAGCACGAGTTTATTGGCGATATAAAAATTTGCATAGCTCGCGGGAAGACGTTGGCTGTCGAAATAGACGGGGGAGGGCATCGGCAGCGTTTCCACGCGCAAGGGCTTGCCGTCCTGATCCTTCATGGTCTTCAGCAGTTCGAGGTTTTCCTGAAGCGGTAGGTAGTTGGCGTCGTTCGAGTCCGTTTCGGCGATGGTCACGACGGAAGAAGGGTTCACGAAGCGCGCCAGATCGTCCACGTGCCCGTGTGTGTCATCGCCGGCGATGCCATTCTTGAGCCAAAGGACGTTTTTCACACCAAGGTATTGACGAAAAACTTCTGCGTAGTCTCCCTTTGTGAACCCGGGATTTCTCTCCTGAACTTTGCTCAAAAGGCATTCTTCGGTGGTAAGCAGCGTGCCACAGCCGTTCACATCAATGCTGCCGCCTTCAAGAACGACTCGGCGGCCCTGGTGTTGCGGTTGCCAGAGGCGGCGCTTCAGTTTCTTGTTTGCCTTGGCGACGACCGCCGCATCTTTCTTGTGGTTCGAGTATTTCGCCCAGCCGTTGAACAGGAAGTGGTTGAATGCCACTTCCCCCGAACGGTTTCGAACGCAGATCGGGCCGGAGTCCCGCATCCAGCCGCGATCGGTGGGCGCGACGCAGAAATCCACCGCGTCAAGGTCGGCACCCGATTTTTTCAGGATGGAACGCACCCGCGCTTGCGCCTTGCGATTCTCAACCAGCAAGAAGATGCGCTCGACTCTCGAGAGGTGGCGAACGATTTCCGCGAAGGCCCAGGGAATCGGTGCGAATTTTCCTGGCCAATCCGTTGGTTCGTGCGGCCAACCGAGCCACGTTGCCGCATGAGGTTCCCATTCGGCCGGCATGCGAAAACCCAGAGTATCAGGGGCTGGTGAGCTCACCGGAGATCGCACCAGAGCAAAAGGAGGGCTCCTCGAGGCTCGAGGTAAACGAACGGGGTGGGGCAAGAGAAGAGCACGTTATTTTTCGCCGAGCCAGCGGTTCAAGATGGGTTGATACGCATCAATTCGCCGATCACGCAGGAACGGCCAATTGCGGCGGGTTTCTTCGCTTTTGGCCGGGTCGCATTCGGCGACAAGAATCTCTTCCTTGCAATTGGAGGCCTCCGAAACCATTTGGCCAAAAGGATCGGCGACAAACGAATTCCCCCAGAATTCCAATCCGGGGTCGCCATTCTCCGGATGCCCTTCGAAGCCGACACGATTGACAGCGGCGGTGTACACTCCGTTGGCGATGGCGTGACCACGTTGAATCGTTTTCCAGGCGTCCAGTTGCGCGGCGCCGAATTGCGCTTTCTCATGAGGATGCCAGCCGATGCTCGTGGGATAAAAAATCACTTGAGCGCCGCTGAGAGCAGTGAGCCGCGAGCCTTCCGGATACCATTGGTCCCAGCAGATTTGCACGCCGATGCGCGCATACTTGGTGTCAAAATTCGGAAAGCCCAAATCTCCGGGGGTGAAATAAAATTTCTCGTAGTAAAGCGGATCGTCGGGAATGTGCATCTTGCGGTATTTCCCGAGGAAGCTGCCGTCAGCATCGAGCACCGCGCAACTGTTGTGATAGACGCCGGGCGCGCGGCGCTCGAAAACCGAAACCACCAACGCGACTCTCTTTTCTTTGGCCACCAACCCGAGTTTCTCTGTGGTGGGTCCCGGGATCGGTTCCGCGAGATTGAAAAGTTCGGCGTCCTCTATCCGGCAGAAGTATTCCCCGCGGAACAGCTCATGCAAGCAAATGATTTGCGCGCCCCGGCGTGCCGCCTCATGGATTTTGTCGATGGCGCGCTCGAGGTTTTCCTCGGCATTTTTCGTGCATTTCATCTGCACGAGCCCGATGGAGAATTTGTCGGCCATGAAATTTAGTTTAGCATGAGCCGAGAAGCGGCTTGGCATGCGCGATTTTTCTTTCTTTTGTGTGTCGTTTGTACTTAAAATCTTGCGAACGTTCAAGTAGCATCGCGAACCGCCGGCAGGGTATCAGTTCTTTCGCTCCAGGCAATTAACCTTCTAAGCTCGAGGAGATACGATGGGGAGGCAGCAAAACAAGACTGTGACCGGGCGGGTGTTGCACGACCCGGTGAAAGATAAGCTCCGGCCTATTTTCCCGTTGGACTTATCACGCTGCCGAACGATCGACGATCTCGTTCGCGCTATGGGCAACACCGCTTTCACCGGCCGGCAGATAGGCGATGCCGCGGACGTGCTCGAGGCTATGGCGCGAGATAAAGACTGCTTTGTGGTGATGACACTCTCGGGGGCCTTGACCGTCGGCAAAATGGGGCTGATTTTCTGCGACCTCGTCGAATCCGGTGTTGTGAAAGCCATCGTCTCGACGGGCGCGTTGGTGGCTCACGGTCTCGTGGAAGCCACCGGCCGCTCGCACTTCCGCTACGATCCCAGGATGGATGACAAAACGTTGTTCGAGGCCGGGTACAATCGCGTGCATGACTCGCTTGAGCCCGAACTCAATCTGGATCACGTCGAAGAAGTGATGCAGCGCCTGCTCAACGAGTGGAAAGCCGAAGAAGTCGTCTGTAGTTGGAAGATTCACCGGCGCATCGGCGAATACCTCCACAAAAACTTCGCGGACCGGCGGGGGATTCTCAAGTCGGCATTCGAGCACAATGTTCCGGTGTTTGTTCCCGCATTTAGTGATTCCGAGCTGGGCATCGACTTTGCTCTCCACAAAATTGCCCGGAGGAGGGATAACCGGCCGGTTCTGGCTTTCGACCCCTTCGAAGATTTCGAGAAGTTTGCCGGCATCATGCTGGAGACCAAGCGCATGGGGATTTTCACCGTGGGCGGCGGCGTTCCGCGCAATTGGTCGCAGCAATTCGGCGTTTACGCGGAGTTGCTCGCGAGGCGAGGCTACAAGGACCTTCCGCTGAAACGCTACAATTACGGCGTGCGCATCTGTCCGGAGCCGGTGAGCTGGGGCGGGCTGAGCGGAAGCACGTACACGGAAGCCGTGTCGTGGGGGAAATTCGTTCCGAGGGAAGAAGGCGGCCAGTTTGCGGAAGTCTTCGACGATGCTACCGTTGCGCTGCCACTGATTGTCGGCGCGGTGCTCGAGCGCCTGGGCCACTTCCAACACGGCAAATAAGCAAAGGGAGCGTTTTCGCCTGAATGGTAAAGAAAGTACAGCGAGGAGTCAGGACCTGACGTACGCCGCGGAGGGAGGAGAAGCGATGGCCAAGCGAGTCGCGATTGCGGGGATCCTCGGTGGAATGGCGATGTTTGTCTGGTTGTTTGTGGCGCATGAGTTTCTGCCGCTCGGTGAAATGGGAGTCGGAGAAATTCCCAATGAGGCCACGGTGCTGACCGCCATGCAGTCAGCGATACCGCTGGGCGGGCTTTATCTGTTTCCTGGTTTCGGGCTCGGGCCAAATCCGACTTCCCAACAGCGCAAAGAGGCAATGCCCGCCTATATGAAGAAGTATGAACAGTCACCCCACGGAATCCTGGTCTACCATCCTGCCTCGGGAGCGTTTCCTTTTGGGGCGGCGTTGGCGCGAGAAGGCCTCCTGAATCTTGTCGAAGGTTTGCTTGCTGCCTGGCTGCTTGCCTGGGCGGCGCCAGCAAGGGCTTATGGGGCACGGGTGGGATTCGTTCTGCTCGCCGGCAGCCTTGCAACTCTCACGACCAATGCGGAGTATTGGAATTGGTACGAATTTCCTTCGAGTTACACTGCAGGCTACATGATCACGCAACTCATCGGCTACACGTTGGTGGGGCTCATCGCAGCCGCATTCGTCAAAAGCGACATTGCGGCCGGGAACTAAAGTCATGGCTACAGCGAAATCGCAGCCGCTTTATGACGTTCATCCGGGCGTTGCCATGGTCGAGAAGTGGGTAGGTGAGCTGAAAAGCAAGACCGGGCGCACGCTCGAGGAATGGATTGCCATGGTGAAGAAAGAAGGCCCGAAAGACGAGAAGTCGCGCCGCGAGTGGTTAAAGGCAAAGCACAAGCTCGGCACCAACAGCGCGTGGTGGATCGCCGAGCGTGCCGAGGGTAAGGGCGAAGACGATTCGCCGGAGGCCTATCTGGAGAGCGCGGCGCGGTATGTGGACGAGCAATATGCCGGGCAGAAAGCGAAACTTCGCCCCATCTTTCTAGAGTTGCTGAAGCTGGGCAGGGCGCTCGGCGATGACGTGAAAGTTTGCCCCTGCAAGACGATCGTGCCGCTTTACCGGCAGCACGTGTTTGCACAGATCAAGCCGACGACGAATTCGCGAGTCGACTTCGGCTTTGCGCTGACACACTACCAAGGGAAATTACCCAAACGCCTGATCGATACCGGCGGCGCTGCCAAGAAAGACCGCATCACCCATCGAATGGAACTCACCTCGACGGCGCAGATCGACGAGGAAGTGAACAAGTGGCTGAAAACGGCTTACGATCTGGACGCCTGATTCACCCTGGGGTGGCCGCGCATTCCGCGTCTGCCTGCATCAAAGCGGGCTTCAGTCGTCTTCGCCGATGAGGATTGCTGCGCCCAACACCGTGGTCCAGAGGCCGCGCTTGTCGCCGACGGCCGACTGCGTGATGTTCATGGTGCGGACGATTTTATTGGAGATGCGGTAAACCTCTTTTTTTTCGTCGAACGACAAATCGGGATCGAACTCCACGTTCAGCGTGGTTGCGAGCATTTCGGCAGCGAGCTCTTCCGCGTATTCGCCCGCAACTTCTTCCGTCTCCCCGAACGAGTGGTGCTCCGAGAGATAGCCGTACATGCTTTTGTCGCTCGGCAGCGCCAGTCCGATGCTTGCAGCGATGAGGCGATGAGGTTCCTTGGTGGAATTCTCGCTGATGACCGTAAACGCCACCTGGCCAGGCTTGAGGTGTTTCAAACCTTCGCTTCGGGAAATGAGTTTGCAATTTGGCGGGAAGATGGAGGAGACGCGGACGATGTTACAGGCAGCAATGCCCGCGTTGCGCAGCGCCAGCTCGAAGCTGGAGAGCCTTTCTCTATGTTTTCCGACACCTTTCGTGAGGAAGATTTTCTTCGCGACGAACGCCATGGTGCCGGTTTTTCGGGCCTCCCTGACAGGATTGAGAGCAGGAAAAATTTTAGGGCAAGGCAAAAGTAACAAGAAGGTTTTCGAGTGTCAATCCATTTCGATGCTCGCGTTCGTGCGGCTTGCGGGGTTGTGAACGCCGGTTCGAGCGTTCGGTGGCGCTACTCTCTCGCGGAGCGCTTCACGAGCTTCCCGGAGTCCCTTCGAGGAGCGCCAGCAGGTTGCCAAGATGCTTCGGCGTGACATCCGGGCGCCGCGCTTTCCGACGTTTCGCGTTTGCGGCGGACTTGGATCACCGCGACGTTCAAAAGAATCAGCGCGCTCCAGGATCTTCTCCGACGAGCTCCGGTGTGTCTCCGCCGATGTTATGCCTGCGAAGATAATCGGATGCCGGGCGGCGCCGAAGTTACTGTCAAACGCAGGCCGGCGGTCGTGAAATTCCGGCTTCCTTGCATCGACCGATGCATCTGCCTATACTGAAGTAAGCCGCGATTCTTTTCTCTCTTCCGGTTCGTTGAGCGTGAACTGGCAAGGAACCCCGCGGCGGAGAGGGCATGTCTGCCACCGTAAGCCAGTCTGATTCGGGTTACCTTCTCAGAAAGCTTCATTCCTTTACCGGCGTACTTCCTGTTGGAGCGTTTTTGGCGGAACACTTCTGGTCGAACAGCGCCGCCCTCGTAAACGCCCCGAAATACGACGAAGTTTCGCGAGATCTGCAAACCATTCCGTTCCGGCCCATTGTCGAGTGGGCCGTCATTTTCCTGCCGATGCTGTTCCACGCGGTTTATGGCGTGTACATCTGGGTGCGCGGGAAATCCAACGTGTCCTCCTATCCGTGGGTAGGGAATTGGCTGTACGTGGCGCAGCGCTACACCGGCCTGATCGCGTTTGCATACATCGGCTGGCATTTGTACACCGAGCGCTGGCTGACCCACGGCCGGTCAACCTATGCGACCGTGGCCAGGGATTTGCAGAATCCCTGGTACCTAGCGTTCTTTGTGATCGGGATTCTCGCCTCCTCCTTTCATCTGGGCGTGGGCATCTGGAATTTTCTCTGTAAGTGGGGATTGGCCGCCACCGTCAAAGCGCAGCAGGCCGCGGGCCGGCTTGGCATCGTGATTGGAGTTGCGTTCGGCATCGTAGGGATTCTTATCGTGCTCAGCTTCCGCCTGAATTGGCACCCCTTTGCTTCCTACTACATACCCAAATGAGACAGCCGAAGATCATCATCGTCGGTGGAGGTCTGGCCGGACTGATGGCCACCATTCGCGCCGCCGAGTCCGGACTCGCGGTCGACCTTTTTTCGATCGTGCCGGTCAAACGCTCGCATTCAGTCTGCGCGCAGGGCGGCATCAACGCAGCGAAAAATCAGAAGGGCGAAGGCGACACTACCGACAAGCACTTTGACGACACGATTTATGGCGGCGATTTTCTGGCCAACCAGCCGCTCGTTAAGCGCATGTGCGAAGCTGCGCCCGGCATCATCGACTTGCTGGATCGCATGGGCGTCATGTTCAACCGCACCCCCGAAGGACTGCTGGATTACCGGCGGTTCGGCGGCACGCTGTATCACCGCACGGCGTTCGCCGGCGCGACCACGGGCCAACAACTTTTGTACGCGCTCGATGAGCAGGTGCGCCGCCACGAAGCCGAAGGCAGAGTCAAAAAATTTGAGGGCTGGACCTTTCTCTCGGCAGTCATCGACGAGGGCCGAGTTTGCCGCGGCATCTGTGGGATGGACTTGCGGTCGATGGAAATAAGAACGTTTCCTGCCGACGCGGTAATTTTTGCTACCGGCGGGATCGGCGCAATCTTCGGCCGCTCGACGAATTCCGTGGTTTGCACCGGCTCGGCGCAGTCCGCGCTGTTTCAGCAGGGTGTGGATTATGCCAACGGCGAATTCATCCAGGTGCACCCGACGGCCATTCCCGGAGAAGACAAGCTCCGGTTGATGAGCGAGTCCGCGCGTGGCGAGGGCGGCCGCGTGTGGGTTCCGCGGAATCCTGCGGAAAAGCGCCATCCTAAAGACATTCCTGAATCCGACCGATTCTACTTTTTGGAGGAGTGGTATCCGAAGTATGGCAACTTGGTGCCGCGTGATATCGCCACCCGCGCGATTCACCGCATCGTTTATCAAGAAAAACTGGGCCTCGACGGCCAAGCCGCGGTGTACCTGGACGTCTCGCACATCCCCCGCGAAACCCTGAACCGCAAACTCGAAGGCATCCTTGAAATCTACGAAAAATTCCTCGGTGTTGATCCGCGTGAAGAGCCGATGAAGGTTTTTCCGGGAATGCACTACACCATGGGCGGCAT
>Ga0182040_10000446_pt1 | contig 18772 bp, 21 predicted proteins | sample flu12Cox44000176_FD_125973 | JGI IMG/M metagenome (GOLD analysis project Ga0182040, IMG submission 125973) | Lab enrichment of tropical soil microbial communities from Luquillo Experimental Forest, Puerto Rico - flux8day.12C.oxic.44.000.176 | ecosystem: Environmental > Terrestrial > Soil >... | reverse complement strand
CTGCCCTGAAAGCCGATTGTGACCGCGCCGGCGAAGGGCATGGCGAAGGTAAACACAGTGCTGCCCGCACCGGTGATGGCACCATTGACGCTAAAGCCGCCAAAAATCTTGTCGGCGGCCTCGACGCAGTTGCCGCTCGAGCCCGTGCCGGTCAGCAAGAAGCTGCCGGCAACAGCGCTACCATCGGCGACGGTCATGGTTGTGCCAGTGCAATACGATGGTGCCGCCTGGGCGTACGTCGCCCACAGCAATGGCAGTGCGGCGCAAGTACCGCACAAAGCTCTGTAGTTCATGTCCCTCATCCTCTATCCATGTTGGATGCTGCCGGAGGTGATCTGTACCACCTGCGTCGCGGTGATCGAGAGGCTCGACAGGTTCACGTCGGACCCCGATAGGCCCACCGACAACCCCGAGATCAGGATGGTGCCGGTGTGATCTTTGAGTCGTGCAAGCGCCGCGGTTCCCGTGGTGCTGGCGGTGCCAGAGCGCGGCACCGCCATCGTGATAGTTTGGGCGGCCTCGGTGAAGGAGGGGAAACCCAGGTTGATGATCACCAGGACGTTGGCAAACCCAGCGTTGCCGATCTCCATCGTCGCGGGTGAGCCTGTAGAAGCACCGGCATCGAGTGCCGTGATTACCGCGGTCATCCGGGTGTCCTTCAAGCTGTTGGCATAAACCACCGCCATGATCGCCTCTCCTTTAACTAGGCCGGCCGCTCGCGGCCGAGGGTGGGGCCGTCGTCGCACACATAGAGTGTCGTCACGAGCGGGCCATCGGCCGCTCCTTACTTGCCGCCCGAGAGCGGCATGCCGCCTTAGGCCGCCTCCTCGTCCTCCACAGCGGCCTCTTCGGGGGCCGTTTCTGTGTCCGCCGGATCCTGGCGGTGGCGGCTGCGATGCGAGCGGATCGGCCGCGCCGCAATCGCATCGAGCGCCGAGCGCGTCACCTTTGCACCAGACAGCCCCGGCAAGCGCGCCTTGGCGAGCTCGACCGGGTCCTCCTCGCCCGGCACCAGGGTGGCAAAGCCGCCCATCCGCGCCTCGCGCTCGCCGACCCTGGTCGACAATGCCACCAGATGCCGGGAGAGCTCCTCGACCTGGGTCTTAAGACTGGCGACCTCGCTGCGCAACAGATCGTTCTCATGCACCATCTTGCTGGTGAAGGCTTCGGCCTGCGCCTCGTCGAGCCAGCCGCGGGCGCGGTCGCGCAGCATTTGACCGCCCATGCCGATCCCCTGCACCGCGACATCGGAGAGCCCGGCGAGCTCCTCGACGGTGCGGATCTGCAGGTGCTTCAATTCGGCGATCATCGCCTTGTTCAAGATCGGCCACTCTTCGAGCGGGGTGCCGTTCAGCACCGCATCGTGGCCGGCTTTGAACGCGCGATATTGCTCGGGCCAGCGCTCGCGGTGCTCGTCGGTGACTTCCTTGACCAGCACCGAGGCGATCATACCGGGGATGATGATCCTGACCCGCTCGCGCTCGATAAAGATGTCGCGGCCGGCATCGAGGCTGGCCCGGGTGTCGCGCACCGTGTCCATAAAGAATTCGCCGCGGACATGGTTCGCGGGCGCGCCATAGGTGCGCGAGTACTCAGCATTGCCGAGCATCAAAACCTCCTGAAGCGTACAAAAGGAACCCGGTGCCGCCGCTGTTGATCGCCCCCATGGTCACCGGCTGCAACGTGTTGACGCCGGCGCGGTTGGTCAGGATGCCGAGGAGGGAGGTTTGCGAATCGGCGGTCGGAACGTTGATCTGCACGGCCGCGGTCCGGGCGATGCCGCCGGCTGCCGTGGCGCTAATCGTCACATAGCAGCCGTTGGCGGTGGCGGTCCAATTTTCGGCCGCAGTGGCGCCGATCTGCGCATTGCCGCCGACCGTCTGGCCGAAATTCATGTCGCCGCCCTGCGGGCTGTTGCTCAGTCGGCGGTAACGAAACATCAGCGCACCCGCCGGGCGCAGATTTTGCCGGCGGCATTTGGCGCCCCAGCCGAGAACGTCATTTGCGCCAGCAGATAGACCGTCGTCGTCGCGGTGAGGCTCATGCGGCACACGGTCAACGGGCAATTCGTGTTGCCGGGGAAGCTCGCCCATGCTCCGAAGTTAAACGTGCTGTTGTTGTCGGCCGTCGCGGTTATCGTCGTCCCCGTAGTGATCTGGCCGGTCAGGACTGTGGTCGACCCGGCCGTCACGTTGTTGAAGATCACCTGGCCCCAAACATCCCAATCCCCGGCGGTCAGCGAGATCGTGGTGATGATGGCCGGCGTCGTCGAAACCAATAATGGCCCGTTGCCCGCTCCAACCAATGCGGTGACATACTCGCCGATCTGTCCGGCAGCGGCGTTTGCCGCCAGCGGCGAGACGACGAAGCCAGGACTCGTCACAACCCCGGTCAGCGTCAAGGCACCCGACAGGCTGCCGCCCATTCCCATCCAGGCATTGCCGGAGGGCACCAGGAGCCCGATCTGACCAACCCCGAGCTGGATCGGCTGATTGGCGCTGGCGAAGCTGATGCTCTCGGTGGCGGCCGGATAGATGCTGAGCGGATAGCCGCTGCCCGGCGAATTCAGCACCACGTTCAGATATTGCCCCATCGCCGGCGGCAGGCGGACCCCCTGGTTCGCGGCAGTGGTGACGATTTCGGCGAAATTATTGGTCAACAGCGGTGCGGTGCCCTGGGTGGTGCCGCCGGCATTGAGCACCACCGGGGGCTGCGAGCCGAGCATCCGGGCGAGTGTGGCCGGGGTCCCGGCCGCCATGATTTCGCGTCTGCTGGCCATTTTAGGGTGTTCCCAACAACTTGGCCTGGCCGGCCGGCATTTTCGCCCCGATCAGATCGCGCATCTTTGGCGTGCCGGCGGGCGGCGGCTTGTTCGAGCCGAGCAAGCGCGCCTGGGCGGACGGCATGCCGCAGTTCATCAGCTCGCTCATGCGCGCCGCCCCGTTCCGCCCATCGGTCCCGAGTAGATGCGCCAGATAGAACGGCATGCCGGCGCGCATCAGATCGTGTCGGTTCGCTGCCACCCGCACTCTCCCTTCTTTAGGCGATCGTCGCCCGGCTGATCTCGCACGACACCGTCGCATCGGTGGTCAGCGCGTTGGCCGCGACCACCGCCGCATCGAGGACGCCCGTCGGCAGCGGGCTGATTGAGACCCCGGCATCGCCGACCTGTCCGGCGGTGGCCGAGACAACGACGTTATGCCCGGCGGTGAACGCGGTTGCGGTCTTGGCGATCCTCGCCAGCCCGGAGATCTGAAACCAGCCGTATTGACCAGCGCCGATCGCCGCCATCGCCACCGCCACCGGCAAACCGTGTAGGGTCGCCACCGCCAAGGCGGTGCCGCCGCTGCTCTGGTTGTAGGTCACCAGACTGCCGGTGACGACACCGGCGACCCCCGACCCGTAGACAAACTCGCCACCGCCCAATGTCGGATCGACGGCGTGGGCGAGCATCCCCGGCATGGCCGGCGGGCGCGGCGCCGTGTCGACCTGCCCCATCCCCGGCATACCGATGATTTCGTCTTGGAACGAATAAGCCATCTCTTGGAACTCCCTCAGTTGCGCAACTGCCGCGATCAGTTGATGATCGAGCCCTGCAAGAACGCGTTCGACATGGTCATGTTACCGGCCCAGGCGACCAATTTGACCATCGCGTCTTGATTGACCGTAAACCGGTCGGGATTAAGCGGAACCATGTTACGCTCGCGATGTGGTCTTAGGAAGATGTAATCTGTATTTAAAAAATACATGTGGTTGCTTGGCGCACCCGCGAGGGTTGCCCAGGTGATCCCGCCGCCGATCGGACCGCCCACCACCGAGCCCGCGGCAACGCCTTGGAAACCGCCGTCGAACACCACGTCGGCGTCCATGAATTTGAGCGTCTGAAAGCCGGCGACGCCTTCGTTGGTCGAAGTGATGCGCTGGATCGCTTGCAAGCTTTCCCAATAAAAGCTAAAATAGGCGTTGTCGGCAATTATTAGATCTGGTCTGTCGGTGCCGCGCGCTTGATTAAGCCACTGCCGGTTCATCATCGTTTGGATCGTGGCTGTACCTGCAGTTAGTCCAGCTGTAGTGAAGGAACCCACCGAGCAGCGCCAGAACGGCCACAAACCGCGATCGATGCCGCCAACCACGCCGGAGGTCTGGACATCGGCGACCAATAACTGCAGCCCGCCGATCTGCTTGCCGCCATCGAGCGTGCCGTCGCCGTAGCAATCGCCGGAGACGCCGTTGGTCATCGTCCGCTCGGCGTTGCCGATGCGGCTTTCGAGCAGATCGATCATCCGCTCCTCGCCGGAGTTCTGCAGTTCTTCGAGCCCGCTGATCGACACCGCAACCGCGGCCTGTGCCCACGGGTACTGTGCCGCGGTGAACACGTCCGACGGGCTGACGTTCAAGACATCATAGCCGGAATAGCGCTTGTAGGTGCCGTTCTCCGAGTATTCGAGCTCTTGCACGATGGCTTGACCGCCATCGACCGGCTTGATCTTCCCCCTTTCGCTTAGCCGGGAAAGAATAGCGTTGTTTTTGGTCACGTTGTCGGCAAGTTTGCGCGACCGGTTGTAGAGCGTAGTCGTCGTGATCTCGCCCCAATTCGGATTTGGTGAAGGCAAAGCTCTCCTCCTGCGAGCCCGAGCTCAGGCTCGTCATTCAAGGGAATTGCGAAATGCGACTAGATGCGGCCGCCGCGGGTGCCGCCGCTCATGTTGGCGCGGATCTCGTCGCGGATGGTTCGGTCGCTCGGCGAGCTTGAATTCGGCAGCTGGCCGGAGGTCGGCGCTCCGGTGATGCTCGAACCCGCGCGGCGCGCGGCCTCGGTTTTGGCCCTGCGGTCTGCCGCACCCTGCCTGTCCTCGGCTTCACGCTGCGAGGCGAGCGCACGGTCGCGGGTCCCGGAATTGGCCCACACGGCGCGGTCGTACAGGTCCTTGAGGATTGGGGTTCGGCCTGCGAGCTGATCGGCTCGGGCCAGACCCATCATCTCGTCCTGCAATTCCGCAAAAAACGGATGTGCGAGGTTGCCCTCGCCGTCCTTCTCATTGGCAAAGCTCTCGATCTCGCGCTGCGCCCCCTGCAGGCGCGCGGCACTGTCCTGATCGATGCGCGTTTGCTTGTCCTGCTCCAAGGCGCTCAAGCGCGCGTGCAATGCCGGATGCATGCCGGTCGCGGGATCGGCGCCATTGCCAACCCGCGCCGGCGGCTGACCGCCTCGGAGATACTGATCATAGCCATCTGGATGGGAGCCATCCTGCGGCAAGGATTGCGGCGTGCGCCCGCTGGGGTCCGCCGAAAAGCCGCGCAATTGGTTGAGAAGGCGTGCGATCTGACCGGGATCGGCCCGGTAATTGTGGATCATCCGGGCGATGATCTCGTTCTGATACTGCGGATGGGCGAGCCCGAGCTCGACCTGGTGCCAGATCTTGATCACATCCTTTGGCGCGCGGCCTTGGTTCTCCAGGATCTGGCGCTGCGCCGGGATAAAGATCTGGTCGAGGTCGCCAAATTCCTTTTCGAGGTAGGAACCGCGCTGCAATCTCTGCGTAAAGCCGCCCTCCATGCGCTTGTACCAGGAGAGCGTCTGGCGCCGGACCTCCTCGGGCCAGCTGGCGTAGATCGCCTTGTCGGCGGCCGACCAGTGCTCGGGTGCCGTCGTCTCCCGGCCTTCACGCGGCGCCTCGGGCTCGCCGGCGGGCGGCACCAGGGGTTCTCGGCGCGCCGGGCCCTCTTGCTCCTCGCCGGCAGGAGGCTCACCAGCGGGCTCCGCAGGGGTTTCTGGCACGCCTCGCGGCGGCGGCTCACCGGCGGCCGCGGCGCGGCGCGTCCGGCGCGGCGGCTGTTCGCCCTCGGTCGCGGCCGGCGCGGCCCCGCCCTCGCCCGAGCCGCTCTCGGGCTGTCTCTCGCCGCTTGTCGACTCCTTGGTGATGCCAGCGATCAGACTGCGCAGATCGTCGGTTGGTGGTGAATTCCCGACCGGCGGATTGCCGGTGTCGGCTGGATCGTCGGCCATCTCAGATCCTCGCACTGGTGTTCAATCGGGCGCCGATCGGCGCGCCACGGCCGGTCATCGTCGTGCCGCGCGCCTGGTGGCGGGCGTCTTCGAGGTCCTCGCGCACCGAGGTCTGGCGCGGCCCGGGGCGGTCTGCCTTGGGCTCGGCGCCGAGCTTGTGCAGGACGAATTCGACACAGCGGGTCGAGCCGGCGTTCTCGCTGTCGCGTCCCTCGGCCGAGATCACCTTCATCTCGCCCTCGACCCGGAAGGTGTCGCCGACCTTGGGCATGCCGGCGATCCCGAGCGTCTGGAGCTCGGGCTCGTGCAATCGCAGATGCATGCCGTGCGGGTAGTCTTCGGCGCCCATCGACGGACCCAGCGCATAGCGCTCCCGCTCGGCTTTCTTGGCGCGGTCCGAGCGCTTCATGTCGTGGATTTTCACGGCTTTAGGATCCTTTCGATCTGCGGCGCCTGGTAGCCGGCGTCGCGCAGCGCCCCTTCGGCCATGGTTCGCCGCTCGCCGGGGTCGCGGGCGAGCTCGCGTTTGATGTCGGGGACGATCTCGCCGGCGTCGGCGAGCGGCCGCGAGGCGGTGAACGGCGCCCGCTCGTTGCCGACCTCGGTGAGACCCCAACGCTGCAGATGCTCGCGGTGCTGAGCGCGCCCGGTGATCATCTCGCCGGTGCGTATCGAGCGGTACGGACGGATGTCGTTCTGCACATAGGGCGCCACCGCCGGCGGCAGTGGTGCGGTGAGGTCGAGCTCGACGAGTCGGCCCTCGCGCATGACAAAACGGCGGCGCATTTAGGTGGTGACCCCGAGGCCATTGGTGGTGGTGGATGGGGCGGCGCCGTCGAGGTCGATCTGCGCCGAGCTTGCCAAGCCTGCCAAGCCTGCCAAGCCTGCCAAGCCTGCCAAGCCTGCCAAGCCTGCCCTCGCGGAAGCGGGGGCGGAAGCGGGGGCGGAAGCGGGGGCGGAAGCGGGGGCGGAAGCGGGGGCGAAAGCGGGGGGCGGCTCTTGCTGCCGACATTGCGTGTGGATCTTGCCGATTAGCGGTGCGACGACCCGGTAGAGACCCTCACTGAGCAATGCCAGGACCTGGTTCCACTCGGCCACCGTCAGGGTTACGGCAAGCTCGTCAGTATCGCGGAACATCGCAGCCTCCTTATGGAACCGTGACCGCGACACCATTGACGTAAAGCGGCCCCTGCACATTCAAAGTGCCCGGTCCCATGTCACCGCCGGTGCCGCCCGCCGGCGCTCCGATATAAACGCCGCCCAGCGGCCCGATCGTCAGGCGCAGGCCGACCCCGGTCGCACCATTGGCGGTGGTGCTGAATCGCACGGCCATGCCGTTGTTGGCCGCACCCCAATTCTCGCCGGCGACCGCGGCGATAGCAGCGCCCGCGGCATAGGCCGCGCCGTTCCAGCCGAACCATTGCAAAGCGCCGAAACTCTCGCCGTTGAGCGGCGCGGTCGGGCCGGCCGCGAGCTTGCCCTCGCGGAAGCGGGGGGCGGCGTGCATCATCCGAAACAGCGGATTGGCGCCAAACGAAGTGATCTGCACGACCGGGTTGTTGGCATCGGCGGCCTGCAATCTGAGCAGCCGCTGCTGATTGCCGGCGAGGCCGTCAGCCGGGCCGACCGCGGTCCTGCGTTGACCCTGATCTCGCCCTGATACGTCGCGGTGCCGGCGCCGAGATTGCCGTCGACCGGTGAACCGACCACCAGCCCGCCGCCACAGCTGATCGCGCCGAGCTGGGTGAGGCTGCCATCCTGATCAAAGGTGCTGACCCGCCGCAGAGCCTTTCATCGTGCTCTTCGCGCAGCGATCTTACCAAAACCGCTGGCTGCTCCGTTGCTATAGGTAATGCTGACGACAAGGTAGATGGTTGTCGGCACGCTCACATTCTGCCGGCATGGCGCGAGCGGAAAGACCGCGTTGCCCGGCCCGCCCGCTGGCGGTGGCGCGTAGGCCAGCCGACTGGCGCTGTCACCAACCAGCGGCATGGTTGCGGTAGCATTGCTGATCCCACCAATCAATATGGTCGCAGGGGGCGACATCGAGCTGAGCCCGGTCATGCCAATCTCGCCCCATACCTCCCAGTCACCCGCAGCCAAGGTCAATTGTGTAATGTTGGTCACCGTGGCCGTCGCCACTGGCACTGCCGAGGTGCTTGCCAAGATGACTGAAGCATACTCACCGATCTGGCCAGCTGGCGCAGGCGAAGCATCGTTGACACCGGTTTTGACATAGGCGGTGGTCGCGAGTTGAGTTGTGGAGGTGTTGAAGGCTGCGGTCGGCGCGCTTGGCGTTCCGGTCAACGCCGGGCTGGCGAGTGGGGCAAAGCTGGTGGCGACAAACGCGGTGGTGGCAAGTTGCGTGGTGTTGGTCCCGGCTGTCGCAGTGGGTGCTGCAGGCGTGCCAGTAAAGGTCGGGCTGGCGAGCGGGGCGTACGCCTGCGCCTTGACGAAGGCGGTCGTCGCAATCGTGGTCGAGCTGTCGGCAGGTGCGGGGGTTGGTGCGCTGGGCGTGCCGGTGAGTGCAGGTGAGGCCAGCGGCGCAGCCCCGAGACTCGTCAACGCCCCGGCTGCGGTAGTCGCACCGGTGCCGCCGTTGGCGACCACCACCGGCACGACGAGCGCCAGCGTGCCGCTGGTGGTGATCGGGCCGCCGGTCAGCCCGGTGCCGCTACCGACGCTGGTGACCGTGCCGCCGCCGCCGCCGGAGCCCGCCGAACCGCCAAAGGCCACGACATCCCAATTTGGCGACGACGCCCCCGGCGTGAAGGTGAGATGGCAGCCATAGGCGGTGGTGCCCGCCGCCGCGCCGTCTTTCGAGCCGACCGCCAGCGAGCAGTTGTTCGGCGGGGTGGCGAACAGCCCGGTCTGCTGCAGCCAGAACATCTGGTTGTTGCCGACCTGTGTCACCTGCAGGGTGACGCGCAGGACGGCCCCGGACAGCACCAGGATCGGCGTGACGTCGTGCAGGTAGAGCTGTGCCGTGCTGGGAATCGCCGTAAAGGTGTCGCGGTTGACGCCATTGACCTGCAGGGTGATCACGTGGTTGGCGCCGAGATTTTGCCCGAGGATATCGGCACCGTACTGACTGATCCACCCGGATTGGTTGAGCGTCCACTCGTTATAGAGCGTGTAGGTCGCCCGCGCGTTGGGGTTGGTCGGGGTCCAAGCCGGCAATAAGTCTTCCTCGGGACCGCTCGGCTGCGGCGCTGGGCGGTCCGAAGTGTTGGCGTTGGCGACCATCGTCCAGTCGCCGTCGCGCGTCAGATCATTGGCGAGGAAGGATTGCGGCGGACCGCTGTAGCGCACCCAGCGCGTCCGCGCGTTGACGGCCGGAGTGACAAACGCGGTGGTCGCCAACCTCGTCGAATTATCGCCGGCCGGCGCCGTCGGAGCGGTTGGAATACCGGTGAAGGCGGGGCTCGCCAGCGGCGCCGCACCGAGGCTGGTCAGCGCCCCGGCCGCGGTCGTCGCACCGGTGCCGCCGTTGGCGACAACCACCGGTACGGCGAGCGCCAGCGCGCCGGCGGTGGTGATCGGGCCACCGGTTAGCCCGGTGCCACTGCCTACGCTGGTGACCGTGCCGCCGCCGCCGCCGGCGGCGCCAATCACCGAATGCACCCACGCGGTGGTCGCCAGATGGTTCGAGCTGTCCGCCGGCGGCGGCACCGGGGCGACCAGTCGGCGACCGTCCATCGGTCCGCTCATCGGCCGGTCCTTCTCACACCAGACCTGCGGTCGAGCGGCTCAGCATCGCCGCGAGCCGCGCGTTGGCCACCTGCGAGCGCATATCCTGGACCTGAGCCGCCTGGGAGAGCTCGGCGGCGCGGAAGGTGTTGTCCGCCTGCATCTTCTGCTGCTCTTGCTGGGCCTCGACCGAGGACCGGAACATATCGGCCGCGGTTTTCTGCTGCTGGACCTGGAGATCGGTCGCGGTCTTTTGCGCATCGGCCTGGATCTTGGCCATGTCGACCTGCTGATCGCCGCGGGCAATCGCCTGCTCGCTCTGGATCTCCTGCGGGCTCTTGACGTTGCCCTTTTGCTGCGGCGGCGGCGGCGGCGCCTGCGCCAATTGGGCAAAGGCCTGCTCGAAATTCTCTTCGAGCGGGCGCGCCGTCGGAAACGCCCGCACCCCGAACAGCACCAAGGCCTTGGCGAGCGGAGCAATCGCCGGGTTGGTCTGGATCTGCGGCACGATGACCTGCAGCAATGGCATGATCGAGGTCAGAAACTCGGTCCGCGCTTGCTTTTCCGCCTGCTCGTCGGCGGCAATCGTGCTGTCGGCCTCGATGTCGATCGCAAACCCGGTCGCAGCATCCCGGCGGATCACATTGCAGGCCGATAGAAACTGCAATTGACGGCGGTTCTTTTCCTGCTGCCAGGCCGCGGCCATCTGGCGCCAGCGCAAGAAATCGGGGTTGACCATCATGCCCGGCGGCGCCAGGTGCTGCGGTCCGACACCGGGTGCCGGCTGCATCGCAAAACCCGGCTGCGTGGTCCGCGGCAACGAACCGATTGCGGTCGCGGGTGCAGCCCCCTGACCGACGCCGCCGGGCGCCTCGGCGGGGTCGTCGGTCAGCCCGGCTCCCGAGGGCGAGGCCGAGGACGACACCGGAAATCGTTGATCCGACATTGACCGTCCTACTTGATTATCCTATGGCGAAATGCCATAAAGGGCCCCGGCAACAGGAGCGACCGGGAGAACCGATGCCTCGCCAGATACACGCCGCCGATCTGCGCAGCGCCGCCCGCGACGCCGAGATGGAGCTCAATTTTCCCAAGGCCGCCGAATTCTGGGAGGCGGCGATTTTTGCTTATCCTCCGGGGGTGGCAAAATCCCGCGCGGGACGCGCCGAGCTCGCCCTGATGCGCCGGCGGCTCGACGCCTGCCGGCATCTAGTCAATCAACCGATCGGCCACGCCTGACTGACGCATGATCTCGGCGGCAGGAAAAACCCGGCTTATTAAGCCGGGGTTTTTTCAGGCGCCGACCGCAGGGTTGAACGGTGAGGACGGCGGCGGCACCGGCACCGCACCGCCGCTAAACGGGTCATGCTCGACCGGCACCAAGAGCGGCGGTTGCGAACTCCGCGGCGAGCCCGGCCCGGTCGCCCAAGGCCGTGGTCGCGTCAGTCCGCTTTCGAGCCCGTATTGGGCAATTTGCGGGCTGGTTTCCCAGACCCGGGTGCCGGGGTCGGGGGTCCATCCGTGCTGGGCGGCGAAGTCGTTTTCGATCTGAGATACGCGCGGCCCCAATGTGGCGAGAATCTCCGCGGCCCTTCGTTCCAGATCGGGTCGTCCGGTCCCGGTGATGGTTTCCAGATAACCTTGCCCATTGGGTTGCTTCCGCCAGTCGTTGGTGATGTAACCGCCGGTGGCAAAACCCGGCCTCAGCGTTGCGTCCTCTGGCAGATTAGCGGCGTTGACCGCCCGGTCAACGTGTTTCTGAAAATCGACATTTGTAACCCCGGACGCCTCGGGGTCGTTCCAAAACCGAAAGCCCCTCGGGGTCGCGATCGGGCTGAACCAGTCCGTGCCCGCGGCATTTTTCATGGTTTCGACCATGTTCTGCGCCTCACCGCTGGTCAGCGTCCGGCCGATGTCGACATCGACCAAATTGCTGTCGCCCGGCTTGAGCGAGGGGCGATATTGCGGGAAATGCCAGGCTGAAGCGTCCTGCCGCAACAACAGCCCACGGGTCGCCTCGCTCGCATTGAAGAGATCCTTGGTCGCCTCATCGGTGCCGGCCAGATAGCCGCCTTGCAATGGCGCCCCGGCGAGGCTCTGCGCCTGGCTGCCCGGCCGCACCGCCCCCTCGAATACCCCCGGACCCTGAAACGACGGCACGTTCGGCAACCCCATGTGGCGCGAGATCAGATCGTTGCCCTGATCGTCCTCGAGCACGGCGCGGATCGCATCGTGATAGGCCTGCTGGGTCGCGGGATCGGCCTGGTGATACTCGGGCAGGTTGCCGCTGGTCTGCCCGGGGGCGCTTTCCCAGCTCTGCTGGGCAACGCGGTTCTTCAGCGCACCGGCAAAATCGAGCGCCGCAGCACCGATCGGCGTCCCCTCGACCTGGGCCTTCTTGGCCGCCCACACCGCGGCCTGCACCTGTTCGGGGGTCCAGGTTTCGCCGGGGTTGCGGGCTTCGAGCTCGGTGGCCACGCGATCGGCCAAAATCCGCGTGAAATTGTGCTGCCCCACGGTCGGCGACCCGTCGTATTGAGCTGCCGTCTTGTTGCTGCCGAGCTCCGGCGGGTATTCCGCCGCGCGCATGTTCCAGACATCGTTGACAAAAGGATGACCCGCCGGATCGGGGTTCCATTCGAGGCTCAGCGCGGTGTGGAAGGGACCGGTCTTCTCGCCCGTCATCGGCGCACCCTGATAGAGCAGCGGCACCGCCCGCTGTCCGATCTCCAGCCCGCCACGCCCGCCGACGGCGAGCACCGGCTCGCCCACCATCGCCTGGTTCCACAAGGTCACCGCGTTGGCGGCGTTGCCCGCGACATCGGTACGCGGCGACGACACCGCCAAGGCCGCGGCAAACCGATCGGCCGCCTCGGGCTCGCCGGCCGCCTGCAGGATCGCCCGACCGCTGTTGGCGTACCACTCGCGCGCCGTCCGGCCGGTCTCGGCAAGATCGGAATAGCGGCCCACCAGCCCATTCATGTCGTCCATCGATTGAATGTGCGGCGGTGGCGACACCGGCTGCTTGGCACCGCTAAGCGGCAGCGGGTCGTCACCCGCCAGGTGCTGCGCGCGCAGATCCTCGGCGAATTGCGCGGCTCTGGCGGTGTCGCTGATCGGCGCGTCGAGCGCCGTACCGCGGCGTAATATCGCCGGGCCAGCCCCTAAGGCGCCACCCGGCACGGGACCCGCTATCGCCGAGGTCACGAACTCAGCCAAGGCCGGCAGGCGGCCGACGTACTCGCCGGTCTGCGGGTTGACGGTCAGGAACGGCTGGGCCGCGGTCTGCGGGCTCAAGAGTTCGGCCTGGCGCTGCAGCCCGGCCCGCGCGGCCCCGGTAAAGGCCTCGCCGATACCCTGCCCGGCCTCCTGCAGACCACGCCAGCTGCGCGCCAGATAGCTCTCCGGCCCCCCGGCAAAATTCTGCCAAGCGCTGCTGAGCACGCCGGCGAGCCCGTGCCCCTGATCCGGCATCGGCGCCGCCGGGTCCTGGTCGGCAAACGGGTCGTGGTCGACCGGGATCAGATCGACCATCGCCCCTCCTAATCGTGTTCCAGGCTCGTTCTCACGCCACCATCAGATATTTGCCCGGCCGCCGCGGATCCGGCACGTAGTGCCGCCCATCGGGCGCCAGGCGGGCCCCGGGAACCGGCGGGGGAATCGCCGGCACAGGACCTTGTGGTATGGGGGGTCTCCCGGGGCCGCCTGGCATGATGGGTGCCGACGGTCCCCCCGCCGTCGGCACCGGACGCGGTCCGCCGATCGGCGCGCGCCCCATCGCCGCCCCCATCCCGCCCAAGGCGGCAGCCATCCCGACCGGTCCGCCGGGCGGCTGCATCGGCGCCGGCACCATCATCGGCGGCGGCGGCGGCAGAGCCGGCAGGGGTTCGGGGAGCCCCGACATCAGTGCGAGGGTTGCAGGCGAAAAGTGCCGCGCCATGATCGCTCCCCGCAGCCGCAGGAGGTCGCGGGCAAACCGCGCCACGTCCTTTTGCGCTCGGGTGATGCGTCGGGTCGCGAATTGCGTCTTGAGCTGCTGGGCGCCCAAGGTCTCGGTTGGGTTGGTCTCGCCGCGCAGAATGTCGGCGATGCCGGTCGTCTGGTAGATGATCCGCAGGATGCGCTCGCGGGCGTCGTAGAGCTGGATCAGAACGCGGGCGATCTGCTCCACCGGCAGCCATTGGATCAGCCCGTTGAGCCCGCCCTTGTCGCCGGCGAACCCCGCCCAATCCTCGACCGGGATCAATTTGTTCTCGCTACCGTCGTCGACCAGCTGCTGCAACACCGCCTTTTCCGAGCCGGCATAGACGCCGGCGACCTTGAGCGCCCGCACCAGGCGGTCGATGCGGCTCGTCAGGTTGTCGAGCTCGACCGCCTGGTCCTGGTACTCGATATAGTCGGCGATCGGCACCCGCTGCTCGTTCGAGGTCGTCGCTCTCAGACACTGCGGCGACGGGAAAAAGCCCGGAACCTCCAGCGGGTCATCCTTCTCGTCGAGCACTCCGTCCTTGTAGCCCTTAGCCCACCACACGGCTTTCTTTTGCTTTTTGTCCCAAATTTCCCAAACAATCGCCTTTTTGAAAGCATCGGTCAGCGGACCCTGCTCGTAATCGGTGGTTTTTACTCCATGCGGCGTGTAATCGAGATTGCAGGCCTCGCCTTTTTCCTTGCCGAACCGGTCGACGAGCTCGCGCCGCGTCAAATAGCTGCGATAGGCCTTCCACCAGATCTCGGTCTCGGTTCTTGCCGGAGTTTCGCGGTAATCTTCCCAAAACACGTAGCGCAATGGCGCCCGCTCGGCGACGACCGACTGAAAGGTCGGGATCTCGCCGTCCTCGTCGGGCTCGCCGTCGGGGTCGTCCTCGGGCTCGCCCAATTCGTACTCGTAGAACACCCGCGCCACCCCGCGGCCCGGCAACAGCCGGTCCTCGACCACCCCCTTCATCACGTCGTCGAGCTCCTCGACATCGTCCTCCCAGGCGAGTGCCCGTTCGAGGATATTGGCGCCCAAAGTAGCCGCCGGGTCGGCCGTGTCTTTGTGGCGGCGGGCGACATCGGGTTTAGGTATTCGCCCATATAAAACCGGCTTCAATACTTCAACATTACTCCATAAGATATTATATTTCGCGGTGCGGCCCTCGTTGGCGTCGCGCTCGTCGCGGTAGCGCTTGACGAGCTTGCGGCCGCGCTCGATCCAGTCGCGATCTTCCTTTTCGGCGAGGTCGAGCTCCATGTCCCAGAATTTCCAGACCGCCTGCGGGCCCTCGCCGAGATCGTCACGATCCTCGATCGCCGCGACCGTGCCAAACGTCTGGTCTTCAGCCATCTAGATCCTTCCCGAGCGCCCGTCGAGCCGCAGGATCGCATCGCGCGTGGTGTGCTGCCATTGCCAGTCCATCGGCATTTGCACGCCCGCAACCATGGTCCGCGGATCCAATGGCATCGGCGTCAGCGCCGGTTTGGAGCCGGGCATCATCTCGTCGAGCATCCGCCCGATCAGACTGAACGCATCCACCTGATCGTCATACGTGCCCGCCGGAAACCGCAACAACTCATGCAGGAAATCTACCACCCAGGGTGCATTGCGCGGCAAATACACCTTGCCCATGCCAGTCCGGCCGCGGATCGCCTGGGCGCGCGCCGCCTTGTCGGTCGAGCTCGCGAATTGCCGGCGGACCGCATAGACCTTGCGCTCCAATTGGCGCTTGGTGATGAACGGGCCGACCGAATTCTTAATCTGCCCGGCCTCCTCGGCCCAGGTGATGGTTTTCCACCGCGCCATCATGTCCAAGAGCGGGTCGATCCACTGATCGGGCGAGACCTGGGCGCGGTAGAGGTCGAGCAGGTAGAGATCGGCGTTCGGATCGAGCCCAACGACCAGATGCACGGTGAAATCGCCGCCCGCCTGCTTGGTCGCGTAGTCCGAGGCGCCGTAGGTGCGCAATTGCTCGCGCGGCGGCGGCTGGTCGTACCATTTGAGCCAGTCTGACTTGAAATAATCACCCGATTCCGGCACCGGCCGCTGCATGTAGAGCGCCGACCAGTTGCGCACGTCACGCTGGGCGATGGCGATCATCTCGTCGGTGAACCATTCGGGCCAGAGTTTCTCGCCGGGGGCCCGGCCCAACGGATCATCGGCCTCGGCCAGCATCGGCAGGTTGACGATCTCCCACTGCTCGCCGCCGCTCTTGGCCTCTTCGAGCAGCCGGCCGGCGAGGTCGTCGTCATGCCACCGGGTCATAATCAGGATGATCGCCGCCCCCGGTAACAACCGGGTCCAGAAATCCGACTTGTACCAGTCCCACACATGCTGTCGGACCGTCGCCGAATCGGCGTCGGCGCGGCCCTTGACCGGATCGTCGATGATGCCGAGCGCGCAGCGCCGCCCGGTGACGCTGGCGTCGACCCCGACCGCGAAATACTCGCCCCCGCGGGCGGTTTCCCAGCGGCCGGCGGCGCCGCTGTCGCCCGACAGCCCAAAGCCAAAGGTTTCGCGGAAGAGCGGACCGCCGACGATGTTGCGGACACGCCGGCCAAAGCGCTCGGCGAGCTCTTTGGAGTGCGAGGCGGCGATCACCGGCATCGCCGGGTGGTTGCCCATGAACCACGGCGGGAACAGCACGCTCGCATAGGTGCTTTTGGCCGAGCCTGGCGGCAAAAACAGCATCAGGCGCTTGATTTCGCCGCGCGCGACCGCTTCGAGCTTGGCAATGATCAGCTCGTGGTGCTTGGCGGGCTCGATATCCGGCATCGTCACCCGGATGAACTGCGTCAGCGAGGCCCGCGCCGCCGCGCGCGAGGCCTCGGCCTCGTCTTCGGCCGCACCAGCGGTGATTTCGGCGTCGACATAGCGCCTGACCCAATCGGGATCCTCCTCGGCCGCCAATTTGACGTAGGAGAACCCGCGCGCCTTCAGATTTTCGACGTTTTCGGCGTTGTGCGCCCGTCCCGAGGGCTGCCGGAAGAGCTCGACGTCGGGGCGGATCAGCAGCCAGTGCCCGGGCGGCGGCATCCGGCTGGTGGCGATAATGCCGCGCCACTGGCAGCCGCCGTCGAGCCCGCCCGGATAGCGCCCGGCGATCAGTCGAGCGTCGTCGAGGATCGCCTCAGAGAGATTGCGGGCGTCGTCGAGCCACACTGCCGAGGCTTCGAGATTGGGGAAGCGGCGCCGATCGACGGCGTCCTCCATCGCCAGAAAGTCGACCTCCAGATGCCGCGCCACCCCGTCGCCAAGGTCATAGAGGTAGGTCCAGCGATGCTTGCGCTCGTCATAGCGCCCATCCTGCGTCCAGTGCTGCACCGTCCGCACGGTCTGTGCGGCGAGCTCGTCGCGCGATTGCCGAACCACGACCCAGCGCCAGGCGCGCTGCCGGCGGTAGCGGACGGCGCGCTGGATGATGTCGTACACCGCCGCGGACTTGCGCCCGGCATAGACCGGGCCCACGAGCGCGCGCAGGCGATGGTCGGATTTGAGAAAGGCGGCGAGTTGCGCACCGGGCGGGCTATAGCTGACTGTCGCCATGCCATCCCCGGTAGATTGGAATCAATCTAACCGATCGATCCCGATTTGTTCGGATGCTCTACGGACCGCGACCAACGTATGACAAAAGTTTGACTGCTGGGGCCCCAGCCCCGTCAACTAAAAAAAATAGGAACGGAGAATTCCCAAATCCGCCAACAAGATGCCCGAGGCTTGCTTGCGGTGTAGTTGGGCGATGACCGACCACCGCGCGAGCGACATCTCGCAGCCGAGGACATACCACGCGCAGCTGGCAGCGAGGGTCTGACCGCCGAGCGCATCAAGCGCCCCCCTGACCTGCAGACGCGCCGCCTCGTCGCCAAAGATCTCGACCCGATGACCATTGCCGGCGAGGATCACCGGCAACCTAGTCGTGTCCGCGGCATATAACCGGTCTAGCATAGCGAGACGAAAATATCGGTGGAATTTGTCTCCAGCCCGCTTTTCCTTATCAGTGATTGTCCCCTCGCGCACCATGCAGGACAAAGTGTCGAGCCCCTTGAGCGGGCGCGCCAGGTCCTCGTTGGCATCGCGAATCGGCGCCGCCAGACGCTCGATCGGCCCGTGGGTGTAACGCTCGCGCGTCGGCAGCAATTCGACAACATCTCGACCTCGGCCACGCCTGGCCTTTGGCATCTTCCCCCTCCATGATTATCGTGCCGCGATGGCAGCACTTGTGACACTCGAAATTTTGGCCGGCGACATCGCATTGCTGCGCGACGAATTGCGCGCCGTGCTGGAGACGCTACTACGGCTCGATAACCAGGTCGCGCAGCTGGAGGCGCGCCTGATCGCGATCCGCGACGAAAACCAGGATGTCGCCTCCCAGCTGCGCGACATGCGCAGCGAGCTCCTCGCTCGGAACCGGGCGATCGGCGGCCGCCTCGACCGGCTGGAGCCGCTGGCGGCGGCTAGCCCGGCCGGGCGCTGAGCACGGCGACCAGTATCAGTAGTGCCGCGGTGGCCAGCAGCACGCCGGCGCCGAACAAGAAGGCCGAGAGAAACTGCCAGCGCACCAGGCGGCCGAGAAGACCGCCGAACCGGCCGAGCTCGGTGTTGAGGGTGGTCTGAGATCCCGCCACCCGTGCGGTGTTGTCGAGGACCTGGGAGATGTCCGTGCGCGACGGCAGCCGCTGGATCTCGACCAGAACCTCGCCCATCGCCCGGTCGAGCCCGTCGAGGCGGGTGGTGATGGCGAGGGTTTCGGTGACAATCCCTTCGAAGGCCTTAAGGCGGCTTTCGAGCGCCTCGATCTTGTCTTCGACGGCCTTGACCACATCAGCAACACCCTGGCGGCTGGCCGCGCCCTGCAGACTCAGCCCCAGCCCAGCCAACCCCTGCTCGATCATCGCCAGCCGCTGCAGCGGAGAAGGGCTATCCATCGTCACCGGTGCCCGCCAGTCGCCAGCCTCCTCGGTGAGCCGCCCACCATCCCCCGATGTCCCCAACTTGGTCATGCTAACCTCATGATTTTAAAATTTTTTCCGAAACAGCGCGGCGCAACGGTGGCGCCCGCATTAGCGAGGCCGGCGGCCTCGCGGCCTCGACCCGGGGGG